>JGI994J12354_10002161_pt1 | contig 19414 bp, 15 predicted proteins | sample IntmicLarv3ML3BL_FD_12354 | JGI IMG/M metagenome (IMG submission 12354)
GGGGGTATAATGAAAATTAACCTAAAAACAAATTACAGGAGGACAAAGAGTGAATGAATTTCTTGATAGAAATTATTCACTCCCAAAGTTTGTGACGGAGCCACAAACTTGAATTGCAGAGTAAAATCTGAAATTTTACTTGCAGGCCTTCGCAAAAAAGGCTTCAGCATGGAGGACAATATGATTGAAATTAAGAACCTAAAAAAAGTGTATAAACTGAATAAAAAGCAGATGGAGGAAAATCGCACAAAGAATCCACACAAGGTTGCAGTAGATGGTTTAAGTCTAGTAGCAAAACCAGGGGAGATTTATGGAATATTAGGTCCAAATGGAGCGGGAAAGACGACAACCCTACGTTGTATGGCAACATTGATTAAACCAACAGAGGGTGAAATCTATGTCGGTGGATATGAAGTACAAAAAAATCCCGAAGAAGTGCGTGAAAGCATTGGCTTTTTAACCAGTGATATCAATCTCGACCCTCAATTTTCAGTAGATTATCTATTTGACTTTTTTGGTCACTTACATAAGGTTCCTGAGGAACGATTAAGGGCGAGAAAGGAAGAACTTTTTTCCTATTTTGAAATCAAGGATTTTGCACATAAAAAGATTAAAGAATTGTCAACGGGTATGAAGCAAAAAGCAGCGATTGCCGTTAGTCTCGTACATAATCCAGATATTATTATCTTTGATGAACCAACCAATGGTTTAGATATTATCACTGCCAGAAATGTGACAGATTATCTAAAGAAGTTAAAAGCAGAGGGTAAACTAATTATTGTTTCCACCCATATTATGTCAGAAGCAGAAAAGCTTTGTGACCGTATTGGGATTGTTATTAATGGACAAAAGGTAGCAGAGGGTACCTTGGCAGACTTGCTTGCTGAAACCAAAATGAAAGATTTAGAAGATGCCTTTTTTGAATACTATAAAATACAGCAGGAGGGAAATTAATATGTGGGGAATTAAGACGGTTTTAGGAAAAGAGTTTGTTAGAATATTCAAAGATAAGAAGATGGTATTTTCGGTTTTCATATTACCAGTGGCAATTATGCTGGGAATTATGGCACTGATGAATTATATGTCAAGCAGTATGTACCAAAGTATTGCCGAACATCAGTCGATTGTTTATGTGGTGAATATGCCAGCAAGGTTTGAGGAATTTTTGGCAGATGATGAAAAGGTTCTTGATTTACGAGAAATGAAAGACCGTACGACAGTAGAACTTGCAATTAAGGACGGAACGGCTGATTTATTAGTTGATTTTCCAGAAACTTTTGAAGAGGCAATTACAAATTATCAAGTAGGGGATGAGGTTCCACAGGTAAAAACATTTTATAATCCATCTGAGGATTATTCGATGGTGGCACAAGAGGAAATGAGCGAAAAATTAGAAGCATATCGTCAAATACTGTTACAGGAAAAGATTGGTAATGTCGAGAGTATTATGATATTTTCGGTTAATGTGGATAATCCAGAAATGATGATTCAAGATGAAGAAAATGCAGGTGGAAAAGCCCTTAGTACAATGCTGCCCTATTTTATTACCTTAATGCTATTTGCAGGGGCAATGGGAATCGGCATTGATATGGTTGCGGGCGAGAAAGAACGTGGCACAATGGCTAGTCTTTTGATGACACCGATAAAAAGAAGTTCGATTGCTTTAGGAAAAGTATTTGCCCTAATGTCGTTGTCAGGTTTATCAGCAATTATTTCCGTAGTGGCAATGGTTATCTTTATGCCGATGTTTGGTATGGGTATTGGTGAGGGTAGTATACAAGTGAAGCTAGGAACGAACCAAATGATTATGCTAGGGCTTTTAATTGTGGCACTGTCATTTTTGTATTCAACAATAATTGCCTGTATTTCAGTATTTGCAAAAGACGCCAAGGAGGCTGGTTCCTATGTAATGCCAGCATATATGTTAGTGATGATGTTAGGAATGATGACTATGTTCCAAACAGGTGATACGAGTACTACGACCTATATGATACCAATTTACAATGCAGCGATTGCCCTAGGAGATATTTTATCAGGCAAGGTGACCTCTTTGCAGTATCTAATCGCACTGGGAATGACAGTAGGCAGCAGTCTTCTTTTGATTATTGTAATGGTAAAAGCATTTAATAGTGAAAAAGTGATGTCAGCGTAGGACATTGCTTGCTTTATCTTGTTATAGAGGTTAAAATAGAAAATATGAAACCTTGTTATGAATACGAAGAATTATAAGGGGAGACAAGATGACAATACGTGAAAAAGCAGAGCAACATGAAAAAGTATTTTATAGTCCATATGCTGCATTTAGTGAACATACAAAAGGTCGCAAAAAAGAAGAAGTACCTTGTGATATTAGAACCGTCTATCAACGTGACCGTGACCGTATCCTGCATTGTAAATCGTTTCGGCGGCTGAAGCACAAAACACAGGTATTTTTACGTCCGCAGGGCGACCATTATCGAACGAGATTAACCCATACTTTAGAGGTTTCACAGATTGCGAGAACGATTGCTGGAGCGTTGTGTTTGAATGTGGATTTGACTGAGGCGATTGCTTTGGCACATGACTTGGGGCATACACCCTTTGGTCATGCGGGGGAGGAGGCTTTAGATAAAGTCTGCAGTGAGGGATTTGCACATTACAAGCAAAGTGTACGAGTGGTCGAATTATTGGAGAAAAAGGGCGAGGGATTAAATCTTACATGGGAGGTTCGAGATGGGATTTTAAATCATCGTACTTCGGGAAAGCCCTCGACCTTGGAGGGTAAAATCGTACGCCTATCAGATAAAATTGCATACATTAATCACGATATTGATGATGCAGAGCGTGCGGGCATTTTAAAGGAAGAAGAGATTCCCTATGAATATCGAGAAGTCCTTGGCTTCACGACTAGAGAACGATTAAATTCCTTGATTCATGATATTGTGAAGCATAGCGAGGGAAAGCCCGATATTATTATGTCGGCGAATATGGAAGATACCATGCAGCAGTTACGCACCTTTATGTTTCGGCATGTTTATAAAAATCCAAGGGCAAAGGGCGAGGAACAAAAAGCACAAAATATGATTCAAGAATTATATCACTATTATTATAATCATATTGAGGAATTACCTAAGGAATATTTAGCCTTAATGATGAAAGGTGAAAAAAAAGAGCGGGTGGTATGTGATTATATTGCGGGAATGACAGACCAGTATTCTATGAATAAGTTTTCAGAATTATATATTCCCAAATCGTGGCAGGTACAATAATATGATATCACAGGAGAAATGAACATGTATTATCCGGAGGAATTGGTAGAAGAAATCAGAGAAAAAAATGATATTGTAGATGTGGTTTCTAGTTATGTAAAGCTACAGCGAAAGGGCAGCTCACACTTTGGGCTATGTCCTTTTCATAATGAAAAATCCCCCTCTTTTTCCGTGACTCCAAATAAGCAGATGTATTATTGCTTTGGNTGTGGTGCTGGCGGGAATGTTTTCACCTTTATTATGGAATATGAGAACTTTAGTTTTCCAGAAGCACTGAAAGTATTAGCAGACCGTGTTGGTGTAACCTTACCAGAACAAGAATATTCGGCAGAGATGAAAAAGCAGCAAGATTTGCGAACAGCTATTTTGGAAGTAAATAAGATGGCAGCAAACTATTTTTATTTTCAATTACGTACAGAAAATGGTAAGCAAGCCATGGATTATTTGAAAAATCGTGAACTTAGTGATGAAACAATCAAAGGCTTTGGTCTTGGTTTTTCTAATAAATATAGTGATGATTTATATAAATACTTAAAAGGGAAAAATATTTCTGACGAGCTGCTGCGGGATTCGGGCTTGATGAATGTTGATGAAAAGCGTGGCATGTATGATAAATTTTGGAATCGTGTCATCTTCCCTATTATGGACGTCAACAATCGGGTCATTGGCTTTGGTGGTCGAGTGATGGGAGATGGCAAACCAAAGTATTTGAATTCACCAGAAACGAGGGTATTTGATAAAAGCAGAAACCTCTATGGGTTAAATATTGCAAGAACAGCAAGAAAGAAAGGTATCATGGTCTGCGAGGGATATATGGACGTGATAGCCTTGCACCAAGCGGGTTTTACAAATACGGTGGCATCTCTTGGAACAGCACTTACTACCCAACATGCAGGCTTATTAAAGCGTTATACAGATGAAGTGATTTTAACCTATGACAGTGATGAAGCGGGAACAAAAGCAGCACTGCGTGCCATTCCTATTTTAAAAGCGGCAGGTTTATCAGCAAGGGTGCTTCATATGGAGCCATATAAGGATCCTGATGATTTTATCAAGGCACTTGGCAGTGAAGCCTTTCAGGAACGTATTGATGGTTCCGAAAATAGCTTTATGTTTGAGTTGACCGTTTTAGAACGAGATTATAATATGAAAGACCCCGAAGAAAAAACAACCTTTCATAATCAGATAGCAGTAAGGTTACTGGATTTTGAACAGGAGATAGAGCGTGAAAATTATATTGAAGCAGTAGCAGGACGTTATCATCTTGGTTTTGATAACCTGCGAAAAATGGTTAATAAATTAGCATTAAAGGGGATAGCGGCAAAGACGGCAGAGCCACGCAGGGAGCGACGAAATATAAAGAAAGAAGATGGGATTAGAAAGTCACAAAAGCTATTTTTAACATGGTTGATTGAAGAACCTGCATTATATCCTAAAATTAAGGGCATTATAGGAACGACAGACTTTACCGAGGATTTGTTTAGACAGGTGGCAGAGCTTTTATATGACCAACTAGAAAGCGGACATGTTATGCCAGCACAGATTATTAATTACTTTACGGATTCAGAGCAGCAAAAAGAGGTGGCAGAGCTTTTTAATACTTATCTTCAAGTGGAGACAAAAGAGGATTTAAATAAGGCGGTAAAAGAGACGATTTGCCGAATGAAAGAAAATAGTCTTGAATATAAAAGGAAGATGTTAGACCCAACAGATATGATAGGATTACAGGATATTTTAATCCAGCAAAGGGGGTTAGATGACCTTCGAAAACGACATATTTCTTTAGACTAGAAATGGAGTTTGTACATGCAGCTATCAAAAAGGCTCTTAGCGGTTGCAAATCTGGTAACAACAGGTAAGCGACTAGCAGACGTGGGTACCGACCACGCTTATATACCAATCTACTTAATTCAAAAAAAACAAGTAACAAAAGCGATTGCAATGGATATCGGTAAAGGACCACTGCAGCGAGCAAAAGAAAATATCCAAAGCCATGGTCTAGGTGAACAAATTGAAACAAGATGTTCTGACGGAGTAGATAAATTAGCAGTAGGGGAAGTGGATACGGTCGTGATTGCTGGCATGGGTGGAAACCTCGTAATTAGGATAGTAACGGCAGGTGAGGACGTACTTAAAAATGTTTCCGAACTTATTTTACAGCCACAGTCAGATATCGGTTTAGTTAGACGTTTTTTACAATCAAACAACTATCAAATCTGCAAAGAGGATATGGTCGTAGAGGACGGAAAGTATTATCCGATGATGTGTGTAAGCCATGGGAAAATGACAGAGCTTAGTGAACTTGAATATGAGTACGGACCGCTCTTATTAAAAATGAAAAATCCATGCTTAAAGCAATTTTTAGAGCGAGAGCAAGAGCAATATCAAGAGATTCGAAAAAAGCTACAGAAAAATATGACAGATAAGACCAAGGTACGTTTAGCAGAGGTAGAAGTAAAATTACAGCAAATAGAAAGGGCAAGGGCTAATTACCAATGAATTGTGGACAAATTATAGCTATATTAGAACAAAAATATCCTTGTGAGTTGGCAGAAAGTTGGGATAATTCAGGGTTTTTAGTTGGTCGAGGAGACAAGGAAGTAGCACGCATCTATATTGCACTAGATGCAACGGATATGGTAATTAGACAAGCAAAGGAAGTGGGGGCAGATATGTTGATTACCCACCACCCAATGTTATTTACACCAATAAAACAAATTACTACAGATAATTTTATTGGCAGTAGGATTATAGAATTGATTCAAAATGATATATCCTATTATGCGATACACACAAACCATGATGTGGTGACAATGGCACCCCTAGCTAGTCAAATGATGAAATTAAAGAATGAGGAAATTCTTGAAGTGACAAGTGCCCTAGATGATGAAAAAAAGGGATTTGGCAGAGTGGGAGAATTACCACAGGAAATGAGTCTAAAAGTGTGTGCTGAATACGTGAAAGAAGTCTTTAGACTAGATAATGTTAAAATTTTTGGTGATTTGGAGCAAACGATTACACGTGTAGCGATTTCCCCAGGTTCGGGAAAAAGTATGATACAGCCAGCGATACAGTCAGGAGCAGAAGTGTTGATTAGCGGTGATTTTGGTCATCATGAGGGAATTGATGCAATCATGCAGGGACTGGCGATTATTGATGCTGGACATTATGGATTAGAGCATATTTTTATATCACAGATGTGTTTGTTTATGCAGGAAAAATTTCCAGAGCTAGAAGTCATCAGCGAGGAAATTGAAACCCCATTTCAAGTAATATAAAAGGAGGCAGAAGATGGCAGTTGTAAAAGTAGCAGGAGCAGTAAAGGAATATTCAGTTGGAACAACATTTGAAATCATTGCAAAAGATTTATGTACAGAAGATATGCAAATTGTTTTAGTGGTTGAAAACGGACGTTTACGAGAGCTACATAAAAAAGTAAATGGCGATTGTGAATTAGAATTTATTACGACAAAAGACAAACTAGGGTTTGATACGTATCGCAGAAGCTTGAGTATGCTTTTAGTAAAAGCAGTTTATCATGAGGGCGGACGTGAAAATATCAAAAGAGTTGGTGTGCATTTTTCGATTGGCAGCGGATTATATTTTACGGTTGAGGGTAATGTCACGATTAATCAAGAGTTTCTTGATAAAGTAAAAGCCTATATGAAACAGGTTGTTAGTGAAGAAATGCCAATAACCAAAAGGACAATTAACACAGACGAAGCGATTAGTCTATTTGCAGAATATGGTATGAAAGATAAGGAAAAGCTTTTTCATTATCGCCGTGTATCAAAGGTTAATATCTATGGAATAGACGATTTTGAGGACTATAACTATGGGTTTATGGTACCTAATACCTCCTATTTAAAGTATTTTGATTTGAAATTATATGACGAGGGATTTGTCTTGCTAATGCCAGACCGAAGCAATCCAAGGGTATTGTCAGAATTTAAGTCACAGCCAAAGATTTTTGGGGTTCAAAAAGAAACCTTAAAGTGGGGCGAGATGCTTGAGGTACCAACCGTAGGTGCCTTAAATGATTATATTATTCACCAGGATATTCAAGATATGATTTTGATTCAAGAGGCCTTACAGGAGGGTAAAATCTCAGATATGGCAGTGCAAATTGCGGCAAATCGTGATAAAAAGTTGATTTTGATTGCAGGTCCATCATCTTCAGGAAAAACGACATTTTCACACCGCTTATCGATACAGTTAGCAGCCCATGGACTGAAACCACACCCAATTCCAGTCGATAATTATTTTGTGAATCGTGTTAATACACCAAAAGATGAAGATGGAAATTACGATTATGAATGTTTAGAAGCGATTGATGTAGAACAATTTAATAAAGATATGAATGATTTATTGGCTGGAAAAGAAGTAGCATTGCCAACCTATAATTTTGTTACAGGCGAGCGGGAATACAAAGGAAATAAGAAAAAATTAGGACCAGATGATATTCTCGTAATTGAGGGGATTCATGGATTGAATGAAAAGCTAACCCATAGTTTACCAGCCGAGAGCAAATTTAAAATTTACATTAGTGCATTGACACAATTAAACATTGATGAGCATAATCGGATTCCAACAACAGATGGTAGATTGTTACGTCGTATTGTGCGTGACGCTAGGACAAGAGGAACGAGTGCGAAAGAAACGATTGCCATGTGGGCATCTGTTAGACGTGGGGAAGAATCTTACATTTTTCCATACCAAGAAGATGCCGATATTATGTTTAACTCCGCACTTATTTATGAATTTGCCGCATTAAAGGTATATGCAGAGGCATGTCTGTTTGGCATTGGGAAAGAGGAACCAGAATATCAAGAGGCGAAACGATTACTTAAATTCCTTGATTATTTTGTCAGTATTCCAGATGATAGTATTCCGAAGAATTCCTTACTGCGAGAATTTGTCGGTGGCGGTTGTTTTGATGTGTAAATTTTGAGTTTCTGTATTTGATATGGAATGAATTATAAAATGTGGAGGGCGAATGAATCCGCTAAAGAAAATTAAAGCTCACTTTTATGCCTTGTCATTAAGGAATAAAATTAGTGCATCATTTATAATTGTGAATACGATTTTTTTGACAATTTCAATTTTTGTAATCTTTCAAATATCATCACAGATATTAGTTAAAAAGACGGTAGAAAATACTTTGCAGGACATCAAATTGGTTGCAGAGAAATTGGATTTAATCTGTGAGCAGTTAGAGGGTCGAGCAAGGGCAGTTATTACTGAAAAAAATGTTCAAATAGCATTAGCGAATAGTAATCAATACGAGGGTGAATTAAAATACCAAGAGTATTGGGCGGTTAGAAACGAGTTAAGTAAGATTATTGAGCCTGGGGGTCTTGTACAGTCAGTTCTTATTTATGATTATAAGCAGCATGTATATGATTCGGGAAATATACAAGATGTCCAAAGTGTGGATATTCCAACAAAGCTAATGGAAGCAGGAAGCAAGCAGCAAAAGTATGAGTGGAAAGGAACACATAGGAGTAATTATAGATTTAATTATTATGTTCAAAATATTATTTCTTATGAGCAAAAAATTTATAATGAAAATAATGGTAAGCCTTTAGGTGTTGCAGTATTAAATGTAGATGAGGGTGTTATCAGTGACCTTTATTCAGAAATTAACCTTGGAACAACAGGCAGTATATTTATGATAAATGCGAATGGAGAAATTGCTTCATCACCAGATAAAGAAAAAATCTTCACATCAGTAAAGAACGAGCAATATTATAATCTACTAAAGGAAGAGACAGGCAGTAGCATTTTTCGAGCAGAGGACGGAAATGCTTTGGTTGTTTATCGAAAGTATGAGGTATTAGACTGGACCATTGTTGGGATTGTTCCAGTGCGAGAAATAACCAGTGATAATGCAGTTTTAATGAGAAGTGTGTTTTTTATTTTTGGAGCTGGGATTTTAGTATCAGCAATGGTTATTCTTCGAATATCGAAACGAATCACAGGGCCACTAGCAAAGCTTGGGCAGGTGATGACAAATGTTAGTGAGGGAGATTTAGAGGCACGTGCAGAAATACTTTATCGAGATGATGTTGGAGCATTAGCACTTAATTTTAATAATATGCTAGAACAAATTGATGGTCTAATGTATCATCTGATTGACGAACAAAGGGTGAAACGAAAAATGGAGTTTGCGTTAATTCAAGCACAGATTAATCCCCATTTTTTATATAATACCTTGGAGAGTATCTGTGGTTTAGCACAGATGAAATATACAGAAGAAATTATTGAGTTGGTTAATGAGTTAGCGACATTTTATAGAGGTATTTTGAGTAAAGGAAGCAGTATTGTTACGATTGAGGAAGAAATTCAAATTACCGAAAGCTATCTAAAGATTATGCGGACAAGGTTTCAAGAAAAGTTTAATTATTCGATACAAATTGAGCCAGAGATTATGTCATATGGGGCAATTAAATTGATTTTGCAGCCCTTGGTAGAAAATTCTATTCAACATGGATTTAAACAGCGGCGGACAGGTGGAATGATTGAGATTATTGGTCGCCATTCTCAAGGTGAAATTCTCCTAGAAATCAGGGATAATGGCTGTGGGATTTCAAAAGATAGAATTGAGCAAATCTTTGCGGAGGCTAAGGAAGATTATGAGTTAAAGAGCTTCGGGCTAAAAAGTGTGGAGGATAGAATACATCTTTATTTTGGGGAAGCATATAATATTATAGTGGAGAGTGTACAAGGAGATGGTACTCTTATTAAGATTTCATTGCCAGTGAATGAGCTGTGTGGAGGAAAGAGTGAATGAATTGATGATACGTATTTTAGTGGTTGATGATGAATTGTTTGTTAGAGAGCGCATAAAAGGTTGTATTGATTGGGAAAGCATTGGAATGAAGATTGTGGGAGAAACAGAAGATGGTATTGAGGGGATACAAAAGCTAGAAGAATTGCAGCCAGATATCGTGATTACGGACATTAGTATGCCATGTATGAATGGTCTTGAGTTCTCAAATTTTATCAGAGAGAATTATCCCAAAATAAAAGTTGTTATTTTGACAGGATATAGTGATTTCGACTATGCAAGGGAAGCAATTAGTGCGGGTGTTTTACATTATTTGTTAAAACCTGTTAATAAAAATGAAATCATGAAGATTATGCTGCAATTGAAAGAGATGATAGAGCAACAACAGATAATCGAAGATTATGTAGGTGATTTAAAGAAAGATTCTAGGGAATATTATAATAAAAGGCGGCAGGAAATCTTTCAAATAATGGTTGAACATGAGGATAGTAGGAAAGATTTGATTCTTCAAGCAGAATTTAAAAAATATTTTCATAAAATAAAAGCAGAGTATAGGGCAGTATTAGTCATAGAAAAAAGCATTGTGGTGGAGAAGCATGATAGTAACCCACAAAAAAGAGATATGATTAGCGATAAGGAAGAATCAATGCTGTGGATTTATGCTGTCACAAATGTTATGAATGAAATATTTGAAAAGTATATGGAAACGGAGATACTACACGAAAATGGACAGCGAGGAATCCTGCTGATTGGTTGTACAGAGCAAAGCATTTGGAATCATTATTCGTGGTTAGTTCAAAAGGCAGCGAGATATATTAAAAAGCATCTAGGGATTATCATTACCGTTGGAGTTAGCAATTTGCATTATGGGTTGCAAGAAATAGCATTGGCATATAAAGAAGCCAATATTGCACTAAAGAATAAGTTGATTTTAGGTGAGGGTCAAATTATTGCATATACGGATATTCAAGATACAATGGGAAAGATTAGAATTCCAGTTGGCATACACACCGAATTACTGGTTTGTATGCGATTGAATAATTTCAAGGCAGTACAAGAGAAAATCAAAGATATTTTTGAGGAAATTAAGAAAGAGAAGATGTCTGTGGATAATATCTATATTATCTTGGCAGAGGTTATGTTAGTATTAACAGAGTATGCAAAGGAAAAGAATTTAGAAGCTTTTAGCAATGTAGAGGTATCACATTTTGTCCAAAATATTATGGATAATCATCATTCCTTGGAAGATATTGAAACGGAGATTTTAGGGCAGTTTCGAGTACTTTTAGCTAGTAATGAAGAAATGGGACAACAAGGTTATACGAGTATTATGCGAAAAGCGAAAAAATATATTGATGAACATTACCAAAATCAAGATATGAAGCTCGAGGTCATAGCAAACCATGCTGGTATTAGCCCATGCTATTTAAGTAACTTGTTTAAAAAGGAATCTAAGATTTCTTTAAATGATTATATCACTAGGAAACGAATGCAAAGGACAAAGGAATTGCTAGAACAGGGAGGTTGCACATTAGCAGAGATAACAGAAAGGGTTGGTTTTGCAGATCCATATTACTTAAGTAAATGTTTTAAGAAGATATATGGTGTGTCACCAACAAGATATAAACGATAATGAACGAGGGATAGATAGAAGTATGAGAAGTAAAAAGTACTTTACGTTCGTGCTTGGTTTTTTTCCAAGAAGTGTTTTTACTTCTTACAAATTAAATAAACAGAGAGTAGATTACAGGTGATATAGTAGTCTGCTCTTTTATTATGTAGTAGAAAACTCTAGTATACACATAATATGTAGTAAAAAACTCTATTATACGCATAAACTGGAAAATTATTAAAAGATTTTACCAATTAGGGAAAAATATTCCATTTTTAATGCGTGAGGTCTCAAGTATGATAAAGAAGTAAGGAAATAAAGGAATCATAAAACAAATACAAAAAAGGGAGGGTTTTTCATGAAAAAGAAAGTAATTAGTTTTATGATGGTTTCAGTGATGATACTATCAGCATTTGGTTTGGCGGGGTGTTCAAATCAAGGTAATGGAAACACAAGCAATAATAGTGGGAGTGATTCATCAACACAAGCGGCTTCTGAACAAGAAGATACAGCTAATACAGATGAAAAGGTTAAGATTCGTATCTTAACAAGACTAGCAGGAAGTCCTGCAAATGAAGTTGCATTTAGAGAACGGGTGGAACAGTTTAGAGTAGAATATCCCCATATTGAGGTGGAGGATTTGTCTATTAGTGATGAGGGTTCTTATGATTCTAAGTTTAAAGCATTTGCAGCAGCAGGAGATGTTCCAGAACTATTTGCTACCTATGGTGGCGGGAGCTTCAGAAGTTATGTAGAGGGTGGAGTCGCTTTAGATTTAACAGAAGCAATGGCGGCGGATAAAGAATGGTCGGATTCATTTTTGCCAATTTTTGAAAACTTTCAATACGAAGGAATTGAGGGAACATATGCGGTTCCATATGAATTTTTTGCCATTCAGTTATTCTACAATAAGGCTTTGTTTGAGCAGATAGGTGTGGAGCCACCAAAGACAATTGAAGAGTTTGAAAGTGTATCAGATAGATTTTTAGAAGAGGGTATTATTCCAATGGCATTAGGTGAAAAGGATAAATGGAGAGCAGGTCATTTATTTGCTTGTCTCTTGAACAAGAGGCTAGGAGCAGAGCAAAATTATGCCTTGGCAAATAGGACAGCAAAATATAATGATTCTGATATGATGGAAATTTATGAATTAATAGATGAGTGGTCACAAAAGGGTTATTTTGGAGAAAATCCAGTCTCAACTGACCATACAGCAGAAAAGGCAATGTTTCATAACGGACAGACAGCAATGCACATGAATGGAAGCTGGTATGTAACAGAGGCATTAGAATCAGAAAATGCCGATAATATAAGTGTGGTATCATTTCCGTATTTTGCTGATTTTCCAGAACATGAGAAGATAGGAATGGGTGGTGCTGGTGGTGCCTTTGCAATATCGACAACAGCATCTCCAGAGCAACAAGCAGCAGCAATAGAGCTGCTAAAATATGTCACCAATAAGGAAGCCTTTGAGTCTTATGCAAAGGTACAAAATGGCGGAGTATTCCCAATGCCAATTGAACAGGATCCAGAAACAACACCACCATTATGGATTGAATATGCAGAAACAGTAAGTAGTGGTGAATTTTATGCAGAAGTATATAGCTATGATCCACTGAATACAATGCTTGATAAGGTAAGAGATGAACTACAAGGAATGTTTGTTGGGCAATCACCAGAGGATACGGCAAATAACATTCAAGCAGAAATTGATAGCAACGAATAAATATCGTACTGGTCAGGCAAATAAAGATAATGAATCAATATTGCCTGACTGGTTTTGTATGGAGGAAATCATGCCAAAGAAAAAAGGTAATCAGTATTTTATAATCATAATCTTTCTTTTGCCAGCGGTATTAATATATACGACGATTTTGATATATCCAATCACTCAAACAATCTATCAATCGTTTTTTAGTTGGAATGGAATTGCACAAAGTGCATTAGAGTTTGTAGGACTTGATAACTATAAAGCACTATATGGAAACAAAGAATTCTTTCAAGCACTTGCTAATTCAGGCAGATTTTTGGTGGTGGGCTTTGTTCTTCAAATGCCAATTTCCTTTCTATTAGGATTATTTATCACGAGCAAGTTTAGATTTGTAAAAGGATTTAAGACGTCCTATTTTCTCCCTGTTGTCTTACCAATGACGGCAGTAGGGATTATGTGGGGCTTCATCTTGTTGCCAGGAGATGGTCTTTTTAACGAAGTATTAAATCTTTTAGGTCTTGGATTTTTAGTACAAGATTGGTTAGGCAGCATAACAGTGGTATCGTGGACCTTACCAATGGTAAATCTGTGGGCATCAGTTGGTCTAAATATGATTATCTTTTCGGCTGGAATTGTAAATATTCCGAGTGATATCTATGAAGCAGCAGAAATTGATGGTGCAACAGGCTTGGCTAAAATATTTAGAATTACGATTCCGCTTATGAAAAACACGTTCAAGACATATGCAATACTCTGTATTACAGGTTGTCTCAAGGTATTTGATATTGTGTTTATTATGACGAGTGGTGGTCCTAATAAGGCTTCTGATGTTCCTGCTACCATGCTCTACTATTCGGGGTTCAAATATCAACGGTTTGGTTTAGCCAATAGTATTGGGGTTAGTATTTTTGTATTAGGCTTGATTGCGAGTATTTTAATTAATAAATTTATTCGAAATGGTGATGACTAGGAGGGGACGAGAATGAATAAAATAGGACTAAAAAAGCTAATCATCTATTTTTTTGCCACTATCTGGGGAATTATGACATTGTACCCACTTATATTTACTATTCTATCTTCGTTTAAGAATAATGATGAAATATTTTCGGCAGCAAGCTCTGTATTTCAGCTACCTAAAAATATTAGCTGGGATAATTATATAGCAGCCATTGAAGAGGCTAATATTTTAAGAAGCTTGGTTAATTCGGTTTTTATATCTATATGCGGAACAATAGTAGTCATAGTAAGTGCTGCTATGGTAGCATTCGTAGTTACTAGATTACGATTTAAAGGAAGCAAATATATTGCATTATATTTTGCATTAGGATTGATGATACCAGTATATTCTACACTGATTCCATTAGTCAAAATGGTAAATAGAATTGGCGGCAGTAATAGTTATCCAACACTTATTATTATTTATGCAGCATTTAATCTTCCATTAGCAGTATTGCTATTGATTGGTCAAATGCAAAAAATAGATAAATCAATGGACGAGTCAGCCATTTTAGATGGTTGTAGTACAGTTCGCTTATTCGTAAATATCATTTTTCCATTAAGTAAGCCAACAATATCGGCAATAGGTATTATTACCTATCTGTACATATATAATGACCTATTGTTTGGGGTGATGTTGATATCAGATGCTTCAAAATATACAGTGGCAGTGGCAATGCAAAGTTTTGTTGGTGCAAAGGTGACTTCATATGGACCGATTTTTGCATCAATTATTATTGCAATTATACCAATGTTGATTATATATATGCTTTTTCAAACACAGATTGAGAAGGGACTAGCAGCAGGAGCAATAAAGGGATAGATAATAAGCAATAATGAATGAAAAATAAAAAGGCGAGGTGATTAGAATGAATTTAATTGAAAGACAAAAATGGTTTATTAATATGAGATTTGGAATGTTTATTCATTTCAATAGTGCAACCTTTCAATTTGCAACAGGAGAGACGGTGGATTGGGAATATGACCATGAAAACAATGGGAAAGACAGGTGCTTCCCCTTTGATGAAAAGGACTGGAATCCCACAAATTTAGATTGTGATAGTTGGGCAAAGGCGGCAAAAAGTGCGAAGATGGAGTTTGCGGCATTAACAGCAAAGCACCATGAGGGATATGCACTATGGCCGAGTGAGTATACAGACCACTGTGTAAAAAATGCAGCGGTTAAAACGGATATAGTAGCAGAATATTTAAAGGCATTTCGTAAGGAGGGGATTGTGGCAGGCCTTTATTTTTCCATGCTTGATTTACACCATCAGATTAATAAGAATAAATGCACAACAGAAGATAAAGCATTTATTAAAAATCAGATTACGGAGCTTTTAACAAACTATGGTGAAATTCCATTTTTGATTATTGATGGCTGGCAGGCAAATTGGGGTGGACCATCATATGAAAACCTCCCATTTGAGGAAATAGATAGCTTGGTAAAAGAACTACAACCAAATTGTTTATTAATGAATATTAGTTGTGAAAATAACCTAAATCATACAGATATGGTATTTTATGAAAATGCAGATGGACAGGAGCCAGAAGCAGATTTTGTGGGACCAGGAGTGAGTTGTAATGTTTTGACAAATAAAAATTGGTTTTGGCGTGAATGTGATACTATGGCTGAGTTGAAGTCAGTAGAATGGGCATTAGATAAAATAGAACAAATGAACAAACAAAATATTGCTTTTATTTTAAATATTTCACCAAATCAGCAAGGGGGTCTTGATGATAATCTTGTCAGGAGATTTGCAGAAATAGGAGAAAGATATATAAAACAACCAGATTTTATGGAATTACCAAAAGGCTGGATTACCCGTTAATTTATTAGGGAAAGGAAGCGGCGGTGCAAAATGGATTCGAGAAGTAATTTTGATCAAGTTATTAATCGTAGAAAAACCAATTCTAGTAAATGGGATATGATGGACGAAAGGTTTGAGAATCACCAAATGATACATTTGGGGGTAGCGGATATGGACTTTAAGGCACCGCCTGCAATTATTCATAGACTACGAGAAAATATTGAACATGGGATTTTTGGCTACAGTGAAATAAGCGAACGCTTCTATCAGGCGATTATAAAATGGATAAAGCGAAGAACAAATCAAACAATTCCTAAAGAGTGGATAGTATATTCTATTAGAGTGAAAACCTCAGTGAGTCTTTGTGTGGAATTATTCACCAAGGTTGGTGATGAAATTATTCTTCATTCTCCATTTTACAATCCCCTATATCAATCAATTGTACAAAATAATAGAATATTTATTGAAAGTCCGCTGAAATTAGTGGAGGGAAGATATGAGATTGATTTTCGTCAATTAGAATCAGTGGTTACCAAAAATACCAAGATGATGATTTTATGTAATCCGCACAATCCAACGGGACGGGTGTGGGATAGAGAAGAATTACGAAAACTAGAGGAGTTTTGTACAAAATATGATTTATTACTTTTTTCTGACGAAATACATAGTGACATCTTGGCAGCAGACAAAATATTTTATTCTGTGTTGGAGAATAGAGATAATCATAATTTAATAGTGGCATCTTCTTTAACAAAGACGTTTAATATTCCAGGAATTATGGTTTCATATATGATTATTCCAAACCAAGGCTTACGGGATAAGGTGTGTACAGCAATACAGCGGATAGAACTAGAAAGTGCCAATATATTTGCAATTTCAGCACTGGAAGCAGGATATGGGGAGGGTGAATGGTGGTATCAAGAAATGCTTTTATATATTAATGAAAATGACAAGTATACAAGGGCATTCTTTAAAGTACATATGTCAGAATTCAAGATTTTGCCAAGAGAGGGGACATTTTTACTATGGGTGGACTATCAGGCATTACAATGTTCAGAAAGTGAGTTGACCGAATGGTTTGCGTCAGTGGGAGTTTCGGTTATTCTAGGCAGTACATTTGGTACATCAGGAGAGGGTTATTTTAGAATCAATATTGCGGCACCAAGAGCTTTATTAAAAATGGCGTATGAGAGAATGGTAAGTGGTTATTCGCATATTGGAACATGATGGTATCCAATGATACATTCATAGATATACTGTAGAATATCAATGGATTTTCACTAGAATTGACATAGGGACAATTAGCGAGTACAATAGTCTCTAAGATAAGGTGAAAAGAGGACGATAGATGAACAAAGTAGCTGTGTTAATTCCTTGCTATAACGAGGAAAAAACGATAGCCAAGGTAATACATGATTGGCACCTAGAGCTTCCAGAGGCAGTGATTTATGTATATGATAATAACTCAACGGATAAGACGGCAATGCTTGCATCAGCAGCAGGAGCAGTTGTATGTCATGAATTTCAACAGGGAAAAGGAAATGTTATAAGAAGAATGTTTCGAGAAATTGATGCACGGTGTTATATTATGGTTGATGGAGATGACACATATCCAGCGGAATATGGGAGAGAAATGGTACAGTAAGTTTTGGAATATCAAGCTAGTACTGGTGCTTTTACTGGTACTGATTGTTATTGGAATTATATTTGCACATAAAGAGTGGAATAGGTGTATTAAGGCATTGCCACTATTAATGATTGGGGCATACCCATATCTTTGGTATGTTGTTTTGGCAAATCATTCGCAGATTCATGCGATATTTACATATCGGAATCAGTTGTTAACAATCTTTGTGCTTTTAGGGGTCGGGTGCTATTGCATTGATTTTACTAAAGTTACAACTACCACATTGACATTAAAAAATAGAGATGTTAAACTAACAAAATGCAAGTAGAATAAATGAGTGCGTCTAGCAAACCGAAAGGTGCTAGACGAGGAAAGTCCGGGCTTCACAGGGCAAGATGCCGGATAACGTCCGGTGGAGGTGACTCCAAGGATAGTGCAACAGAAATATACCCCAAATGACAAAGTAGAAATACGATGTGGAAGCGCAAATAGATGATGAAGTCATTTATTTCAACTTTGGGACATTTCCTAAAGTTTTGGAAGGTTGGAAGGGCAGTGTAAGAGACTACCGCCTTGCTGGTAACAGCAGGGGCATATGTAAACCCCATCTGAAGCAAGACCGAACAAAAGCATATGATGACCCGTCAGCTTTAGGTAGGTCGCTGGAGTCTATTGGTGACAATAGACCTAGATAGATGCTCATTCACGACATAACCCGGCTTATCGTTCTGCTTGTATTAGTGTTTAACAGCATGAGATTCAGTAGAGTCTACACAGCCAGCTTAAATGGATAAATTCATTTAAGCTGGCTGTTGTTGTTGGCTGTTTTTTTGAATATCGCCAAAAAGTTATTGAAAAATGATATAAAAAACAACTAATATCGCAAAGTTATTGACTTTTTGTATGAAAAGATGTAGTATATTCGTGGAGGTACATATTATGTTTACTTATATCAAATTAAAAAATTTCATGTCGTTTAAAGATGTAACCATTGATTTAAAAAATAGTAATAAAGAGGTTAAACGTTTTGTGGCAATTTATGGGGAAAATGGAAGTGGTAAGTCTAATTTTGTGATGAGTATAGACTTATTACGCCGAACCATAGATTCGTTTAACATGGCGGTTAATTTTGAGAAGCTTCAACAGCTCATTGAAAAGGAAGATGTTCCACAAAAAATAACGGAGATGCTTTTAAATAATTTTAATGTATTGAAACACATTGATAGAGTTAGAATGATTGATAGTGAAGAAGATACAACAGTTGAATATGGTTTTCGTATAGGCGGACATGATGGGTATTATAGATTGGTTTTCGGAGAAAGGTTTTCATATGAAAAGCTATATTATTTTACAGGTAAACAGAGGGGAACACTATTTGAAATAGAAAAGGTGCATGATGATATTGAAGTCATTTTTTCTAATAAATTGTTTTTGAATAATAAATTAGAAGAGGAAATACGGGGCGAGGTTAATAAATATTGGAGCAAACACACATTTTTAGGAATATTGCAAAATGAAAGAAAAAATAAAAATGAAAGCTATATTAAACATGGTTTTTCTCCATATGTTTTTGAAGTGCTAGATATGTTTAATGATATTTCTGTTCACTGTAAAAAGAC
>JGI994J12354_10002162_pt1 | contig 19409 bp, 17 predicted proteins | sample IntmicLarv3ML3BL_FD_12354 | JGI IMG/M metagenome (IMG submission 12354)
AACACATTGGTTCAAACCCGACAAATTGCAATTCAAGAAAATATCGTAAAAAAAGAATATAAAACCGATGTTGCGGGAGACTGGCTATTTATTTATAAATTTAGTGAAGAGAGCAACAGGGATGAATTAGTTTATAAGCTTAATATTTCATTGGAGGAATGAAGTCTATCTCAGGCTGGTGATGTTTTTAAAACAGCATGTACAGAGATAGAATTAAATTTTACAAACAATAATTCTTCATTATAAAGTCTTATTAAAGATATGGATATGGCTGAGAAGGGCTTCGCTAACGCAGATAGCGAAATAGCTGCTTTGATGGAGCAATGATAATTATATTTGTAGGTAATTGCGAAACAAGTTCGTAATCTTGTTAAAGTTTGGGAAAAATGTTATTGTAGAAGTTTTTTTAAATGTAGTGTATAATAACAAATAAACTTAAGTATTACAAAGGAGGAAAAGTAATATGGCAAATCAAATTAGTGTATCCCCAGCTGAGTTACGAACTAGGGGGACAAAGTTTATCTCAGGTGGACAGAACATTGACAGCATTATTAAGTCACTTAATAATGAGGCAAATGCGTTGCAGAGCATTTGGAAAGGTGACGCACAGAAGAAGTTTGATGTCAAATACAAAGAACTGAGCCCAAAGATGAAAGAATTCGTTCAATTAGTTGATTCCATTGGCAAGCAACTCAAGAGTGTTGCGGACGCAATGGAAAAATCAGATCGGGATATCGCTCGTCAAATCAGCAAATAAACAGCATCAAAAAGTTCAAGGTTTAAGCCCCATGTTTACAAGGCGTTAGTTTTGTGAAGACGGGGCTTATATTTATTAGTAGTTAAGATAAAGACTTTTAGTGATTTTTTGATTAAACTTTTATTGGGAGATGATGAGATGACTTTTCCAGATTTCCCATAACGTGCTTGATTTTATTTAGTATTATAGTATACTAATATCAAGAGAAGAAACTTTGGAGAATTTCATCACATATTATACGGGGTGAACATTATGCCAAAGTTGGAAAAAGCTAAAAGGAGCAATACAATGAAAGTAAAAAATATTAACAACATTGACAAATTTTTTGAAGTAGTTGACTCTTGCAAAGGCAGAGTAGAACTTATAACAGGCGAAGGCGATAGACTGAACTTAAAATCAAAATTATGCCAATATGTATCTTTGGCAAATATTTTCTCAGGTGGCGAAATTCCAGAATTAGAAATCGTTGCTTCTGAAAAAGAAGATATTGATAAATTATTTAGCTTTATGATTAATGGTTAAGATAATTTTAAAATGGCGATTAAAAGGGACTGTCTAGACAGTCTCTTTCATATAATAGGAAATTACATCTATTATATAAAAACACTCCGCGGGATGCGCACTCGCTTAATAGGAAAAACGCTTGGCGCGGCGAGTCTGCAAGCAGACTCTTTCATTACATAAGAAGAGGTTTTTATGATAAGGCAGTTACTAAGTGGCACCAAAAAGTACAAAAAGCAGATGATTTTAACGCCAATAACGATGTTTGGGGAAGTTATGATGGAAGTTTTAATCCCTTATATTATGGCATTGATGATTGATAATGGCATCAAGGGTTCTTATGGATTGCCATATACCATCAAGATGGGGTTATTGATGATTGGGGCAGCCATGTTTGCTCTTTTATTTGGCGTGCTTTCAGCCAAATACGCAGCTGAAGGAAGTCTAGGAATGGCGGCGAATTTGCGTAAGCGATTATTTGATAAAGTGCAAGATTTTTCATTTTCAAATATCGACCAATTTTCTACGGCTTCATTGATTACAAGAATAACGACCGATGTCACCAATGTTCAGCGGGCAGCGATGATGCTTATTCGTGTAGGCGCACGAGCGATTTTTATGTTTGTGGGGGCATTGTTTATGGCGGTTAGAACCAATGTGGAATTATCGGTGGTCTTTGTGATAATTGTACCAGTCATTGCTATTGCCGTAGTTATCATAGCGTCAAAAGCGATGCCAAGATTTAAGGAAATGCTTAAAAAGTATGATGACTTAAATTTAGATGTGCAAGAAAACTTGACGGGAATTCGTGTAGTTAAGGCATTTGTACGAGAAGATTATGAAAATGACAAATTCACAAAAGGTGCTGACATCGTTAGGAAAACCCAATTAGGTGCAGAGAAGATTGTCATTTGGGGAATGCCAATAATGTTTATGACAATGAGTATAAGTGTTATCTCAGTTCTGTGGTTCGGCAGTGATTTATTGATGAATGGACAGCTAGAGGTCGGTCAATTAACGAGTTTTACAACCTATATATTTCAAGTGTTAATCGCTTTAATGATGGTAGCGATGGTTATGATTAACTTAGTTTTATCAAGAGCATCGGCATCACGTATTGTTGAAGTATTAGATGCTAAAATTGACTTAAAAGATGATAATGCAAATTCAAAATTAACACTAGACGACAGTTCGATTACTTTTGAAAAGGTATCTTTCCAATACGCCAAGGAGTCCAAACAAGAAACACTTGAAGATATTAATCTATCAATTAAAGCAGGACAAACAGTCGGTATTTTGGGTGGAACGGGTTCAGGCAAGACAACGCTTGTACAATTAATCCCAAGGCTTTACGATGTCACAAAAGGTGAACTAAAAGTTGGCGGACATTCGGTCAAAGATTATTCGTTAGCGACACTTCGCAATGATGTGGCGATGGTATTACAAAATAATATTCTTTTTTCAGGAACCATCAAAGATAATCTACGTTGGGGTAATCCACAAGCGTCTGATGAATTACTTGAACAAGCATGTAAATGGGCTTGCGCACATGATTTCATTATGGATTTTCCAGATCAGTATGATACAGAGTTAGGTCGTGGCGGAGTTAATGTTTCAGGCGGACAAAAGCAAAGGCTTTGTATTGCTAGAGCATTATTGAAGCAACCTAAGATTATAATTCTAGATGACTCAACCAGTGCGGTTGATACCGCGACCGACAGTAAAATCCGTGCGATATTCAAAGAGCAATTAAAGAATACGACAACGTTAATTATTGCCCAGCGGATTGCTTCAATTATGGAAGCGGACCAGATTATTGTTATGGATGAGGGCACTATCAATGCCACTGGAACGCACGAAGAATTATTAGCGAGCAATACTATTTATCAAGAGGTTTACAACTCGCAATTAAATGGAGAAAAGTAAGATGGCTAAAAAAGACAAGCAAAAGCCTGGTGAAAAGCCAGCCAATATCAAAAAGACCATTAAGCGTGTCTTAGGGTATATGAAAGGCTCGAGAATTTTATTGGGCATAGTTTTTATATGTGTTTTTATCAGTTCCATATCAGATATCATTGGCATGTATTTTGTTAAAAGTATTACAGATGATTGTTTGGTACCGTTAGCGACAAATGGATATGACAGCGAGATTGTGGCGTCATTGGCACAAAAGCTGTTGTTAATGGCAGGGATTTACATTGGCGGGATAGTTTGTACGTATCTTTATTCACGGTTGATGTTGCAGATATCAACTAAGACGTTGTATAAGATTAGGATTGAGTTGTTTGAGAAAATGGAAAAGCTACCAATTAAGTATTTCGATACGAATGAACACGGTGATGTTATGAGCACCTATACTAATGACACCGATGCTATCAGACAGATGCTAACGGAGAGTGTTGTCAATGTTATTTCGTCAGCGATAACGCTTGTTGGGGCTTTTACAATGATGATAATTTTAAGCTGGCAGTTAACGATAATTGTTGTCTTGGGAATGTTGGTGATGGTTGCTGTGGTTAGTATTATGGGCAAGAAAAGTGGCAAATATTTTGGCAAACAGCAAGCAGCTATAGGTAAAGTCAATGGCTATGTTGAGGAAATGATTGAAGGACAAAAGGTGGTTAAGGTATTTTGCCACGAAGCAAAAATCAAGGAAACTTTCGGAAAACGCAACGAGCAACTTCGTGCTGATGGAACGATAGCAAATATTTTGGCTAATGCAATGATGCCAGCGATGTCAAATTTATCAAATATTTTATATGGTGTTGTGGCGATGTCAGGGGGAGTGTTGACTATCTTAAAGCAATTGACGTTGGGAACGGTAGTTGCATTTTTGCAATATACTAGTAATTTGATGCGTCCGTTAAGCCAAATATCGCAACAAATGAGTGCAATTCTTTCAGCAATGGCGGGAGCGGAGCGAATTTTTAAACTTATGGACGAAGTGCCAGAGGTAGATGAAGGATATGTAACTTTGGTTAATGCTATTGCTGATGATAAGGGTAACTTAACGGAAACTGAAAAGAGAACGGGCATCTGGGCGTGGAAACATCCTCATAAGGAAAGCGGGACGACAACTTACGCGCGGGTTTGTGGTGCTATTGACTTTGAAAATGTGGATTTTGGCTACGTGGAAGATAAGCAGGTCTTAAAGAATATCTCGTTATATGCTAAACCGGAGCAAAAGATTGCTTTTGTTGGCTCGACAGGGGCGGGTAAGACGACGATTACTAATTTGATTAATCGCTTTTACGACGTGCCAGAGGGCAAGATTAGGTTTGACGGAATTAATATCAATAAAATCAAAAAAGCGGATTTGCGGCGTTCGTTATCGATGGTATTACAGGATACGCATTTATTTACAGGAACGGTAGCTGAGAATATTCGCTATGGAAAATTAGATGCGACTAGGGAAGAGATTATTAGAGCGGCAAAGCTAGCGAATGCAGACTCGTTTATTCGTCATTTGCCAGAGGGATATGATACGGTATTAAAATCGGATGGTGCTAATCTTTCGCAGGGGCAAAGACAGCTTATTGCGATTGCCAGGGCAGCAGTTGCGGACCCGCCAGTGTTGATATTAGATGAGGCAACTTCATCAATTGACACGCGAACGGAAGCGATGATTGAAAAGGGGATGGATCGTTTGATGCGTGGACGTACAGTGTTGGTTATTGCGCATCGATTGTCGACAGTTCGTAATTCTAATGCCATTATGGTGCTTGAGCAAGGTGAGATTATTGAACGTGGTAATCATGACGAATTGCTTGCACAAGAAGGGAAATACTTCCAGCTTTATACGGGGATGTTTGAGTTGTCGTGACCGTGAGCTGGCTGTCATTGCGGGACTGACCAGCAATCTAGGGTTCATATATAAAAAAGATGTATATACGTACCTCATAAAAAAGTAAAACCATGCAAAAGATGCAAATTATTGAGAACGGTTCTCATAGGATGCATCTTTTTGTTTATAAAAACTTTATATGCAAAGAGATAGGATTTGTGTTATGATAACAAAATAAGAAACATCTGTGTTTCTTACAGTCACAAATTGTGATAATCAAGCGTCATTCGACGCGAAATTCCAAATGGAAAGCGAAACTAAAAACAGTAACTGTAGCATTGCAAAAAGGCACTTCTTGCGTTATAATTCAAGTACAATTATTACAAAAGTGTAAGCTTCTTTCAGCGTCATAGTTACACCAGTGAAAGAATGGGGTTTACATGAAAAAAGAGGCAATACAATTAGAACGAGTGCTAACGACAAATGACATTGTTTTTAAAAAGGTGTTTGCCAGTCCGCAAAACAGCCATATTTTGACAGGGTTTATCAATGATATCTTGGAATTAGGAGCAACAGACGTAAGTGTTGAAAATACTTATGCGATTGATGATTTTCGCGAAGAGAATGAAGCTCCAGAGATAAGATACACACAAGTGGATGTTTTGGCAAGGCTTGAAGATGGCAGTCAAGTAACTATTGAGATGCAGGTGTTTCCGCAACGATTGTTTCGAGAGAGAGCATTTTATTATGCGGCGAATATCTACAGGTTAAATTACGGTAAGCATATACTATTGGACAGGCAGGGCGGATATAGCAAAGGTGAAAGCAAATATTCAGCTTTAAGACCAGTGTATAGTATTTGTATAATGGCGGAGAATGAATTTCTTGAAGATAAAATTCCAATTCATGAATTCCATATGTATGATGTGAAAAACAAAATATTTTACAGAAGAGATGAGAAACAAGATGTAGTAACAATGATATTTTTAGAAATTAAAAAGACATCAGAAGAAATGAAAAGGAACATTAAAACGTGGTTTGATTATTTCAACAAAGGTAATGTAGCAAAAGATGCACCAAAGTATATCCAGGAGGCTTGCACGATTGCAAACTATAAGAACCTGAGCAGAGAGGAGGCATATTTGATAAGTCAAAGACAAAAGTCGATGGACTTGACACAAGCAAGAGAAGATTATGTTTGGTATGAAGGAAAAGCAGAAGGAAAAACAGAAGGAAAAGCAGAAGGAAAAACAGAGATAATAAAGATATTATATGCCAACGGCATGAGTATTGAAGAGATAGCGACCAAGACTAACATAAGTGAAGAAGAGATAGAAGAAATGGTAAGGTAGCACAATAAAAAACAGTAAAAACAAAACAGATTAAAAACCATGCAAAAGATGCAAATCATAGAGGAAAATTCTTGTGAGATGCATCTTTTTGTTTGTAAAAACTTTATATGTAAAGAGGTGCGATTTGTGTTATGATAACCAAATAAGAAATATTTGCGTTTATAGTCACAAATTGTGACAATTCGCAAATTAGCATAAAGGAGACTAGCATGTACATCATAATAGGATTGGGAAATCCAAGTAGGGAATATGACAATACGCGTCACAATATTGGATTTGATATGGTGGATTATATTATTGATAAGTATGATATTGCGTATTCGGGGACTAAGCATCGGGCGATGTATGGTTCAGGGCTTATTGATGGTGTGAAAGTGGTGGTGGCAAAGCCGCTGACATATATGAATTTGAGTGGTGAAGCAGTACGTTCTTTGGTGGATTTTTATAAGATTGATTCGGAGACAGAATTGATTATTATTTATGATGATGTGGCTTTGGAGCCGGGCAAATTGCGAATTCGCAAAAAAGGTAGTGCTGGCGGGCACAATGGGATTAAGAGTATTATTGAGCATCTTGACTCCAAGGAGTTTGTGAGGATTAGGCTTGGTGTTGGTGAAAAGCCCAAGGGGTGGGATTTAGCAAAGTATGTTCTGGGGCGTTTTTCTAAGGCTGAACGAAAGATGGTTGATGAAGCTATTGATAGAGGTAATCAGGCATTAAAAATGATTTTGAATGGTGAGGTTGATATGGCGATGAACCAGTATAATGAAAAGAAGGCAAAAACAACAACGAAAGGCTAATTATGGAAGCATTAGTGCAGCCACTTCTAGCACTCGCTGAGTTTGAAGATATAAGACAAGATATTCACAAAGGTAAAGGTATTATCCAAGTTGCAGGTTGCGTTGACTCGCAAAAAGCACATCTCATCTATGGGCTAACAAATGGCAAGAAACAAAAGCTGGTTATTGCCGAGGATGAGATTAAAGCAAAAGCGTTATATGAGGACTATCATTTTTATGACGAGCAAACATTATTTTATCCAGCAAAGGATTTGATTTTTTACCAAGCTGACATCCATGGTAATTTACTGGTGAAGCAACGTATGAAAGTTATCCAAAGTCTTTTGGAAAATGACGGCGTAACAGTGATAACGAGTATCGCTGGCTGTATGGACAATATAATGTCGACCCGGCAAATACTTGAGCGAATTTTGACTTTTAAAATCGATGACAGCGTGTCGCTAGAAAACATAACTAAAGATTTGGTATCGTGTGGATACGAACGAGTAGCGCAGGTGGAGGCATCTGGGCAATTCTCTGTGCGCGGAGGCATTATTGACGTCTTTTCCATTGCTGAAGAAAATCCATGGCGAATAGAATTATGGGGCGATGAAGTGGACTCAATTAGAAGTTTTGATGTCGAAAGCCAACGTTCAATTGAAAACCTGGAGGCGATTAGCCTTTATCCAGCATCAGAGGTGGATTTATCAAAAGATGGTATAGCAAATGAAGCCGTTTCATTTATGGAATACTTTGCGGACGGATTAATCATTATTGATGAGCCAAATCACATTTTAGAAAAAGCAAAAGCAGTTGCAGCAGAGTTTGAAGAAAGCATGTTTCGCCGTGCGGAAAGCGAGAATATTTTACCAGAAAAGAAAAACCTCCTCAAGAGTGTCAAAGAACTTAAAAAACTTTTAAATAGCAAAACGAGTCTTGCGGTGTCGACCTTAGAAGCCCATCAAAAGACATGGGAAATCAAGAAAAAATATCAAATAACCGTCAAATCGGTAAATCCATATAACAATAGTTTTCCATTGTTGGTTAAGGATTTAAAGAAATATAAAAAAGACGGATATCAGGTAGTATTGCTTTCGGCATCACGTTCGCGTGCCAAGCGAATGGCGCAAGAGCTACAAGAAGAGGGTTTAAATAGTTTTTACAGCGAGGATGCGGATAGGCTAATTCAGCCAGGCGAGATTAAGATTGTCTATGGGCACACACACCGTGGCTTTGAATATCCGTTAATCAAGTTCGTTGTTATCACGGAAAAGGACATTTTTGGTAAAGAAAAAGGTAAGCGTCGTAAACGCAAAGAATATAGTGGCAAGAAAATCAGCAGTTTTACGGAGTTAAATGCGGGTGATTATGTTGTTCATGAGCGACATGGGCTAGGCATTTACCGTGGCATTGAAAAAGTTGAAACGAATAAAACTATCAAAGATTATATCAAGGTTGAATATGCCAAAGGTAGCAATCTTTACATTTTAGCAACGCAGTTAGAAAGTCTGCAAAAGTATGCCAGTGCCGAGGCACGAAAGCCAAAACTTAATCGTCTTGGTGGTGTGGCATGGAGTAAAACAAAGGCCAATGTCAAAAAAGCAGTTAAAGAGATTGCTCAGGATTTGGTAAAACTATACGCGACCCGTCAAGAAACTGATGGCTATGTTTATGGCCCAGATACTGTATGGCAAAATGAATTTGAAGAAATGTTTCCATTTGAGGAAACGGAAGACCAATTATTGGCAATTGAAGCGGCGAAGCGTGACATGCAAAGTAAGAAAATCATGGACCGTTTAATCTGTGGAGATGTTGGTTATGGTAAGACGGAGATTGCGATTAGAATTGCTTTTAAAGCAATCCAAGAAGGTAAACAAGTCGTCTACTTAGTACCAACAACTATTCTTGCACAGCAACATTACAATACCTTTGTTCAGCGAATGAAAGACTTTCCAGTTCGGGTTGATTTGCTTTGCCGTTTTAGAACGCCAGCGGAGCAAAAAAAGACCGTCACAGATTTGAAAAAGGGTATGGTCGATATCGTGATTGGAACGCACCGCGTCCTTTCAAAAGATGTGCAAACGAAAAATTTGGGATTGCTAATCATCGATGAAGAACAACGATTTGGTGTAACGCATAAAGAAAAGATAAAGAAATTAAAAGAAAATGTTGATGTTATGACGCTAACGGCAACCCCTATTCCACGGACGCTTCATATGAGTTTGGTTGGAATTCGCGACATGAGTGTATTGGAAGAAGCGCCGCAAGATAGGGTGCCAATTCAAACTTTTGTTTCAGAGTACAATGATGAAATGGTGCGTGAAGCGATTAACCGAGAGGTAGCTCGTGGTGGACAGGTGTATTATGTTTATAATCGAGTCAGAACCATCGACCAAGTGGCAAAGAAAATTGCTGAGTTAGTTCCACATGCCAATGTCGCATATGCCCATGGGCAGATGCAAGAACGTGAACTAGAAAAAATCATGTATGGTTTTATCAATCATGAAATAGATGTATTGGTATCGACAACGATTATCGAGACGGGATTAGACATTTCCAATGTTAATACAATTATTATTCACGATTCCGACCAAATGGGACTAGCACAGCTTTACCAATTGCGTGGTCGAGTTGGGCGTTCTAATCGAACAGCCTATGCATTTTTAATGTATAAACGCGATAAGGTCTTAAAGGAAGTGGCGGAAAAACGCTTGACGGCCATTCGCGAATATACTGAACTTGGCAGTGGTTTTAAAATTGCGATGCGTGACCTTGAGATACGTGGAGCAGGTAATCTACTTGGCGAAGAACAACACGGACATATGGAAGCCGTTGGCTATGATTTATTTTGTAAGATGCTTAATGAAGCAGTTCGAATAGAAAAGGGACTGGCAAAGGAAGATGATTTTGAGACGACGATTGATTTGAGCATCGATGCATTTATCCCAGCGACATACATATCTAGCGAATTTCAAAAGCTTGATATTTATAAACGAATTGCAGGTATTGAAAATAAAGAAGAGTATGAGGATATTTTAGAAGAGTTAATGGACCGTTTTGGCGAGCCTCCAAAAGCCGTTCAAAATTTGCTTAAAATAGCCGAGTTAAAAGCACTGGCTCATAGTGCTGATATTACTGAAATAAAGCAAAAAGGCAAAACGATTGAAATGGGTATGTACGAGAAGGCACGAATAAATCCGACTAAAATACCAGATTTGTTGAACTTATATAACGGCGAGTTGGCATTTAAAGTAGCAACTAATCCATACTTTACATTAAGACTAAATGGGATAAATGATAAGAAAGAAATAAAAATTGTGGAGAAAATTCATAAGTTCATTGAAGAATTGTTGAGTTTTTCGCTGGAATAGGCTATACTGTTTAGGTTAGGAGTTGAAATTTTTAAGGGTAAGATGGAGGATGCAATGAAGAGATTTAAAGTAAGATTAATAAGCGCAACGGTGGTTGCAATAATGACGATTACGGGCTTGGCTGGTTGCAGTTTGGCAACCCTAGATGGAACACAAAAAGTAATGACAATTAGTGAAGTAGAGGTGCCGTTAGGAGTAGCAAGTTTTGCACTTCGTTATTCACAAGCACAGACAGACATGTATTACAAGCAATTTGCGGCGATGGGTCTTGGCGTTACCGTGCCAAAATGGGAGGACGTTGCTGAGGGAGAGACAAAGACTAATGGTGAACGTACCAAAGACGACGTTATGAATAGGCTTCAAAGATTATATGAAGTAAAAGCTCATGCTGACGATTATGGGGTAAGCCTAGATACAGCAGAGATGGATAAGATTGCAGCAGCAGCGCAAGAGTTCATTGCCAGCAATGACAGCGCATTATTATCAAGAATGGGTGTTGATGAAAAGTCAATTGTAGAATACTTAGAGCTTGAGACATATTTCAAAAAAGCATTTGAGCCAATGGTTGAGACAAAAGGAATTACTGTTAGCGACGAAGAAGCCAAACAATCAACAGTAACATACACTTTCTTATCGACCAACAATTTAGAAGCAGAAGCAGCCGAAGAAGCCAAAGCGCAAATTGAGGGACTTTTAGCAGAGTACAAAGAGCAAGAAGATATTGCGAACTTTGACATGAATGAATTTACAACTGAGAAAGATGCTGGATATATGACAACAACAACATCTTTTGGTGATGATGAAGAAGCTGGAACAGGGCTTGACGATGCAGTAAAAGAAGCCGCAAGAACATTACAAGATGGCGAGATGTACCAAGAAATAATTGAGGGAGCATCAGGTGGCGGATATTTTATCGTGCGTATGGATAAGGTAAATGACCCAGAAGCAACAGCAACGAAAAAGGACACCATCGAAAGAGAAAAGAAGCAAGAAGCATTTAACGAGATGTCTGAAAATTGGGTAGAAGAAGCCACTATCACAATTGATGAAAAAGTTTGGGGAAAAGTAAAGCTTACGGACAAGGAAGCATATGTAATTAAAGTTGAAGAGACAACAGAAGTAGAATTAGCAGAATAAATATGATATCAAAAGCTCTTGTCGTCTTGGCAGGAGCTTTTTGAAAATTTGTAGGTGCCTAAATATAGAAATAATAAAAATAGGAGAGCAATATGGATGATAAGAGATTTGCTGTGTTAATCGACTCAGATAATATTTCAGCAAAATACATCGCAGGAATAGTAGCTGAGATGACAAAGTATGGAATTATCACATACAAGAGAATTTATGGAGATTGGACTAGTACGCATGCGACAAAGTGGAAGAAAGAATTACTGGAAAATTCAATTACACCGGTTCAGCAATTTAGTAACACAACAGGCAAAAATGCCACTGACTCGGCATTGATTATTGACGCAATGGACATTTTATATTCGGAGAATGTAGACGGATTTTGTATTGTTTCTAGTGATAGCGATTTTACGCGTCTGGCAAGTCGCCTGCGTGAGTCGGGTATGGACGTAATTGGCATGGGCGAAGAGAAAACACCACGTTCATTTAGGGCGGCATGTACTGTGTTTACGAGTCTTGAAGTATTGACGGATACCGATGATGATAGTGATGACGAAGGAACGCATGGAGCACATAAACGCAGTAAAAGGGCGATAGCAAAAAGTGAAAATGCTATTAGCAAAGCGACAATAGAAAAAGATATTATTGATATTATCATTGAAAGTGAAAATAGAAATATGGCCGCGGGGCTGGCTGATATTGGCAATCGTTTGATTAAGAAATATCCAGACTTTGATGTGCGTAACTACGGATACAGCCGGTTGTCCAAATTCATGGAAGAGATGAGCGACCTTGAAGTATACAAAGAGGATAACGTTTACACCGTAGGGCTTAAGGATAATGCGAAAGCTAGTGCGGAGATTATTGATTATATGAAGGAATTAGTTGAAAAAAGCAAAGACAAAGGGCTTTACCTGAGTGAATTAGGGAATTTACTAAACACCAAATATCCGCAGTTCAATGTTAAGGACTATGGATATTCAAAGTTTTCTAAATTCGTACAAAGTGTTTCAGAGCTAGATATACATGAAGACGAAGCGAAGAGAAATGTCGTATACTGGAAGTGATATGGACATAAGAGAAAGAAGGGCGATGATGAGACTCAAGGCTTTTAAGGTAGCACTACCATATACATTACCAGTGCTGATGGGATACTTATTTTTAGGTATCGCTTTCGGGGTACTCTTAAGTAGCAAGGGCTATCATGTTGGCTGGGCGCTATTGATGAGCGTGGTAATATATGCCGGTTCGATGCAGTTTGTGGCAATTGAACTTTTAGTTTCGCCATTTAATTTGGTGACCGTGTTTTTTGTGACACTGTTAGTTCAAGCAAGACACCTATTTTATGGATTATCATTATTAGACAAATTCAAAATTAGTAAAATACTCAAACCATATATGATTTTTTCGTTGACAGATGAAACATATTCGTTGCTTTGTTCGACAGAGCCACCAGCAGGTGTTGATAAAAAATGGTTTATGTTTTTTATTGCGATTTTAAATCATTCATACTGGATAATTGGGTGCGTGATTGGCAATTTAGCTGGCACAGTCTTTAGCTTTGACCCAACGGGAATTGATTTTGCGATGACGGCGTTGTTTATCGTGATATTTGTTGAGCAATGGGAAAAGAGCAAACAACACGCACCAGCGTTGTTGGGATTAGGCTTGACGCTTATTAGCTTATTGATATTTGGTAGCGATAATTTCTTGATTTTCGCATTAATTGGAATATTTATCTCTTTGACATTACTACAAGGAAGACTTAAAGGGCAAGGTGATGTGGCATGATATTGACTACCCAACAAGCACTTTTGACAATTGTGATAATCGCAGTGACAACAATAATGGTGAGAGCATTGCCGTTCATTATTTTCCCTGCGGATAAAGAGACACCAAAATTTATCGTTTATCTAGGCGAAGTGTTGCCATATGCAATTATTGGGATGCTGATTATTTATTGTTTCAAGGAAGTTTCGATTATTAATGCGCCACATGGAGTGCCAGAGCTGATTGCTGGTGTATTCGTTGTGGCAATTCACAAATGGAAACATAACTTACTGATTAGTATTGGTGGTGGAACACTATTGTACATGGTATTGGTGCAGGTGGTTTTTAAATAATAGATAGTGCAAGATGAGTGAGTTGTGTAGTTAATGGGCGGGATGAAATCCCGCCCCTACTAACCTAGATAGTGTCAAATGAGTTATGAAAACACTGTCACTCTGAGCGAAGCGAAGAATTTTAACGTGAGGAAAATATATGAATTATACATATATAATAGAATGCTCTGACGGTAGTCTATACTGTGGCTGGACCAATGATGTTCATAAACGTATAGACGACCATAATGCGGGCAAAGGAGCGAAATACACCAAGCCACGATTACCAGTTAAATTGGTCTATTATGAGGCATTTGAGACCAAAGAAGAGGCGTGCAAGCGAGAATATGAGATAAAGCAGTTAACGCGAGCACAGAAAATAAAGCTAATTAACTGATTTTGTCCCTTATTACTCATAAGTTGAGCAATGGTTACTTCTAATGTTGCAAATGCTTGACTGCATCATCAATTATCATAGCATCCATAAATACAGTTGTTGAATACTAGTTACAATTTAATATTCTTAAATAAATCGCCAAGAGATGTTGTCAACTCGCCGCTTTGCGGTAGGTCAATAAGCTCCTCTAAAACTTCTTCGGAAGCAACATCGCTAAGCGCTTTCATGCTAAGGCTTAGTTTTCCGTCTTTAACTGCAGTTACCTTAACTTTAACTTTGTCGCCAACGGCTATTACTTCAGCAGGTGTTTTAATTCTCTTTTCACAAATCTGTGAGATGTGAACAAGTCCTGAAAGACCATTGCCAAGATTAACAAAAGCGCCATATGGTTGAATGCTTTCAACAGTTCCTTCAGTGACTAAACCAACTTCAACATTGGAAATCTTTTGGCGACGTTCGTCGTCGGCTTTGGCACGAAGTAATTCGCGGGCAGACAATATTAAACGTTTGTCATCAGGAACGATATCAAATACTTGAACCTTGATTGGTTTATTTAAAAATTCATTAAGGTCCTCAACATAATTCAAAGATAATTTAGAGGCAGGGATAAAGCCACGAATACCTTCGACATAAGCAATCGCGCCAGCATTTACAACGCCTTTAATTACTACGTCAAGAATGGTGCCATCGTCCTGTAGTTGTTTGAGTTTATCCCAAGCCAAGATATCATTGGCCTCGACTTTAGAAAGTAGGATATTGCCGTGTCCATCATCTTTTCTAAGGACGGTTGCAGATATCTCTTCGCCAACTTGAACATTTTCTTTCAAATGAAAATCTGGTTCGTGGCTGTAATCCTCTAGCCGAATGATGCCCTCAGCGTAGTACTTTAAATCCAAAGTAACATCTTCATCGCCAACAGCGATTACCGTTCCGGTGAGAATGTCGCCAGCATTAACTGACTTAAATGAAGCCTCCAATTCATCTGAGTAATCCTCCATTGACGGAATTGGTTCTTCTACCGTCGGCTCTTCTGCAACTTCAGGGGATGCATCTTCCCCGACTTCAGCTGTTGCCGTTTCTGCGGTTTCAACTTCAGCGTTCGTCTCTTCAATAGCTTCAGCTTCAGGTGCTTCTACAGTTTCGATTTCAGATGTTTCTACAATTTCTGGTGTTTCAACTTCCGGTGCTTCAACTGCGAGTGTTTCAGTTACCTCATTAAGTGTTTTGTTTTCCATTTTATAAGCTCCTTTTAAAGTGGGTTTTCTATTACTACTATTCTATCGGAAAAAGTGTGAATTGTAAAATTCTTTCTGAGAAGTTATACTATAAATTATAGGAAGCATTTTTATTTATTATATATGGGAGAAGCAGTCAAGTCCGAGAGGAGTGAAAAATGGGCAAAAAAAACAAAATATATATTGTCGGACACAAAAATCCAGATACGGATTCAATTTGTTCAGCAATTGCCTATGCGGATATTAAAAACCGTACATGCAATGGTGAATATGAACCTAGAAGAGCGGGGCAAATTAGTGAGGAAACAGAATTTGTCTTGTCGTATTTTGACATCTGTGCACCACGATATTTGCAAGATGTTGGTACGCAAGTCAAGGAAATGGATATTCACTACACCGAAGAAGCACGGAAAAGTATATCAATTAAAAAAGCATACAAGCTGATGAGCGAAAGTGGTGTGGTGACGTTGCCAATCACTAGCGAAGAGGGGTATCTGGAAGGGCTTATTACTATTGGTGACATCGCCATGTCGTACATGGATGACTCTGATAGCATGGCGATTGTTGCCGCCAAGACACAGTATGAGAATATTGCTGAGACTTTAAATGGTGAAGTTATTGTTGGTGACCTAAAAGCTTATGTAGAAGCGGGAAAAGTAATTATTGGTGCGGCAAATCCCGACAAAATGGAAAAATATATTAACAAGGGTGACATGGTTGTGGTTGGCAACCGCTCAGAAGACCATCTTTGTGCGCTGGAACAAGAAGCCTCATGCTTGATTGTTGGATTAAATGCCAAAGTTTCGCCGATGATGCAAAAGATTGCCAAGGAAAATAATTGTGTTATTATTTCGACACCATATGATACATTGATGATTGCAAAATTCATTAATCAAAGTATCCCCGTTGAACATTTAATGAAAACAAAAAATTTAATCACCTTTAGGATGGACGATTTAACAGAGGATATTAGAGAAATAATGGGTAAACACAGACATCGCGATTTTCCAGTGTTAGATAAGAAAGGCAAATACGTTGGAACGGTATCAAGGCGTAATTTGTTGAATATTCGCAAAAAGCAAATAATCTTAGTGGACCACAACGAGAAATCACAAGCGGTGGACAATATTCAAGAAGCGAAAATATTAGAAATTATCGACCATCACCGCCTTGGTTCATTAGAGACATTTCATCCAGTTATGTTTAGAAATCAGCCGGTTGGTTGTACAGCAACCATAATGTACCAAATCTACAATGAACAAAATCTAGAAATCGCACCAAATATCGCAGGTATTTTATGCGCTGCAATTATTTCTGATACATTGATGTTCCGTTCGCCAACATGTACAAAAGACGATGTTATGGCAGCAAAGACATTATCAACGATTGCGGGCATTGATATTGAAGAATTTGGTGAAGAGATGTTCAAAGAGGGTAGCAATTTATCAAGTAAAGAACCAGAAGAAATATTTTACCAAGACTTCAAGAAATTCATCGCGGATGAGGTGTCTTTTGGGGTCGGCCAAATAAATGTAATGTCGCTTGAAGCATTAGAGGACATCAAAAGGAAGTTATTGCCTAACATTGAAAGGGAATGTGACAAAAATGACATTCAAATAATTTTCTTTATGTTAACAAATATCCGCGAGGAGTCAACGGAACTTTTGATTGCTGGTGAGGGAGCAGAACAACTGATAGAGGAGGCCTTTGAAGTAGAAAAGCAAGGGGATACATTTGTCTTACCAGGAATAGTATCAAGGAAGAAGCAGTTAATACCAGCATTGATGAAAGCGTTGCAATCAGTTTAAGAGAGGCGAGATTATGGCGAAAATAGAATGGAAACCAGGAAATATGCTCTATCCCGTACCAGTGGTTATGGTAAGCGTGACCGATGGAGAGGGCAATGATAATATTATTACGATTGCGTGGGCAGGGACGAGTAGTAGTGACCCAGTGATGGTTTCAATATCAGTGCGGCCACATCGACACTCGTATGAGATGCTTAAAAAGACCGGAGAATTTGTTATCAATCTTACCACCGAAGAATTGGCATACGCGACAGATTATTGTGGTGTCAAATCAGGTCGAGACATTGATAAATTCAAGGAAATGAAACTAGACAAAGAAAAGGCTAGCTATGTAAAAGCACCGATGATTGCTCAATCTCCAGTTAATATTGAGTGTAAAGTGGTTAAAGTGGAAGATTTGGGTGTGCACCATATGTTTTTAGCAGAAGTGGTGGCTGTGCATGTCGATGATAAATACATGGATAAAAATAATAAGTTCAGACTAGAGGATGCAAAACTACTAGTTTATTCACATGGTGAATATTACGGCACGGGCAAGAAGATAGGGAAATTTGGGTATAGCGTGAAGAAAAAGTAGTCCCTGTAAAACTACCTTGCGTAGAAAAAAAGAGCATGATATACTATTTTATGGAATAAAAAGATACAAATACAGGAGGAAAAATATGTCTTACATTGATGAAGTCTACGCAACAGTCGTAGCAAAAAATCCAAGCGAGCCAGAATTTCACCAAGCAGTAAAAGAAGTTCTAGACTCTCTTCGTCCAGCAATCGAAGCAAACGAAGAAATGTACAAAAGAGAAGCTTTATTGGAGCGAATTGTTGAGCCAGAGCGCCAGCTTAAATTCCGCGTTGCATGGGTAGATGATAGTGGTAAAGCCCAAGTAAACACAGGATATCGCGTTCAATTCAATAGTGCGATTGGGCCATACAAAGGCGGACTTCGACTACATCCTTCAGTTAATCTAGGTATTATTAAATTTTTGGGATTTGAGCAAATCTTTAAAAATTCCCTAACAGGACTACCAATCGGCGGTGGTAAAGGTGGCAGTGACTTTGACCCTAAAGGTAAATCAGACCGTGAAGTTATGGCGTTTTGCCAGGCGTTTATGACTGAATTGAGCAAATATATTGGTCCAGATACCGACGTACCAGCAGGTGACATCGGAACTGGTGCTAGAGAAATCGGCTATATGTTCGGACAATATAAAAGAATTAAGAGCACTTATGAGGGCATTTTAACTGGCAAGGGTCTTTCTTATGGCGGTTCCTTGGCAAGAACAGAAGCGACGGGATATGGCTTGTTATATTTAACTGAGGAGTTGTTAAAGTTAAATGGCAAAGACTTAAATGGTAAAATAATAGCAGTATCTGGTTCGGGGAATGTAGCAACATATGCTATTGAAAAAGCCCATGAATTAGGCGCTAAGTGCGTTACTTGTTCAGACTCTACTGGCTGGGTGTATGACCCAGAGGGAATTGATGTAGAGGCTCTAAAAGATATCAAAGAAGTTAAAAGAGCTCGTTTGAGTGAATATAAAAGTTATCGGCCAAATGCTGAATACCGTGAAGGTAGAGGGGTTTGGAGTGTTAAAGCGGATGTGGCACTTCCTTGTGCGACCCAAAACGAATTGCTTATTGAAGATGCCAAACAACTTGTAGCCAATGGTTGCATGTGTGTTGCTGAAGGAGCAAATATGCCAACGACTTTGGATGCGACAGAATATCTACAAGCCAACGGCGTAATCTTTGCCCCAGGTAAAGCAGCCAACGCTGGTGGAGTAGCGACTTCGGCATTAGAAATGACCCAAAATAGCGAACGTCTAAGTTGGACATTTGAAGAAGTAGATGAGAAACTAAAGGGTATCATGGTTAAAATCACTCACAATATGGATGAAGCAGCTAAGAAATATGGCTTTGTCGGCAACTACGTTATAGGAGCTAACATTGCAGGCTTTGAAAAAGTAGCTCAGGCGATGATTGCCCAAGGGGTTAACTAAAGATACAAAATAAATATGTAAGTACGGCCCGTAACCTCAGTGGCTGCGGGTTGTTTATGTTGACTAATTAGTCGTACCGTTATATAATATTTTTAACAAGAGAACTGAAAGCTAGACACACCTAGCCGCCAGTAAAATAGTTTCTACAAAAGTAGTGCCTTAGTTTACTAGACTGAAGTGCACCCCGAATGTTAGACA
>JGI994J12354_10002163_pt1 | contig 19403 bp, 14 predicted proteins | sample IntmicLarv3ML3BL_FD_12354 | JGI IMG/M metagenome (IMG submission 12354)
GACCATACGGGAATCCCTGTGGCGGACGGCTCTGTGGATTTGCTCTACATGACCGATGTCATCCACCACGTCCCGGATTTGCGGGCGATGTTCCGCGCGTTTCACCGGGCGCTGAAGCCGGAAGGGCTGATTTGCATCCTGACAGAATCGCATCAACAAATCGAATCGCGTTTTTGGTCTGCCTACCTTCCGGCGACCATTGCGGCGGAGCAAACGAGGTACCCCGATATCGACAGTATCATCGCTGCGGCAACGGACTGCGGGCTTGCCCTGCACGAGCTGGAAACAACAGACACCCCGCGCCAAACGCAAATCAGTGCGGACTTTGTGAAGCTGGTGGAAAACAAAGGCTTTTCGATGTTTCGGCTTATCAGCGATGCCGAATTTGAAAGTGGCTTAGCAAGCTTAAAAGCAGATTTTGAACAGGGTGTTGTGATTGATACGACACATGGGGAATCCCTGGTTTGGTTTGCGAAAAAAGGTTGACGGACATAAAAGGGGATGCTGCAAAATGTTTCATTTTGCAGCATCCCCTTGGGAAAAACCGTTTGTGAGCCCGAGGTGGCTCGCATTTTGCATCTTTACAGATGCAAAACCACGATTTTTCTCCCGCTGAATGCATAAAGATACGTTTTGCTGCAGCCCCTTTTTTTGCTTTTTGTCAGACCGCACGCCCTGCTTTCAATTGAAACTCCCGTCCCACACGGGCAGATTCTCCAAAAACGCGCTTTGCACTGCCGGGACGTAGTATACCCCAAAGTCCTTCATTCCGTTCCCGCGTGCCATCGATGGCAGCTCGACCAAGAACTTATAGTAAGGCATGAATATGGCTTCCCGTCCGTGGACGCGGTACATCAGCTCCGCATTGGCGATATATTCCTCGCCTGGAAACTTTTCGGTTACGGTGGTAATATAATGGTTTTCGAGCAGGAGCTTGCGGGCTTTCGCCGCGGTGATGATGGGGTAGTCACCGATTTTTTGGGAGAGGTCGGTTTTGCCGTATCGGATTGCGCTCAAGCCGCCCAGGTCACTTGCGCTGAAAGAGAGTCCGTTGAAATGATAGTTCAGAATGCGCTCCGTGAGACTGCCCGCATTTTCAAAAACGGTGGTGTTCAGGCGGATGAGTGCGCCGTAAATGTTGTAGTCGGCAAACAGGTCATAGCCGGGCTTTTTGATGTCCGCAAAGCTGCCGTACTGCGCAAAGAGGTACGCCGTGATTTCCGCAGCCTGCTCACGGGAGGTGTTTTCGAAGGCGAAACGGAAACCGTTCGGCAGCGGCATCCCTTTCTCATAGTCGGTATGGTCGGCGAGTTCCGTGCCGAAGTCGAAGTTTACCGAGAAACTGCTGTAGGCCTTGAGTTTACCGAGATCCTTGGCCAAACCAACCGTTTCCGGTGTCAGCGTCAGGACAATATGGCCGCTGTCATGCACCGCAATTGCCGCGCCCTTGCAGTCGGCGTTTGCCTGATAGATTCTTGTGTTTGGGTCGTATTTTTCCCTTGGCTCCGGCATAGGTTCCGATGGTACGGGAGCGATTTGCACCGTCGTAGGCTCCGGCTCTGCCTGGGGCAAGGTATAGCGCGAGAGGACTTCCAGTCCGAGCAGCTTTGCGATTTTTTCGGTTTCGGCGAGCATTTCTTCGGGGGACAGGCCATTGACGGGGAAGCCGTTTTCATCCCAGCGCCTAGTGTTTCGGAATACCGGCAGGGTTTTGAGGCTGCTCTTTTCCGTCCAGGGATTTCCGTTTGCCAGCTCGCTGATATCATAGGCCATATGCCCCTCAAAGCCCATTCCGCCGCCGAGTGTGATGCTGTCGGCATTCACGCTGAGCTTGGGCAAATCAGAGTAATCCGGAGGCGGGGAGAGGCGGCCTTTCACAAACGGGATGGCCGCAAGCAGGCAGACGGCAGCAGCGGCGGCAGCCGATTTGATCCAGCTTCGCGTGGCGGGGTGGGTTGTTATGGAATTTACGTCGGCTTCCAGGATGAGCTTGTCGTCCGTCTGACCGATGCAGTCCATCAAATCTTCGGTTTTCATAGCAATACTCCTTCATTTTCGAGATGTGTTTTCAGCGTTTTGCGTGTGCGGAAGAGCATGGACTTCACGCGGCTTTCGTTCATGTGAAAGCGCTCCGCAATCGCCCGGATGGAGTCGGCATACCAATAGCGCCGCACAAAGACAATGCGCGTCTCGCTGTCCAGCGAGCGCAGGCAGGCGTTGATGGCCTCGGTGACAAGCGCGGCCTCGTATGCTTTTTCCACACTGCCGCCGGCGGGCAGACACTCCTCCAACTCGTGGAAAATCAAATCGACGTCGTTACCGCCGCGTTTCTGCGTTTTTTGCGCCTTGTATTTGTTCAGGGAAAGGTTGCGGGTGATTCTTCCCAAAAAGACGCGGAAAGCGGCGGGACGCTGCGGGGGAATGCTCTCCCAGGCCTTGAGATAGCTGTCGTTGACGCATTCCTGCGCGTCCTCGCGGCTGTGCAGAATATTGTTTGCGATTGCGCTGCAGTAGTGCCCGTATTTTTTTGCGGTTTCATGAATCGCCGATTCGGAGCGCGCCCAATACAAATCAAGGATTCTGTCATCGTCCATGTTCATGACCGTCCTTTCTGTTTTTTTGAAGCTTCACCCATACAGACAACAAAAAAAGAAATCCGCTGCATGGCGGGCGAAAAATTTTATCGGATATAAAAACATTATATCATGTTTGACGCTTGCGGGCTGCACTTTCGCCGGCTTTCTTCGATTTTCTGCAAAAAAAGGCTTGACAGCGGGGGCTTCCGATGTTATAATGCACTTTGCCGCGTGCTCGGGGCTGTTGTTTTTGTCCGCAAAAACAGCGCAAGCGGATTTTCCGCGCCTTGCAGCAGCGAGTCTGAATGAAAAGAGGAACCTCATGTACGCAATCATTGAAACCGGCGGAAAGCAATACAAGGTAGAGGCGGGTCAAGAACTCTACATTGAAAAGCTGGATGTCGAGGCAGGCAGCACGGTCACCTTTGACAAGGTCATTGCGCTGAACAAGGACGATGCCATTACGGTCGGCACCCCCTATGTAAAGGGCGCGAGCGTGAGCGCAAAAGTGCTCAAGAACGGCAAGGCAAAGAAAGTAGTGGTCTTCACCTACAAGTCGAAGAAGAACGAAAAGCGCAAGATGGGTCACAGACAGCCTTACACCAAGGTGGAAATCACCGAGGTTAACGCATAAGGTCATGATAAAGCTAAGCGTGCATATGACGCAAGGGAAATGCAGCGGCTTTGCGTTGCATGGTCACGCGGGCGCAGGGGGAAAAGGGCAGGACATTATTTGCGCCGCCGTTTCCTCCGCCGCATATCTTGCTGCGAACGCGCTCACGGAATTTGCGGACGGCCGCGAGGGTCTGTGCTGTAAGGTTTTGCAGGGCAAAAACAGTCTGCGGGTTTCGCTGGCAGGGCAAACACAGGTGAGTGAAGCGTTGCTCCAAGGTTTTTTGCAGCATATGCGAGGGCTGGCAAGGCAATATCCCAAGAATATCCGTATCATTTATGAGAGGGAGCAAAAATAATGCTGAAAATCAACATTCAACTTTTCGCACATAAAAAAGGAATGGGTTCCACGCGCAATGGCCGCGATTCGGAATCCAAGCGTCTGGGTGTCAAGCGCGCGGACGGCCAATTCGTGCTGGCGGGCAATATCCTGGTGCGTCAGCGCGGCACGCATATCCATCCCGGCAACAACGTTGGCAAGGGTTCGGATGACACCCTGTTTGCCAAGGCGGACGGCAAGGTCAAGTTTGAGCGTATGGGTAAGGACCGCAAAAAGGTCAGCGTCTACGCTGTGGAGCAATAATCCATCATAAAGCAACAACAGCCCCGAGGAAGCAAAAAGGCTTCCTCGGGGTTGATTTTTTGCAGGAGCTTCGCGGCCGTGTGCAAAACAGTGCGTCCGTTTTTGCGGCGGGCAGCCCGTTTTGCTACGCGGCGGCTCTGCGTTTCTTTCGCAAGGGGCGAATGGCGGTGCGCAGGAGCAGGAACAGCGTGAAAACCAGCAGTGCCAAAACAACCAGCAGCGCAAGGCCGAAGGCAGCCACCACGGGCAACAGGCTGCGCCCGACGTTTTCCGGCGGATACAGCGTTGGCGCGAGCAGCTGTTCTGTGCTGACCGGGGTGATTTTGGCGGATGCCATGGACAGCGGCTGCAGCGCGGACGGGTCGGCAGAGGCTCCGAGGGCGAAGAAATGCAGCGGAATCATATTCGCCAGCGCGGCTTCCCCGGCGTTGGTGTAGTGAATGCCGTCGTCCGTGTAGTCCGAATGTAGTTTTTGCGGGTCGGCGGGGTCGCTCAGGGCGGAGAAATCCAGCGTGTAGCCGTGCTCCTGCGCGTATTGAAGGATGAAGGCGTTGACGGCATCCACCTTTTGCTGGGCATCCGTGTTCCACACCAAATCCACCTTGCCGGTGTTGAACAAATCGCGGTCATAGCCCTTCCAGGGTGTCAAGGGCAGCAGCATCACCGGGATACCCTGTGCTTCGGCCTTGGCAACTGCCTGCTTGAGTCCCGCAATCACGTCGTCCGCGTTTACCTGCGCCGCAATGCCTTGAAGACTCTTCAGATAAGGATGCAGAATGTCGTTGATGCCGATTTTTACGACCAGATGCGTGATGCCGGGGATGGAAAGGGCATCCTCGTCCATGCGCTCCAGCAACGGTTTGCCGAAAACGGAGGCGAGCAGCGGCTTTTCATAATTGCTCAGCAGTCGGTTTCCGCTGATGCCCAGACCGACTACGCCGATATTGTCGCCCGTGGCCAAATGAATGCGCGTGGCGAGCTTGTCCGGTATGCCGCCGATGGTGGTGGAGTCACCGATGATAACGACGGTGCGCGCCTGCGGTGTCTGAACCTCCAGCGCCGTGAGAATGGGCACTACCTGAAACTTGTCAAAGCTCATGGGCAGCGCGCCGTCCAGCCGTGCCTGCCCGCGCGGGTCGCCGCGCTGGAGAAAGCTGTCCGCCCCGCTGATGCCCACGGTGCGCAGGCCGGAGAAGGACTTGATGTATAAATCCACCGTCAGCGCCTCACCGTTGCCCACCTGCATCTCCAGCGGGTCGCTGTCCACCGTTTCGCCGGCGGGGATGGTGACGGAAGGCTGCCCCGCAAAGCTGACCGAACGGCTGCTTTCCGGTCGGATGCCGTTGCGGTATTCCTCGCTCGCGCGGGAGAGGCCACATCCGTCAATCGTCAGGGGAGTTTTACCGTATTTGTTGGAGAAACGCAGGCGCAGACGATCCCCCTGTACGGTGTTTACCAAGCGGATGCGTACGCCTGCATTCCGCCCGGAAACGGCTAGAACGGTTTTTTTGCCCAGCGCGAACTCCGCGTTCACTGCCGCACAGCCCCAGGAGCCAATCCAACCCTCTTCTGCGGCGGGCGCGCCGGAGACCGCAAAGGTTATCCGGCTTGCGCCCAAAAGGATCATTGCCAGAAGTATGCTTTGTGTGAGGAGCCAAATTTTCTTCATGTCGGTTTACCCCCTGTTTGCTTGAGTGCCATCCCAGTCTCAGCCGAAAATCTTCGCAAAACTTGCAATGCGTTTCATCTGAGATTAGGATAGCAGAAACAGGGTAGATTGTATAGTGCTTTTCCGAAAAATCTTTCGGGGTTCCGCAATTATATTTTGGATTCTCAGGTAAATTTAGACAAACTGTGAAATTTTTGTTACTTCAAGAAAAACACTGCTGCCGCCGGAGAGCAAAACGGGGAAACCGCATATGCCAATCCCCACTGTGCTTCCTGCGCAAAGGGCAAGCTCCGCCACGCCGGAGCGCTGGCCGATGTCCGAAAGCATGAACAGTGCGCTGTCCTCCACAACGGTGCCGTCCGCCAACAAAACCACGGCTGCACCGATGCCTGCCGTGATGTTCACGCGGTAGTCAATGCGGTAGATGCCCGGCTCGTTGACAGAAACGCTGCTGCTGCCGGGAACAAAACCGAGCCCGCGCGGCGGAGCGCGGAGCGTGCTGTCCAAAATAATGGCACTGTCTGCGGGAACAAAGCGGGGCGAATGAGAGATGAAGCAGCCGTAAGCCGCCAAATCGGCTGTGCCGATGGCGCCGACTGCACCCATCGAACCCATCGGGCCGACTGCGCCTGCAGCGCCCGTTGACCCAGTGGGACCGACAGCGCCCATCAATCCTTGCGAACCCATTGAGCCGACGGGGCCGGGGCAGCCGCAGGGGATATTTCTCAACAATGACATTTGAACCATCCTTACTTTTGTGACTTGCATAGTCGGCTTGACTATATAGTCGTTCGACTATATTATCAGTTTATGTGCGCCGGATAATTTTGTGCGCAAAAAGAGCGTGCTGCAAAACGGCTCATTTGCAGCACGCCAAAAAACATTGTAAGATTTGCGCGGATTTTTTCGAAGCCGTTTATGGGCTTGCGGCTTTGCCTGCGGAGGAGGAGTGTGCCTGTGTGCTGCTGTCTGGCTGTACAATGCCGGTGGTGGCTTCATCGGGCGGAATCGGCCGCGCGTTTCGGTAGACTGTTGATTTTTCCAGCTTGATGCCTTTTTCAGCAAACAGCTCGCTGAGCGTCAGCATCCGGAAGCCGCGTTCGGCAAGTCCCGGGATAATCTGCTCGCAGGCATCCGCGGTGAGTTCATAGATGTCATGCATGAGGATGATATCACCGTCCTGCACCTGCTCCAGCACAGTGTCCACAATCTTCTGCACAGCGGCGGCGCGTTCCTTGTCCTTCTTTGGCTTCTCCGCCAGTTTATGTACGCGCCAGTCATTGGTGTCGATGGACCAAAGGAAGATAGGCATTTTGATTTCTTTTTCGATACCCTTATAGTAACCGCCGGGCGGACGGAAAAACTTGCAGGATTCATCGGTGATTTCGCGGAGCATCTCATTGCATTTGCTGATTTGCCGGTGGCATTCCGCCTTGCTGATACGCGTGAGGTATTTATGCTCGTAGGTATGATTTCCGATTTCACAGCCCTGCGCAATCGCCTGGCGCACAACGTCCTCTCGGCCGGGCAGCTGCATGCCAATGAGAAAGAAGGTGGCTTTTGCGTCATTTTCCGCCAGCAGTTTCAGCACGCGCGGCGTGATGGTGAGGGAGGGACCGTCATCAAAGGTGAGCGCAACGGCCTTGCCTTTTGGCGCTTCCGTGGTTTCGGCGGCGGGGTCGGTGACGGATGGCACGGTGTTTTTTTCGGGGTCGGTGGATTCCTCGGATGCACCAAGGTCGGGTGGAACGGCGCAGAATTCCGGCCGCAGAATGTCTTGCATTTCCTTCGGCGTGAAAACCGCCTGCGGAGCAGGACCGTCGGCAAACAGCTCGCTGCGGTCAAAATAAAAGGTGATGCTGCTGCTCGTGATGCTCAGGCGGGAGAAATCTCCACGCGCGGCGGAGGTTTTATCCAAAAACTGTGCCGAATTCGTTTCATCCCAATATTCGGGATTGTTTTGAAAATAATCCCGAATCTTTCGGCTCAGCGCCTCCTGTTGATTTTCCAGAAAAATATCGTTTGCCTGCAGCAGCTGCGCAGACTGCGTGTCAAACAGCAAGGTGCGGATGCTTTCACTGTCCTGTGCGGTGCCAGGCACTTTTGTGTTCAGCAGAAAGAGGATGCTGATGCAGCGGGGAGTGCCGTCCTCGCCCGTCAGAGAAAAAAGCTGATAGTCTACGCTGAACGAGCTCTTATCGGCTTCGGAGGGGGCGCGGTAAGCCTGCGCAGCGGAAACAAAATCCGCAATGAAGCCCTCGGCCTGTGTTTTGATTTGCGCGTCCATGGAATCATTCCCGGTAACGGGGTAATAGACGCTGCAGTCATAGTCCTGCGCCTGCGTTTGGATAAGCTTCGCCTGCCCTTGGTCATGGTGAACCGTCAGGGGCGGAACGCTTGTTTCAACGCTGCCGCGGCAGGCGTTTAGGGAGGAAATTGCGCACAGCAGACACAGCAGTGCGCAGAGGAATCGCGGAAATTGCTTCGTCACGGATTTTGCCAGTCCTTTCTGTCAATCAAAAACGAGTGTTATTCACAAGAACTTCGTCGCCGGGTCTAATCCCCCGCCGCTTGCGGCGGATTCCGATATTCCCCCGGCGATACCCCGTCGCTCTGCGGCGGGGAAGTTCATTCATTTGGCTTGCGGGAAAAGCTGTGAAACAAACCGAAGGCGCACAGGTGAAAAACCACTGTGAGCAGGCTGAGATAGGGCAGCAGCACAGGGCGTAAGGGGCAGAGTGCCGCTATGCCAATCCCCAAAGTGCACAGCACGTATTGCAGGATGGTGCAAAGGCGCACCTCCGCGTTCAGCCGTTCCGCCGCCGCGGCGGTTTTGAAGAAGGAGACTGCGGTGCCGTCGTGCAGCAGCCGTGCAGGCGATTTCTCGCGCACAGTGCTGCGGCAGCGGCTGTAGGTGCGTCCTGCCCGGGCGGAAATCACCTTCACGCAGTCCGGCGGCAGAGAAAAATGGCTGCAAATCATTTCCTCTGTGATGTTGGGGTCAAAGCTGTTGACCAGAAGATACATTCCCTGCGCGGGGAGGTCGGCGACCTCGTCGAGAATGCGTGCATCGGGATGATAGCTGACCACAAACATGGCGGCAATTTTCCCTGCGACAGCAAGGTACAGCAGCTTGCGTCCATCGCGCATATAGCGTTCTTCTGTGGCTTTTGCGGGCGCTTCGATGCTGTGGTTGTTCAGCAGGGCGCGATTGCCCAAAAAGACTTTTTGCCCGTGTATCACGCCGGAAAGCCCCATCTTGTCCTCATAAGCAAACTCTTGGATTGCGGGCAGCAGCTCCCTGCGTCCCACAATCACCTTGTCAAACACCTCTGAGAGCGGTCCGCCGGACCGCAGCACCAATGCGGCGGCATAGAGCATTACGTCATCCACGCGGATGGTTTTATAATCCCGCATTCCATGCATATCACACAGAGAGCGGTCATATAAATCGGTGCTGTCCACTGCCACGCCGTTCGCGTGACGCAAATCCTGCGCGGCATCCAGCCCGATGATTGCGGCGTTCATGCCATGCAGCCGTTTGTTCGCCTTATAAAGCAGAGCGCACAGTGTGGGATAATAGCACACGGGCAGCAGCAGGCACAGCGCGCAGGAGAACAGGGAAAGTGCAGAAAACACGTTCCGGGTCACAAACCCGAAGCCGGCCGCCGCCAACGCTGCGCCGCCCAACGCCAGCAGGGTGCTGCGCTTTGTGACGGGTTCTGCCGTTTCGCAGCGTATGGATTCACGCATGAAACCAATGGGAAATTTGATTTTTCCGGAATACAGCAGCGTGGGATAGTCCATGAGCAGCCCGCGCCCGATTTCATCGGAATCCTCCTGTGAATCAATGGGGCGCACGCTGAACAGACCGCTTTCACGCTTTTCTTCACAGAAAGCCAAGTTGTCTGCCGTGCGGCGGTAGATGAGCTGCTTGGAGCGCACGTTCATCAAAAAGGCGAAAAGGATGGGTGCGGCGGCAAGCGCCAGACTCGCGCCGCGCGCGGCGGGCAGCAGCAGCAGAACGGTGTTGACGGCCAATGCAATAAAAAAGGCGAGACTGATGATGCTGTCGTGGTCGGGCCGCCCGCGCAGAAGCATCCGAAGTCCGGAAATCAACTCATGGACGCAAAGCAGACCAGCGGTGGCCAGAAGCACGAGGCTTGCGGCCAGTGTGACTGTGCCGTTTGCTGCAAAAGGTGCGGAAATCTCAAAAGAAAGTGCCTCCAACGCGAGGGGCAGCAATGTTGCCAAAAATGAAAAGGCCAGACCCAACCCAAACGCAGCGGCGCGCAGTCCGGCACGCTTTTCGGCTTGCCGCAAAGAAAGCAGCAGAGACTGTGCCTGCTCGGGTTCGCGGTATTCGATGCGCGGCGGTGCGCTTTTTTTGGATGCGGGAGGCGCGGCGGGCGTTTTGTCACTCGCCGCTTCACTTTCGGTGTCTTCCAGTTCAAAGGGGTCTGCCTGCATTTCGTCCAGGATGCTTTCGCGTTCGGCAGCGGCAAGATGCTCTGCGGTCAGGCGGAAGGATTTTACCTTTTCCCGCTTCTTTTTCAGAAGCTGTGCCTCCAGCTCCTCCTCGGAGATTTGCTCCGGGACGAGCGGCTCTTCAAAATCGGACAGCACCAGCTGATCGCTGTCAAATTCCGGTTCCGGCGGCGGAGCCGGTGCGGCACCGATAGGTGCGGCAAGGCGGGTTTTTTCCGCCTCGCGGGATTCCAGCAGCTTTTGGTCTGCGGAAATTACCGTTGGCAGCTGCTGCAAATCCGCCGTTTTGTCAAAGGGGCTTTTCTCCAGAATGATTCCCGGTTTTTCAATGGTTTCCCGCTCCGCCGGGGGAATAGCCGCTTCCGCCTCGCCGGAGAGGGTTTGCAGGAAGCGCACGTGCTTTTCGTTTATAAGAACTTCGCCGCTGGGGCTGATACCCCGTGCTGTGTTCATCGCATCTGTCTCTGCGGCGGATTTTGGCTCGGCAGAAAGAATGAGAACAATATCCTCCTGCGCTTCGTTGTCGAATTCCGTTTCAGCCTCCTTCGTTGTTTCCGCGCTTTCGGGTTCCGCGGCCGGGAACTTCGGCGGTGCCATGTCTGGCGGCTCCGGTGCAGATTCGGAAATCACCGATTTCGGCGCAGGCACAAACGGTGTGGGTGCGGGGGCGGCAGACTCCGGCACAGGTATGGGAGCGGCAGGCACCGGCACAAACGGTGCAGGTGACACGGCGGCACGCCGCATGGCGGTGGGCATAATGGGCTTGCGCGGCGGGGCATCCGCCTGTACCGCTGTCTGCGCGGAGAGGCGCTGTGCTGTCGGTGCTTCCGCCGGGGTGAGTGCATCCTGCACGGTTCTCTCATGTGGTTCCCCGACACCGTTTTGCTGCTCGCCGGAGCTGTTTTGCGGCTCCGGTGCGTAGCGCTGCTGCCAGGCACTGTCTATCTCACGCACACGGGTAGTCTGCATAAGGAGCTTGTCAATATCATCGGCGGACCACAGCTTTCCGGCGGAGGCGGTCTCCTCCGCGGAAACGGGCTCATTGAGGGGGCGGCTTTTGTCCGTATCGTTCATGTGAAACTCCGTTCTGCTGCCATGCGGGCGGCACAAGTGAAGTGATAGCTGCGTATCAGTGGTATTTGGCGATTTCAAACAACAGAATCCCTGCGGCAACAGAGGCGTTCAGGGAATTCAGCTTCCCCTTCATAGGCAGGGAAACGGTGAAGTCGCAGGCATCGCGCACGGCCTTGCCGATGCCGTTGCCCTCCGAGCCGACCACCAGCGCGAGCGGCCCCGAAAAATCCTGCTTGCGGAAGTCTGCGCCGTCTGCGTCGGCGGCGTAAATCCAAAGCCCTGCCTTTTTCAGCTCTGCAATGGCGGCACAGAGGTTGGTCACGCGCGCCACGGGCACATATTCCACCGCGCCCGCAGAGGTCTTGGCCACGGTGAAGTTCAGGGAAACGCTGCGCCGCTTGGGAATGACCACGCCGTGCGCCCCCACGGCCTCCGCTGTGCGCAGAATCGCGCCGAGGTTGTGCGGATCCTCCAGCGAATCGCAGAGTATCAAAAATGGCGATTCCCCTCGCGCGGCGGCGGCATCAAGCAAGTCCGAGAGCGCAACGTAGCTGTGCGCTGCTACATAGGCAGCAATGCCCTGATGAACGCCGCCGCCGCAGAGCTGGTCGAGCTTGCGCATATCCACCTGCTTAATGACAACGCCCCTTTGGCGGCATTGCGCCAGCAGCGCCGCCGCTGCACCGGAGGGCGATGCGCTGCCGGTCAAAACACTGTCTATCGGCCGTCCGCTGCGCAATGCCTCGTGGACGGCGTTGATGCCGATGAGCAGGCTGGTTTCCTGTTCCGGGTTCCGTTCGATGTTCTTCACATCCCTTATATTGATGAGGAAATTTGTGTGTAACAATAAGTATACCATATATGCTGTCGGATAACCACCCTTTCCATCATTTTTCAGAAATAATTTACATTTTTTTGCCGGAAATCCAATATTTCTGTCGAAGTACGCAGCTTTACCGCGTGGAAACAATTTCGACATATTTATCATAGCAGATTGCACAGTAAAAATTCTAAATCTTGTTGATTTTATGAAGTTTTTGTGCTATACTCGATACGGAAAGAATTTCGGTAAAATCGGTAATGCAATAAGGAGGCTTTTGGATATGGAAAATCAAGTGAAAATGCAGGGCGCAATCCCGCGCGCGGATTTCCCGGAGCAGGTGGGCATCAGCGCGGTGGAAGTGAAGCATATGATGGATGAGATGGAGGCGCTGGGCATTGAGACGCACAGCATGATGCTCATCCGCCACGGCAAGGTGGCGTTTGAAACCTGGCGCGCACCCTATGCGCCGGAACTGGCGCATACCATGTATTCCGTAAGCAAGGCCATCACCTCGCTTGCGGTGGGGCTTGCGGTGGCGGAGGGCTTTTTGACGGTGGACACCAAGGTCATCGATATCTTCCCCGAATACCGCCCTGAAGAAGAGGATGCCAGATTGGAAATGCTGCAAATCCGCCATCTGCTGAGCATGCAGTCCGGCAAGAATGTCAGCATTCTCAGCAACAAGGCGGCAGGGGACTGGGCGGGGCAGTATTTCAGATCCCCTTGGATTTTTGACCCGGGCGATGGCTTTACCTACATCAATGAAAACATCTATATGCTCTGCGCGAGCCTGCACCGCGTCACGGGGGTGTCCGTGATTGACTTTTTGACCCCGCGCCTGTTTGGGCCGCTGGGCATCACACGCCGTCCGTTTTGGGAGACAGACGAAAAAGGCATTGAGGCAGGCGGCTGGGGGTTGTTTTTGACCACAGAGGAACTGGCGCGTATTGTGCTTTGCTGCCAGCAAAAAGGTGTGTATGAGGGCAAACAGGTCTTGCCTGCCGAATGGCTGGAGGAGGCGACCGTTGAGCGCCGCAGCAGCTACGGTTATTGCTTCTGGCTGAACGAATCCGCCAAGAACTACCGCATGGACGGTATGTTCTCGCAGTTTGGCATGGTCTTTCCGGAGTATGATGCCTGCCTGATTTTCACTAACAGCGAAATCAATGAGGGCAAGGTGCTGGACTGCATCTGGCGTTACTTCCCCGAAAAAGGCTTTTTGAAAGAGAATTTGGATATGCCGGAAATCGACACCACCCTGCTCGCCTACCCCGCCATCCCATCCCTGCCAGCAAAGCCGCGCAGTGAAACGGAAAAGCGCATCGAGGGCAGGGAGATTCACTTCCGCCGCAAAAAGCTGCTCAACCTGATACGCAACCCTATGAGCGTGCTGCCGCTGGGTGTGGTGTATATGTCCGCCAATAAGGCGGGGAATATCGACAAGCTCAGCTTCCGCTTTGAGGCGGAGGGCTGTAAAATGCGCTGGAGTGAGGGGTCGGAGACGAACACGGTTTTTTGCGCCATGGACGGCAAGGAGCGGCGCACGCCCATTCTGCTGGGCGGCATTCACTTCACAGCCCTGTGCGCCGCCGCCTGGCAGGATGAGGACACACTGGAGGTCACCATCCGCCCGCTGGAGGCAGTGTTCGGGCGCACGATGGTATTCCGCTTCCGGGGCAAGCGTGTGACGATGCGCCCGAGCAGCACACCCTCCTCTAAGTTTTGCATGGAATTTTTGGCGGACGGTGTGCCGGAATTCTTTCCCAACAAAATTTTAGCTGCGCTGATTGCCTGGGCCATGCGCAACCTCACACCCCTGCTGGAGCCGACGCACAAAGGAAAGTATGAACAATAAATCGTTCATACGCGTGTTTTGTCCTTTTGCGTCATAGTGCAGAACGCAAATTTTGCTGCGCAAAACCGGACAAAACACAAAAAGGAGAATGATGAGCAGATGAAAAATCTATTCTATCTCTGCGCGGCGGCGGAGCTGCTGTTTGTGCCGTTGTTTTTGAAATACAGCAGGGAGGAAAAAACATACAAATCCTTGGCTTTCAAGATGATTTGCGCCTCGCTCTTTGTGGGGGCGGGCGTGGCTGCGGCGTTGGCTGCCGAGCGGGCGGACGATTTCGGCATACTGATGATTGCGGGGCTTTGCGCCTGTTGGCTGGGGGATTTGCTGCTGCATATTCCGCCCAAAAAGCGTGACTTGTTCCTGTTCGGCACCCTAAGCTTTCTGTGTGGGCATCTGCTTTACATTACGGCCTTCTCCCGCGCAATCGTGCGCATCTTCCCGGGTGCATCCTATCTGGATGGCCTGGAAATCGCGGCGTTCTGCATCATGGAGCTGGGGTTGCTTATCATTTTGAAGCTGCTGAAAATGAAGATGGGGCGCACGGCGGCGGTGGTGCTGCCCTACGGCGCGGTCATCATCATCATGGGCATCAAGGCGCACTCTCTGGGGCTGCGGATGCTTTTGGATGAGCTGCCGCAGGGCAAGCTGTTGTTTGCCTTGACGGCGGTGGGTGTGGTCAGCTTTTTTCTCTCGGATATGCTGCTGGGCTTCCTGCGCTTCAAGACGCACCGTCCGCATTTTGTCATTAAAATCGTTAATATCGTTACTTATTTCGGCGCGCAGATATGTTTGGCGAGCACGATTTTGTTTGTGCCGTGATATACCCTTGTCTATTTTCTACAGAAAAACCCCCGCCTTCCCACCAACATTTTGCTCTATAAATTTCTAAAAGGGAAAAATAAAAGACGCAAAAATGGTATAATACTATGTTAGAACCGCCCGAATGCGGCGGCGAATAGGGAAAGGCAGGGTGAGCATATGACTGCGTATTTGGTTCTGGCAGACGGCAGTGTTTATGAGGGCAAAGCCCGCGGTGCGTTTCACGAAACGGTTTGCGATTGGATGGTGTGCAATTCCATGTCAGGGCATTTGGAGGCTTTGACCGACCCGGCTTCGGCGGGCTGCGGATTGCTGTTGAGCTATCCCATGGCGGGCAACGCGGGGGTCAACAAGGCGGACTTCGAGTCGGAAAGAATTTGGGCATCGGCGCTGATTGTGAATGAATTGTGCGCACATCCCTCCAATTTCCGCAGTGAGGGGACAATGGAAGAAACGTTGCTGGCATTTGACATTCCCTGTTTGTGTGATGTGGATACCCGTTCCATTGTGAAAAAGCTCCGTGAGGTTGGCGTGATGCGCGGGATGCTTACGGCGGATGTTTCGGACATGGCGCAGATTCAGCAAAAAATTGCAGAGCGAAGCGAGAAGAGGTCGGTTGAAGCCGTCAGCACCCCGGAAATGCGGGCGCTTGAGACGGAGCACACCGGCTTTTCTGTTGCCCTGCTGGACTTGGGCGCAAAGCGCAGCCTGATAGAAGCGCTCACACAGCGCGGCGGGCGCGTGACGTTGTACCCCTGGAACACCCCCGCGCAGGACATTTTGGCGGGCGGGCATGACGGCATCCTGGTTTCCGGCGGCCCCGGTGCGCCAGTGTTGTATGCGGACCTTGAGGCGCAGCTGAAAACGCTGTTGGAGAGCGGCTTGCCGCTGTTGGCGGTGGGTCTTGGGCATCTGCTGCTCGCCGGAGCGGCGGGCGCGCAGCTTGAGGCGCTGCAAAACATCCACTGCGGCGGAAACTACCCCGTGCGCTTCCTCGCCGAGGACAGAACCTACCTCACCGCGCAGGCGGCGGCCTATGCAGTCATGCGTGAAGGTCTGCCGCAGGGCGTGAGTGTGCTGTGCGAAAACGTGAACGACCAAAGCGTGGAGGGTCTGCGCTACAACGGCAAGGCCTGCTCCGTGGCTTTCCGCCCCGAGGGTGCGCCCGGCCCCGCGGATACGCTGTTTTTGTTGGACAAGTTTGTTTGCGATATGAAGAAAGAGGAGGCTGCCTGCCATGCGTGACGCAAGCATCAAGAAGGTACTGGTGATCGGCTCCGGACCCATTGTCATCGGGCAAGCGGCGGAGTTTGACTATGCGGGCACCCAGGCCTGCCGCTCCCTCAAGGAGGAGGGTATCGAGGTGGTGCTCGCCAACTCCAACCCCGCCACCATCATGACGGACGGTGACATTGCGGACAAGGTATACATCGAGCCGCTGAACATCCCCACCCTCACGGAAATCATCCGCAAGGAGCGCCCGGACTCCGTCCTGCCGTCCTTGGGCGGGCAGACGGGTCTGAACCTCGCGATGGAGCTGGAGGAAAAGGGCATCCTCGCGCAATACGGCGTGCGTCTCATCGGCATCAAGGCGGACACCATCCGCAAGGCGGAGGACAGGCAAGCCTTTAAGGACACCATGGAGAAAATCAACGAGCCCTGCATCGAATCCCTCGTGGTAGAGACCGTGGCGGACGCACAGGCGTTCAGCGAGAAAATCGGCTACCCTGTCATCGTGCGCCCCGCCTATACCCTCGGTGGCACGGGCGGCGGCATTGCGGACAACGCCGCGCAGCTGGAGGAAATCGCGCACAACGGCATCCGCCTCTCCCGCGTGGGTCAGGTGCTGATTGAAAAGTGCATCTCCGGCTGGAAGGAAATTGAATACGAAACCATGCGCGACGGCAAGGGCAACTGCATCACCGTTTGCAACATGGAAAACATCGACCCCGTGGGTGTGCATACGGGCGACTCCATCGTGGTCGCGCCGGTGCAGTCCCTGGGCGAAAAAGAGGCGGGTATGTTGCGCAGCGCCTCCATGAACATCATCACGGCGCTGGGCATTGAGGGCGGCTGCAACGTGCAGTTTGCGCTGCACCCGGATTCCTTTGAATACGCCGTGATTGAGGTCAACCCGCGCGTGTCGCGTTCCTCGGCGCTGGCCTCCAAGGCCACGGGCTTCCCCATTGCACGCGTTGCGGCGAAAATCGCCGTGGGCCTCGGGTTGGACGAAATCCCCAACGCCGTCACGGGCGTGACCTACGCCTCCTTCGAGCCGACGCTGGATTACTGCGTCTTAAAGCTGCCCAAATTCCCCTTCGACAAATTCGTCACCGCAAAGCGGAGCCTGGGCACCCAGATGAAGGCCACGGGTGAGGTCATGGCCATCTCCCGCCGCTTTGAATCCGCCTTGCACAAGGCGATTCATTCGCTGGAGGAAAACCGCGAAAGCCTGCTCTCGGATGCCTTCCTGGCGCTGGACGAAAAAGAGCTGCTGGAGAAGCTGCACAACGTGGACAACGACCGCCTGTATGTCATCGCGGCGGCCATCTATCGCGGCATTTCGGCGGATACCATCTTTGACATCACCAAAATTGACCGCTGGTTCCTGAGCAAAATCAAGAGCATGGTGGATATGGAAAAGCACCTCCAGGCCGGGCATTCGGATAAGGACACCATTTTGGAAGCCAAGAAAATGGGCTTTACGGACAAGCAAATCGCCAAGAACCTGCGCATCGGCGCGGCGGCGGTGAAAAACCTGCGCAATATGTGGCATATCAAGCCCTCCTTCTCGTTGGTGGATACCTGCGCGGCGGAATTCCCGGCGCAAACGCCCTACTATTATTCGGACTACGGCATCGCCAACGAGGTGAACCCGGAAACGACGAAGAAAAAGGTCATCGTCCTCGGCTCCGGTCCCATTCGCATCGGGCAGGGCGTGGAGTTTGACTACTGCTCCGTCCACAGCGTGTGGGCGCTGAAGCAGGCGGGCTGCGAAGCGATTATCATCAACAACAACCCGGAGACCGTCTCCACCGACTTTGATATTTCGGACAAGCTCTATTTCGAGCCGCTTACGGCGGAATATGTGACCCACATCGTGGAGCTGGAGCAGCCGGATGGCGCGATTGTGCAGTTCGGCGGTCAGACCGCCATCAAGCTCACCAAGACGCTGAACGACTTGGGCGTGAAAATCCTCGGCACGGATGCCGACCATGTGGACGCGGCGGAGGACAGGGAACGCTTTGACGAAATCCTGGAGCTTTGCGACATCGCGCGCCCGCAGGGCAAAACCGTTTTCACCAAGGAAGAGGCGCTGGTGGCGGCGCGTTCGCTGGGCTACCCCGTGCTGGTGCGCCCCTCCTACGTTCTGGGCGGGCAGGGGATGCAGATTGCGGCATCCGACGAGGACATACTGGAGTTCATGGATGTCATCACCCGCATGATTCCCGATATTGACGAGCACCCCGTGTTGGTGGACAAATACATCATGGGGCAGGAGGTTGAGGTGGACGCCATCTGTGACGGCACGGACATCCTCATCCCCGGTGTCATGGAGCATATCGACCGCGCGGGCATTCACTCCGGCGACTCCATCTCCGTCTACCCCGCCGTTTCGCTCACGCCGCGCGTTGTGACCACGATTGTGGATTATACCCGCCGTTTGGCAGGAGCCTTGCAGGTGGTGGGCATGATGAACATTCAGTTCATTGTGCATCAGGATGTGGTGTATATCATCGAGGTCAACCCGCGCTCCTCCCGCACTGTGCCCTACATCAGCAAGGTTACAGGCATCCCTGCCATCGATTTGGCGACCCGCGCCATGCTGGGCGAAAAAATCGCGGACATGGGCTTCGGCACAGGGCTTTACCCCGAAAGCGGTTACTACGCCATCAAAATGCCGGTGTTCTCCTTTGAGAAAATCGCCGGTGCGGATACCTCCTTAGGCCCCGAAATGAAGTCCACGGGCGAGGTGCTGGGCATCGCGAAGGATTACAACGAGGCGCTGCTCAAGGCTTTTGAGGGCGCGGGCGTTTCCCTGCCGCGTGACGGCAAAATCATCGTCACCGTACGCAATCAGGATAAGACCGAAATCTGTGAGATGCTGCAAGGTCTTTCCGGCGCGGACTTCCGCTACTACGCAACGCCCGGCACCTGCCGCGCGCTGGAAAAGGCGGGCATCAAAGCGCAGCCGGTCAACAAAATCAGCGGCGAAAGCCCGAACATCATGGATATGCTTCATGAGGAGGATGTGGCGCTGATTATCAATACGCCCACGCACGGCCGCCTGGCGAACCGCGACGGCTTCAAGCTGCGCCGCTTTGCCACGGAGGCAGGAGCCTCCTGCCTGACCTCGCTGGACGCGGCGAAGGTGCTCATGGAAAGCGCTTACATCGTGGCCTCGGACGAGAAAAAGATTACGGACATCGCGTCGATTTTCGCGAAATAGTCCGAACAAAACAAATCGGGGACGCATCCAAGCGTCCCCGAAAGTATTATAGGAGAGATTGCCAATGTATGAATCATGGGAAGCCCTGCAAAGCGCCTGCGCGGATTGTATGCAGTGTGCGCTGGGTGAAACGCGCGGCAAGCTGGTTTTTGGCGTAGGCAAAGCGGACGCCGATGTACTCTTCATCGGCGAAGGCCCCGGTGAGCAGGAGGATTTGCGCGGAGAGCCCTTCGTCGGCCGCGCGGGCAAGCTGCTGGATCAATACCTCGCCGCCATGGATTTGAGCCGCGAGACGAATATCTACATCGCCAATATGGTCAAATGCCGCCCGCCGAACAACCGCGACCCCCAGCCCGCCGAGCAGGAGGCCTGCATCGGCTGGCTGCGCGAGCAG
>JGI994J12354_10002164_pt1 | contig 19399 bp, 16 predicted proteins | sample IntmicLarv3ML3BL_FD_12354 | JGI IMG/M metagenome (IMG submission 12354)
GTGAAAAACAATCGGTCTAAAAAGGATTTCATGGTTCCGGCAATTCCCGCGTAATACGTCGGCGACGCCAGAATAATGCCGTCGGCTTTTCGCATTTTTAAGGCCGTTTCATTGACGGAATCATCTGTAAAAACACACAAATTGTTTTCAGATATACGGCACTTACCGCATCCGACACATCCGTGAATCAATTCGCTTCCGATGTGAACGATTTCGACATCAATGCCTTCTTTTTCAAATTCGTCTTTCATTATACCGAGCGCTGTCGCCGTGTTTCCGTCTTTTCGAGGACTTCCGTTTATTGCAATCACTTTTATTTTAACACCCTCTTTTCAGTCAGATTGTCGTTTTTTACATTTTTACTTATCTCTTTACTTATCTCTTTACTTATCTCTTTACTTATCTCTTTTACATAGTCATACGGTGTTTCCTGATACACGAAGTAGTTCAGCCAATTTGAAAATAATAGATCTGAATTCGATCGCCATCGACAAATCGGTTCCAAAGTAGCGTCATCATTCGGGAAATAATTCTTTGGAATGGCGGTATTCAATCCGGCCCTTTTGTCTCTTTCATATTCATTTTTCAAAGTATTTCGTTCATATTCGGGGTGCCCCGTTATGAAAAACTGACGCTCGTTGCGGCTGCCGACAATATAAATTCCTGCCTTTTCCGAAGTGCTGAGAATCGAAAGTTCGGGAATTTTTCGGATCTCATCTTCGGAAATGCCGGTGTAGCGGGAATGCGGGGCATTAAACACATCATCAAATCCGTAAAGCAGATAATGATTCTTGTCAGCGGCCGTATGCTCAAAAATCCCGAATATTTTTTCTTCGGCTTCATATTTCTGAACACCGTAATGGTAGTAAAGCGCCGCTTGTGCCGCCCAGCAAATGTGAAGAACGGAAAACACATTCGTTTTGCTCCATTCCATGACGGCGCACAGTTCTTCCCAATAATCCACATCTTCAAAAAGCATTTTTTCGACAGGCGCACCCGTAATGATCAGGCCGTCGAATTTCTCATCTTTGACATCTTCAAATGTTTTGTAAAACTTTAGCAGATGCTCTTCCGATGTATTTTTCGACTTATATGTCGCCGGCTGCAGCAATTCTAATTCAACCTGAAGCGGCGTGTTTCCGAGAAAACGCAGCAGCTGCGTTTCGGTTTCAATTTTATTCGGCATCAAATTGAAAACGGCAATTCGAAGCGGGCGGATGTCCTGTGAGGATGCCCGCGATTCGTTCATGATAAAAACATTTTCTCGATTCAAAATCCGGCGCGCCGGCAATTCGTCGGGAACTTTAATCGGCATGATGTCACCTCAGCTGTTAAATGCGTTTTCCAAATCGAAAAGAATATCGTCGATGTGTTCCGTTCCGACGGACAAGCGAATCGTATTCGGCTTGATTCCCGATTTTTTTAATTCTTCTTCATTCATTTGCGAATGCGTGGTTGACGCCGGATGAATGACCAGCGATTTCACATCGGCAACGTTTGCCAAGAGCGAAAACACCTGAAGCTTGTCAATAAATTCTTTGGCTTCTTTTTCACCGCCTTTAATTTCAAATGTGAAAATTGAGCCGCCACCATTCGGAAAATACTTTTTGTAAAGCGCATGGTCGGGATTGTCGGGCAGGGACGGATGATTGACATGTTCGACTTTCGGATGACGGCTTAAATATTCAACCGTTTTCAAAGCATTTTCAACATGCCTTTCAACACGAAGCGATAATGTTTCCAAACCTTGCAGCAGCAAAAATGCGGCAAACGGTGAAATCGCGGCACCCGTGTCTCTTAAAATAATCGTTCGAATTTTGGTCACAAAAGCGGCAGACCCGGCGGCCTCTGAAAATCGGATGCCGTGATAGCTGGAATTCGGCTCGGTCAACGCCGGAAATTTTCCGGAAGCCGCCCAGTCAAATCCGCCATCCACAATAACACCGCCAAGCGTTGTTCCGTGGCCGCCGATAAATTTCGTCGCCGAATGAACGACAATGTCGGCACCATGCTCCAGCGGGCGGATTAAATAAGGCGTTCCGAACGTATTGTCAATAATCAATGGAATTTTATGCGCATGTGCAATATCGGCAATTCTTTGAATGTCAGCGACATCCGAATTGGGGTTGCCCAATGTTTCGATGAAAATTGCTTTTGTATTTTCTTGAAGAGCATTTTCGTATCCGTTTTCTTCTTTCGGATCAACAAATGTTGTCCGGATACCGTAATCGGGAAGCGTGTTTGCAAACAAATTATATGTTCCGCCGTAAATTGTTTTTTGGGAAACGATATGGTCGCCGGCCTGCGCTAAATTCAGAATCGTATATGTCACGGCAGCGGCGCCGCTGGCAACGGCAAGCGCCGCCGTTCCGCCTTCAAGGGCAGCAATTCTTTTTTCAAAAACGTCTTGTGTCGGGTTTGCCAGCCGACCGTATATATTTCCGGAATCTTCCAACCGGAATCGGGCGGCAGCAGTTTCACTGTCGGGAAAGACATAAGATGTCGTCTGATAGATCGGAACCGCTCTGGCATCCGTTGCAGGATCGGCATTTTCCTGTCCGGCATGAAGCTGAATCGTTTCAAATTTGAAATTTCTTTTATCTTTAATGGTCATATTTATTCTCCTTTTATGAGATAAGTTATGCACCATTCGCATTATATATAAGCATTATTATTACCAACAGTAATAATAAACAGAGTTTCTCAAAAACTTTGTCAGCCGCTCTCATTTACCTATGTAAACCAAATTAAAAACGTATTTATAGTTTACATTCCATGTTATTCCAATTTCAGAATTTGTCGATAGATCTCCGGTTTCAAATAAGAGAGAGGAGACCTCGACAATGTGTATTTATATTGTTTATTTATCTCACATTCAAAAAGGGAGGTCAAAAAAGATGACCGTAAAAATTACAGAAACTGCTCTTCGCGACGCACATCAATCATTAATTGCAACGCGCATGAGAACGCGCGATATTTTGGATATCGTTGAACAATTGGACGATGTCGGCTATTATTCACTTGAAATGTGGGGCGGCGCCACATTTGATACATGTATTCGATATTTGAACGAAGACCCGTGGCAAAGACTTCGCGATATCAAATCCCGCATGAAGAAAACGCCGGCTCAAATGCTTCTCCGCGGTCAGAATCTTGTCGGATACCGTCATTATTCCGACGACGTGGTTGAAAAATTCGTGACCAAGGCTTATGAAAACGGCATTGACATTTTCCGAATCTTTGACGCTTTGAACGATTTCAGAAACATTGAAGTTTCCGTCAGAACCGCTAAGAAAATCGGCGCACACGTTCAGGGAACCGTCAGTTACACCATCAGCCCGGTACACACGCCTGAAACCTTTATCAAAATGGCAAAACAGCTGGAAGAAATGGGCAGCGACTCCATTTGTATTAAGGATATGGCAGGACTCTTATCACCGGCAGCTGCCGCTGAAATTGTTGCCGGCATGAAAAAGGAAGTTTCGATTCCGATTTGCGTTCACTCGCACTGCACCTCCGGTATGGCGCCTGTAATGTATTACGCGGCAATCGAAGCCGGCGCGGACATTATTGACACGGCTATTTCCCCCTTCGGCTGGGGCAGCTCTCAACCGCCGACGGAAGCCATGATCGCTTCTTTGGCGGGAACAAAACATGATACCGGCATTTCTTTGGACAAATTCCAAGAAATTACGCCGTTTTTTAGAAAATTGAAGGAAAAATACAATTCAATCTGTGACCCGATATCGGAAACCATTGACACGAACGTTATTCGCTATCAGATTCCGGGCGGTATGCTTTCGAATCTCGTTTCTCAGTTAAAAGAACAGAATGCGCTCAACAAATATGAGGATGTGTTGGCCGAAATGCCCCGCGTCCGCGAAGAGCTCGGCTACCCGCCGCTGGTCACGCCGACCAGCCAGATTGTCGGAACACAGGCTGTTTTAAATGTCATTATGGGTGAGCGCTACAAGGTCATTCCCAAAGAAGTCAAAGATTATGTTCGCGGTTACTACGGCAAAACCCCTGTTCCGCTGACCGAAGAAATGATTTCCCTCGTCATTGAAGATGAAAGACCGATTACGGTTCGTCCCGGAGATTTGCTCAAACCCGAATATGAAAAGATGAAAAAAGAAGCGGAAGCTATGGGAATTGCGTTTTCGGAAGAAGATGTGTTGACTTACATTTTGTATCCGGCGATTGCGCCCAAATTTTTGAAAGGAGAAAGCGAAGAAGAAGAACTATCTTGCTCTTGCGCCATTCCGGCTGCCGTAAATACAAATTATGCCGGCATCCCGACAGAATACCGTGTTGAAGTGGACGGCAATGTTTTCGATATCAAAGTTGAGCCGAAAGGATTCGGTGCCTCTTCTTCAGCGTCAAATGCTGTCAGCGTTTCTGCGGGTGACGATAAAAAATCCAAGGCGAATGTTCCCGGCGCTATTCTGAGTTCCATGCAAGGCATGATTCTTTCCATTAAAACGAAAGTCGGCGCTCAGGTAAACGAAGGCGATACAATTTGCGTCATTGAAGCCATGAAAATGGAAAATGCTGTCAGTGCGCCCCGACCCGGAACGGTTAAAGAAATTATCATTGCCGAAGGCGACACCGTTACCGGCGGCGATGCATTAATGATTATTGAATAAGCGAGGGATGGGATGACAAAACCGCTGTTTCAGAAAATTCTTGTCGCTAACCGCGGCGAAATTGCCATTCGTATCATGCGTGCCTGCCGCGAACTCGGCATAAAAACCGTTGCCGTCTATTCCGATGCCGACAATAAAGCACTTTTTGCAATGTATGCGGATGAAGCCGCCCCTGTCGGACCGGCGCCGGCAAGCCAGAGTTATTTAAATATGGAAAAAATCATCGAGATTGCCAAGCAGACGGGATGCGACGCTGTTCATCCCGGCTACGGTTTCCTCTCGGAAAATTCCAAATTCTCCAGACGCTGCGAAGAAGAAGGCATCACATTTATCGGTCCGTCCGCACATGTCATTGACAAATTGGGCAGCAAAATTGAGTCCCGTAAAATCGCAAAAGCCGCAAATATCCCGACCGTTCCCGGAACGGAAGATGCGGTGCATGATGTTGAGGAGGCTATTGAGATCGGCAAACAGATCGGCTATCCCGCTCTAATTAAAGCTTCTGCCGGCGGCGGCGGTATCGGCATGCGTGTTGTCAACAGCGAATCGGAATTTAAAGATGCGCTTGAGACGACAATGCGTCTGGCAGGGTCGGCGTTCGGCGATTCTTCCGTTTTTATTGAAAAATATATTCTTCATCCGCGGCACATTGAAATTCAAATTATGGCCGACAAATTCGGAAATGTGATTTATTTAGGAGACCGTGAATGTTCCATTCAGCGTCGCCACCAAAAATTAATTGAAGAGGCCCCGTCTCCGATTATGACCCCGGAGCTCCGTAAAGAAATGGGCGAGGCGGCTGTCCGCGCTGCAAAAGCGGTCGGCTATTCAAACGCGGGAACTGTGGAATTCATTTATTCAAATGGAAAATATTATTTCTTGGAAGTCAATACGCGTCTTCAAGTGGAACACGGCATCACCGAGCTGATTACCGGCGTTGATTTAGTCAAGGCACAAATTCGCGTTGCTGCCGGCCTTCCTTTGAATATGAAGCAAGAAGATGTTTTTATTCGCGGACATGCCATTGAATGCCGCATTAATGCGGAAGACCCGCTCAACGATTTTGCGCCGTCTCCCGGAAAAATCCGCAGATATCGCTCTTCCGGCGGTCCCGGAATTCGCGTTGACAGCGGCGTTCATACCGGTTACACGATTTCGCCGTTTTATGATTCGATGATTTCCAAATTATGCGCATACGGCGCTGACCGCGAAGAAGCGATTGCCCGCATGACGCGCGCTCTTTACGAATACGTCGTGATCGGCGTGACCACAAACATTCCGTTCCACAAAGCCGTTATGGAAAACGAAGAATTCGGAAAAGGCAACTTGTCCACGAAATTTATTGATGACAATAATATTATTGAAGCCGTCCGCGGAATTTTGGAGCGCGACTCTGTCAAAGGCGCGACGTTGGCATCGGCGTTGGACAACGAAGAAATTGTGGTTGCCGCCATTACGGCCGCAGTCGGCAGTTACATCTCAAATATTTCGGAATTTGATGCCAGAAAAAAGAAAGGAAAATAATTCTCTAAATAACATTTTTATTCAATCGACTCCTGTTATATATCGGAGAAATTTTGATGAAAAGCAAAAGATCGGAAATTATTAACGCATTTAAAGCCGCAAACGGAAAAGCCATTTCCGGCGAGGAGCTCGGTAAAGAGCTTGGCATTTCAAGGACAATGGTGTGTAAATACATTAAGGGTTTGAAGGACGACGGCTACGAAATTTCATCCGCTCCGAAAAAAGGATATGTTTTGAAATCGGTTCCGAAATTGCTTTACCCGGAGGAGATTTTGTCCGGTCTGAAAACAACGCTTTTCGGAAAAAATATCCATTATTATGATGAAGCCGGCTCTTCCAACGACATTGCCAAAAAAATGGCGGCGACGGCCGAAGAAGGAACAATTATTGTCGTGGAACAGCAAACCGGCGGCCGCGGCAGACTTGGTCGGCAATGGGCCTCCCCAAAAGGCGGCATTTGGTTTTCGACCATCTTAAAGCCGCGCATTGCGCTCAGTTCCGCTTCCCGTCTGACTCTGACGTTCGGTCTCAGCGTTGCAAAAACTCTCCGAGAATATGGATTTAATGCCAAAATTAAATGGCCGAACGATGTCTTGGTTGACGGAAAAAAAGTCTCCGGAATTCTGACGGAAGTTGAAGCTGAAATCGATACGGTTGAGTTTGTGGTCATCGGAATCGGCATTAACGCAAACATGAGCCTTAAAGATATCCCCGAAGAGCTTCGTGAAAATTCGACGACTCTGCGCGACGAATTGGGAAAAAGTATTGACCGCGTTGAGTTCCTTCAAAAGTTGCTTTTTGAAATGGAACAGGAATATATTCGTTTCAGTACGCAGCCGTTCAACGAAATTATGGATGAAATCATTTCCCTTTCAGATACGATCGGCAAACAGGTCACGGTAAATATGCCGAATCGGATTGTGGAAGGAACGGTTGTCGGCATTTCTAAATCCGGCGCTTTGCTGCTTCGAAAAGCAGACGGCAACATTGAAGAAATTATTGCCGGCCGCTGTATTTACCAAAAAAAATAACGGAGATAATATGATTTCATTAAAAATGTCCGGAAGAAATATTCAAATATTTGATATGAAATCATCGTTTTCAATTTTCGGAAGAAAATCAGTTTATTCTTCAATTTTTTTAGTCTTAATTTTGTGTTCCTGCGTTCTCGCATTCTCTTTTCCGACAACGGCCGCGGAGAATGATACCGTTACCCCGGGTATTTTGATTTCAAACGAATCTACGGTTCTTCGTAACGGAGAAACTTACCGATTTTTACAGGGATATGAAGTCACATTAAAAGGATTCGGCGCGGAAAACGTTTTGTTTGAGATTTATTGCAACGATTCAAATCTCATATCTTATTATATCGGCAGCACCGATTTAAAAGAAGGGGAAACAATTCAGTGTTACAGAAGAACGAAAACGGGAATCGACATTGTTTTTATGATGACGCTGGAGCGTATGTATTTAAACAACTCTGAAATTATTGCCGAGTTTTCACATATCTATCAATACACCGATTCCGGCGCGGATGATTATCCCTTGGTATCGGATTGGATAATCTATACGGATATACTGGAATTTCCACCTTCCGGCGATTTAAACGATTCGGACCAGGATCATGATTCCGACAAGGATTTATCTGTCGATCCAACCTTAATCATATCGGGCGCAATTCTCGTTTTATTTTTAATCATTTTTCTGTATTTTCATTCCAATAAAAAGAAATAAACGGCAACAGGATTTTTGAAAGAAAAAAGTAAAATCGATAAAATAAAAGTAAAATAAAAACAGAAATAAAATTAAAAAATAAAAAACAGAAATAAAATTTAAAAATAAAATTTAAAAAACGGAATTAAAGAAGGCTCTCGTAATATCCTTTTCTTTTGTGATCTTCTTTTTTAACGGAAATAATAATTTTCTTTTTTGTGACGGGTTCTAACCTTTTCCATTCAATGACAGCGTCTTCCTCTAAAATGAAATCTTCGGCCCGCTTTTCAATCATTTTGCCGTTGACTTCATACACATAATACCCTTCTTCGCCATCGGCGGCCACAATGAAGTTTTTGCCGTCAATATTTTTCACTTCGACGACGGAGACACTTTTGAAGGCTTCCATCAATGTTGTTCCTTTTTCAACTTCCAATTTTTTAATCGGCGCAAACGGGTCGAAAGCCCCGTTAAAGTTCTTTTTCTTTAAAGAAAAGACATGCGTTTTTCCGTAAATTTTTCTGTCAATCAGCCCGGCATCTTCCAGCACTTTGATATGTTTTGACGCCACCGGCACGGAAATTCCCAATTCGCGCGCCAGCGAAGAAATATGCCGGTCTTCCTCCGCCAATAATTGAAGCATTTTCTGCCGCATCTGACTGGAAACTGCCGAAAAAATCTGCGTACTTTCCGTTTGACTTTCTTCTTTCGGAGCGCGTCCCCTTCGAAGAGTTTTAGTTTCAGAGGATTTACTATCGGAGGATTTGTTTTTTTCGTTTATTTCTGAGCTTGTTGATTTTTTCGGAGACATAATTCAGAAAAACAACTCTAAAAGAGATAAGGTTTATTATTAATTCGAATCATTTTAGATTAAAATTGTAAATTAAATTTTCATATTTTAGTTTTTAAAATTAAATCTTAATTTAAAGAGTGTTTTTATGAACTTTAGAAAATCGATTCAAATTCTTTTTTTACTGACAGTTTCAATTTTTTTGCTGGCATCCGTCTGCTCGCCTGTATATGCTTACACAATGGAAAATGCCGATGTAAATATAACAGTTGCTGAAAACGGAATTGTTTATGTTCATGAAATAATTACGTTTAAAACAGACACATCTGAAGAGTTTACAGAAGCATACCGGTTTGTTCAAACAAATTCGGAAATCACAATCCATAATGCAACCGGATATTTGGAAGGATATGAAAACACATCATTTCGCGTGGATAAAGTTTCGAACGGATACGAACTCATTTGCAAATTACCGCGACCGACTCCGAGAAATATTGTTTTTGTAATTTCATATGAATATCACGGCGGTATCAATGTTTATAATGATATTACTGAATTTAATTACAACATTTGGGGAAACAATTGGGGCGAGCCGATTCAAAATTTGAATGCGAATATCACTTTCTTAGGCGTTCCGAACCAAACAATTAACGGCGAAGATACTGTTTTGTATTGGTCGCATCCGTTTGCTTATACGACCTTTTTTAATGACAAAATTTTGAATGAAAAAGCAGATGACAAAACAATTAATTTTATGTTTAATGCAAAAAATATTCCTTCAAAAACAAGATGCGATGTCAGGATAGTCAGTCCCCGGTTGGAATCTCCTGATGGTGCTTATGTCCGGATTATTCCCGAAAACGGACTGGATCAGATTATAAGTGAAGAAAAAGAATATATTATAAACGAAGAAAACAAAGAAAAAGAACGTGCAAAAAAAGCCCATTATCCTTACGTCATGATGATCATTGAATTGCTCATCATTATGGGAGGTATTTTTGCTTCTGTTTTCATTTATTTCAAATACGGCAAAGAATACAAAACAGATTATAACGGACTCTATGAGAGGGAACCGCCGACGAATACACCGCCGGCACTTATCAATGCAATCATTAAAGGGCACGGTAAACCGGATATGAATGCATTTGTTTCAACAATTATGAGTTTAGTTGACCGAGATTATTTGTCTATTTCTGAGATTGACAAGACGAATTTAAGAGGAAAAGCCTTTAAAGAAATCATTTTGAAATTTGGAAAACAGCCCACCCCGGATTTAGACAAAATTGAAACAGATGTTTATTTCTTTTTAAAAGGATATGCTGTAAACGATGAAATTATTTGGAAAGATTTTCAGAAAAAATTAGGAGCAAACGACAAATTTTATAATTTCTTAAACAGGTGGTATGCTTCAGTATCGAAAGCCTCAAAGTTCTCTTCCTACTTTGAACACAACGGGAACTATTGGATTTCGGGTGTCAGCATCGCTCTAATCGTTTTTTCATTTCTTATGTATTTCTTTTCAGAAATCATTACACCTTCAATCTTTTATCCGGCAACCACGGCTGTCAAGGTTTTGTGCTTACTCGGTGGAATAGTGGGTGTCATTTTAATTGTGTATCCAATTTTCTTTAAGAAATCCATGGGCAGATGGACAAAAAATGGGCGTATTTTTTATTTGAAGTGGATAAATTTTGAGAAATATTTGACAGATTATTCTTTAATCGAAAAATACCCCCCGGCATCCATAATTATTTGGGATCACTATATTGTATATGCGATGGCTCTTGGTGTTGCCGATACAGCACTTAAAAACATGAAACTGATACCAATCGAACAAATTGAATACAGTCATTTCTATTACATTGATCGCTATTCGTTTTTCTATGGTGGTATGAGCAATTCCTATTCTTCTTCCAGTCCGCAGAGCGGTGGTCTAGATGGGTTCGGTGGCGGCGGGATTGGCGGAGGTTTTGGCGGCGGCGGCGGTGGTTTAAGATAACGCTGCTGATTTAATTTTATTAATTTATTTTTGATTTGATTCAAATTGTCTTTGAAAAAACATCGGCAGTTTTAAATCAAACCGAATCTGTTTAAATAATTAATTAGGAGGAAAAAATAATGGAAACAGGAACAGCATTTATAATTATTGTTATTGTTTTGATTCTTCTCGTTTTGCTGCTTGCGGTCATTCTTGCAGCGATGTACAATGGTCTTGTGAGAAGTCGTAACTTTGTGGAAAATGCATGGAGTCAGATTGAAGTTCAGTTAAAAAGAAGATTCGATTTGATTCCGAATTTGGTTGAAATTGTCAAAGGCTATGCCGGACATGAAAAAGACACTTTGGAAAAAGTTATTGCGGCCCGAACGGCGGGCATGAATGCCAAAACGCCGAACGAAATCGCTGAAACATCCAATATGCTTTCATCGACTCTTAAAAGTCTGTTTGCTGTCATCGAAAGTTATCCGGATTTAAAAGCAAATACAAATTTCATGGATTTGCAGAAGCAGCTCAAAGACACGGAAGATAAAATTGCTTACACGCGTCAGTTTTACAACGACACCGTCACAAAATACAATACGTCGATTCAAACGATTCCGCGAAATTTGATTGCGGGAATGTTCGGTTTTGAGAAAAAGGAACTCTTTGAAACCGACTCCGCCGAAGAAAGAGCGGCACCGCAGGTTAAATTCTAAAGGCCGATGAATTAAAAAAGAAAGAGACTGAAGCGATTGATTTTGTTTTTTGCAAAATCAATTTTATCTTTTAATATTTTTCCTGTCGGCCTCTTCTGTTTTTTGTTTTCGTTTCCTTTGTATTTTGTTTTCGTTTCATTTTGTTTTTATTTAATTTTATTTTTCTTTTTTATTGAATCGGTTATTTTAAATTGTTTGATTCAATTCTTCTTTTTACTTTTGAATTCATTTTGAGGAAAAATTATGCACATTACGGAAGGTCAGAGCAAGTTGGTTAAGCCGATTGTTCCCGCGGATATCACGGATGACATGGATTTAGACGAATTTACGGCGGCTTTGGCCGGCTGCGGCTTTGGCGCACGCCGAATCGGAAAGGCGGCTGAAATCTATACGGAAATGCTGTCGGATGAAAAGACCGTTAAATTTTTCGGCTTAGCCGGTGCGATGGTTCCGGCAGGAATGCGTAAAATCATTGCAAGCTTGATTCGTGAGGGACACATTAATGTTCTTGTGACAACCGGCGCAAATATGGTTCATGACGCCCTTGAAGGACTGTATATGCCCCATTATGTCGGCGATGATTCCGCCGATGATGTCGAGCTTCGAAAAGAAGGCATTGACCGAATTTATGATGTTTATTTGCCCGACAATCATTTTGAAGATTTTGAAGGATTTATGCAGGAAATGATTGCCGAGCTGCCGACGGAAAAACCGATTTCAATTGTCGAATTCATGCGTCATTTGGGCGGAAAAATTGACAATCCGGACTCGATTTTAAGAGCGGCGTATGACATGAATGTGCCGATTTATTGTCCCGCTTTTCCTGATTCCGTAATCGGGCTTCAGGCCTGGCTTTACAAAGAGACGAATCCGCTTGTGATTGACGCGCTCGGCGATATGCATGATTTAATGGATATTTGCTGGGAAGCCGAGAAGGCCGGCGCTGTTTTCATCGGCGGCGGCGTTCCGAAGAATTATACGCTTCAAACCATGCTTGTCACCCCGCGCGAATTTGATTATGTCATTCAGCTGACAATGGACACACCGCAGACGGGCGGTTTGTCCGGCGCGACATTGGAGGAAGCGGTTTCCTGGGGAAAAGTGAACGCCGAATCTAAAACGGTGACGGTTTATTCCGACGCCACAATTACGCTGCCGCTGATGGTCGGCGCGGCAAGAGCCAGACTGAAAAAGAGAAATATGAAAAAATAAGTGGTGATGAGAGTGTCCGACGAATTAAACAGAAAAACCGGCATCATTTTGGCGCTGGATGTGACAGACGAAGAGAAGGCTTTGGAGATTACAAAAAGCGTTGCCGATTGTATTGACGCTGTTAAAATAGGTTATCCGCTGATTCTTAAAACCGGACTGCGGATTGTTTACAAATTATCTTTGATTGCCCCCGTCATCGCCGATTTTAAAGTCGCCGACATTCCGAATACGGATCGCCTCATCTGTGAGCATGTCTTTAATGCCGGATGCGCGGCCGTCATCGTTCAGGCTTTTACGGGTGCCGATAGCCTCGCCGAATGTATTAAAACGGCGGAAGAATACAATAAAAAAGTGTTTGTCGTCTCCGAGATGAGTCATCCGGGCGGCGACCATTTCTTCACGGACGCTGTGTCAAAAGAAATTGCGAGCATGGCAAAACAGTCTGGCGCATTCGGAATTGTTGCTCCGGCCACACGTCCGGCGCGCGTACGAGAGTTGCGGGCCATTATCGGCGATGACGTCAAAATCATTTCCCCCGGCGTTGGCGCTCAGGGCGGAAAGGCGTCCGATGCAATAAAAGCCGGCGCAGATTGGGTAATTGTCGGCAGAAGTATTTACGGCGCCGAAAATCCGAAAGAAGAAGCAGAACAAATTAAAAAATCGATTTCGAAATTAATTTGATTCAAATTGTTTATTGAATTTGTTATTGAAATTCGATTTTGGATTCGGGTTATTTCAATTATTTTTTAATCAATCAAAATGCCGATGATGAGAGTTTCGGCTGATTTAATGATGAGCCCTATGAGTTCTGAGGCATTTTGAAATCTTTATTTTGTAATTTATGACTTCACATCAGTCGAAGCAAATGAAATTTGAAATTGCGGATCCCCACCCACTATTAAATACAAAAAATCGGTTTTTTATTGATTGAAAAGATCGAATAAATCAATCCGCAATCTCTGCAAATGCGATTGTAACTTCTGCAGGCATTTCTCCATCTATCAATTCAATCTGTTTTCCCTCAAAATTGAGAAATTTGGCAGGACCATCAACATATATAATGTCTTCATAATCATCAACTGATGTGGATTTCATGATTTTCAATACATGGGATTGTTCCGAGTCGTCGAATTTAAAAATTTTGACAGGACCCGCAGCATATGCCATACCTTCATAATCATCAACTGAAGCGGATTTCATGATTTTCAATACATGGGGTTGCTCCGAGTCGTCGGATTTAAAAAATTTGGCAGGGCCGGCAGCATATGCCATGCCTTCGTAATCATCAATTGAAACGGGTCTCATGAATTTCATCACAGGGGATTGTGTCATGTCACCGGATTTGAAAATTTTGGCGGAACCATCGGAAGTATATGTCTCACCTTCACAATCATCAATTGATTTCATAAGTTTCAATTTCACAGGCTGAGCCTGATCATCGACGCTGAAAAACTCGACAGAGTCGCCTTTTACAATATATTTTACAGTTTCACACTCATCAATTGAAATAAATTCGGATTTCAATTTCGTCGGCTGAGCCTGATCGTCAAATATGACAAATTCAATAGAGTCGTCTGCTGTAGCTATTACCGTATTTGCAGAAAATACAAAGAAAACGGCAATTAAAAGATAAATTGCTTTGATTTTTATCATGTTATTTTTTCCTTAATTTATACCAAAGTATTGTAAACCTGTTTTTATTTTGGGTTTACAATTGGGTCAGATATGACTTTTAATATTTATATTTTCCGAAATTTTCGACATATTGTGAGAAGTCTAAAATTTTGGCGAATTTTCGTAATATTTCCTTTTCGTGTAAGCTCGTCCATGTGAAACCTTTATATAATAAAAATGGATTTTACACTTGCTTTTTTAGTTTATTTTAAAATCCCCGTGGGGCTGTAGGGTAGCTTGGTCCATCCTGCAAGGCTGGGGGTCTTGCGACCTGAGTTCAAATCTCAGCAGCCCCACCATATTTTCTTATTAAAACCTGTTTTTATGTTTTTCACGTTTCCCTTTTTTTATAAAAATCGGCATTTGTCGAATCAAACCTTTATAAATAATCAATACCTATTCGTATTGGGGGATAAAATGGATTTAATGGTCCAAAAAAATACGGAAAACATTGATTGGGAGGAAGTCAAGAGTTTGCTGATTCGAACGGATATGGTTGCTTATCCGACTGAAAAGCACAGGCAGGCTTTTGAAAACAGCACAAAAGTCGTATTCGTTTTTCACGGCGATATTCTTATCGGCTGTGGTCGAATGCTATCGGATTTTGCATATCAAAGCGTCATTTACGATGTCGCCGTCGATGTGAATTCACAAGGAAAAGGAATCGGCAAAAAAATTATGCGGGAACTTTTGGAAGGTGAAAAAGACAAAAATGTCCTTTTGTACTCAACGCCCGGAAAAGAAGAATTTTACACAAAACTCGGTTTTATCCCCGCAAAAACGGGAATGTGCCGATTTGTTCATATTGAATCTGCCAAAGAAAAAGGATTTATTGATTGATTTTATTGGAAACGGGCAATCGTTTTCTATCGTTTCAGTTTTTCAGCTCCTCAATAAGCATATATAGGACGGAAAACATTGAAAAAATATCATTTCACAAAATAATCCGTTTCATTTTTCAAAGCCTCTTGCTTTTGAAAAATCGGAGGAATTGAATATGGTTTCAAAACAATTGCCTTTTACCAAAACGAAAATCGAAGAGATTATCAAAACTTATCCGACACCGTTTCATATTTACGATGAAAAAGCGATTCGTGACAACGCCGAAGACATGAAGCGTGCATTCTCGACCGTCACCGGTTTTAAAGAATTTTTCGCAGTCAAAGCACTTCCGAACCCCTATATTTTAAAAATCCTTGCAGAACACGGATTCGGCGCCGACTGCAGCTCGCTTCCGGAACTTTTGCTGGCGGAAAAAGCCGGCATCGTCGGCGAAAACATTATGTTCAGCTCCAACGATACGCCGTCGGAAGAGTTCATCAAAGCCAAAGAGCTTGGCGCCATCATTAATTTGGACGACATTTCTCACATCGACGTTTTGGAAAAAACGGCAGGACTGCCGGATATTGTCTGCTTCCGCTATAATCCCGGACCCTTGAAAGGCGGCAATTCTCTCATCGGAAAGCCCGAAGAAGCCAAATACGGTTTTACCCGCGAGCAATTGTTTGAAGGATACGAAATTCTCAAAAAGAAAGGCGTCAAAAGATTCGGTCTTCACACGATGGTGGCTTCCAACGAATTGAACACCGATTATTTCGTTGAAACCGCCCGTATTCTTTTTGAAGTCATTGTTGAAATTGTGCAGAAAGTCGGCATTCAATTCGAATTTGTCAATCTCGGCGGCGGTATCGGCATTCCTTACCGTCCCGACCAAGAGCGCGTTTCGTTTGACGCCGTTGCGGCCGGCGTGAAAAAGGCATATGAAGACACAATCCTCAAAGCAGGACTTCAGCCGCCGAACGTTTATTTCGAATGCGGCCGCGTCATCACAGGTCCTTACGGTTATCTGGTTACAGAAGTCCGCCATCTCAAACACATCTACAAAGAATATGTCGGAACGGACGCCTGCATGGCAAACTTAATGCGTCCCGGCATTTACGGCGCTTACCATCATATCACCGTTCTCGGCAAGGAAAACAGCCCGCTGACCGACAAATATGATGTGACCGGGTCTCTTTGCGAAAACAACGACAAATTCGCGGTTGACAGAATGCTTCCCGAAATTGAAAAAGGCGATTTGCTTGTCGTTCACGACACCGGCGCTCACGGATTTGCCATGGGATTTAACTACAACGGAAAACTCCGTTCCGCCGAACTTCTTTTAAGACCCGACGGCCGTGTTGCAAAAATCAGAAGAGCGGAAACGATTGACGATTATTTCGCGACATTGGATTTGGACGGGGTGAATGCGTTTAAATGAATCGCAAATCATCAATAAATAACAAACATCAAGATTAAACCATTTTTAAAATACAAACAAACCCCACTCCAAATTACAGATTTCGCGAGCGGATGCGAGTGAAATCGGAATTTGGATAGGTAAAAAAATAAAAATAATTAAAATGAAAAACGGCGGCAAACGGTGTTTTCACTTCCGATTCATTTCATTCTTCTTTTTTCCAATCCGACAGCGTAAACTGTTTTACTTTCGGCTTTGAATCGACGTTAAAATAATCGGCGGCTGCCTTTGACACGGCCTCCAGATGTTCTTTCGGCGTAAACACGCCCATCTTCCAATTGCTGACCTGCGCATTTCCGAGAACTTGAATAAAATGAGAAGCGTCAGTCAATTTTTTCATATTTCCTTCCATAATCAGTGCTTTCATTTCGGCAAGCTCCGGCTTTGAAGGAATGTCAATAATTACATATTCGGGGTCGACGCGGGCATTTTCCGCAATTTCCGCTTCAACTCTTTTGATATTTTTGCGGTGCTCAAAAACGCTGTTTCCGACGGCATCCAACCCTTCGTAAAGCGCGCGTTTGTACAAGTTTCGATCGTCCAGCCGCCTTGAAATTTCACCGGCAAACCCTTCGTCTTCTCGCATCAAAGCCGTTAAACCGATATCGTCCAGCCTTGCAAACTCTTCGGGACGAATACATTTTCTTTCCAATAAATCAGCGCAGGCGTGAGAGCACATAGATTCGGCAATTCGAGAAACGTGGTGATAATAAACGGAAACATTCATCCAATATCTGGAGACCAATAATGACTCCGCCGCCCGAATGGCACCGGCACCCAATACGAGTTTGTTTTCATAATATTCCATATGATTCAGCAGACGGACATAATCAACGCTGCCGGATGAAATGCCGGTGTAATGCATATCTCTGGCCAAATAATCCATCTTATCGACATCGATTTCACTGCTTAAAATTTGGCTGATCGGCGTTTCGCCCAAAATGTGTTTGGCAATTTTCGACGGCGTAAAGCCGCAATCTTTTAAAATGTCGCCGACTTCGTTATTTGAAATAATGTGCCGGACATCATCGTGATTTCGGCGTGTGTATTGTTCAATCAGTTTTTCCGTTGCGTGCGAAAACGGACCGTGACCGATATCATGGAGCAAAGACGCGGCGACAATTTCTTCCAAACCGTCTTTTTCAAGTTCCGGCGCGGTTTTGGCGTTTTCCGTTTGAATCTTTGCAAAAACGGATGCCAAATGCATCGCACCCATGCTGTGTTCAAAACGCGAATGATTCGCGCCGGGATAAACAAAATTTGAAAAGCCGAGCTGCTTAATCCGCCTCAGACGCTGCATTTGCGGCGTATCGAATAATGAGCGCTTCATTTTATCAAATTCGATGTATCCGTGAATCGGATCCAAAATCACATTTTTGTCCATCTTATCAGCCGACTTTTGTGAATAAATATAACAGAATAGAAGATGAATCTATCCTATTTAAATTCCGTATTTATACTCTTCTTAAATCTTTTCCTTTTTATTTTTCATTTCTTTTGATTATCTTGTAATTTTTGCGTTTTTTAGCTCTTTTATTTTAATTCCTCATGATATTTCTTTTTAAAAATTAACTGTTGCGATTAAATATAAATACGTATAAACTTAATGAGCCAACGGGTATCATTTATGGATGTATTCAAATTGAAGGACAAGAATCTGTCTCGACAGGAATGTTTAGAACTTTTCGAAAATGACGATTTGTTTTTCGATACGCTTAAAGCGGCAAATGAAGTCCGAAAAGAAATTTGCGGAGATGTTGTGACTTACATCATTAACGCCAATATTAATTTTACAAATGTCTGTTCTTTAAATTGCGGCTTCTGCGCTTTTAAAACCTTCCCGACCAGCGATAACGCTTATTTTATGACACCCGAAGAAGTCGGAAAAAAGGCATTGGCGGCACGATTGGCCGGCGCGATGGAGATCTGCATTCAAGGCGGCCTGCGCAAAGAAGTCGATACGCATCTGCAGATTGAAATGATTCAAAACATTCACAGAGAAACGGCACCGTACGGCGGCATCTCTATTCACGGATTCTCGCCGATGGAAATATCGGCCGCTGCTGAAAATGCAGGACTGGATTTAAAAACGGCTGTTGAAATGCTTAAAGAAGCCGGACTCGGGACGATTCCGGGAACGGCCGCTGAAATTCTTGTCGACGATGTCCGCAAAAATTTATGTCCGGGAAAAATGAAGGCGGACGAATGGGAAAAAATCATCCGCACGATTCACAAAGCCGGCATTCAAACAACTTCTACGATTATGTACGGTCACATTGAAGATAATCATGACCGCGTCGACCATTTATTCCGATTAAAACGAATTCAGGAAGATACGGGCGGATTTACGGAGTTTATTCCGCTGACGTATTTGCATGAAAATACGCCGCTTTACAGAAAAGGAATCGTCAAATCGGGCGCGTCCGGATTGGATGATTTGAGAATGTATGCGGTTCCGCGTTTGATTTTCAAAGAAAAACTTCCGAATATTCAAGTATCGTGGGTTAAGCTCGGCGCAAAATTCTGTCAGGTCGGACTGTCGGCCGGTGCCAACGATTTCGGCGGTACGCTGATGGAAGATACGATTTCAAATGCCGCCGGCTCGAAATACGGCTCAAACATGACGGAACAAAAAATAAACGAGTGCATCTCTCAAATCGGAAGAAAACCGCAGCTGCGGACGACAACATATGCGCACGTTGACAGTTCGCAAGCCAAGCCGAGTATTCAAGCCTGACGATTAAACAACAACTGAAGCGATATTTTATGGATATTATTTTTGTCATTATTTTTTTAATTCTTCTCGGCTGGGGCTTGAAAAATCTCGGACTGCTTTCCGAAAAAGAC
>JGI994J12354_10002165_pt1 | contig 19399 bp, 20 predicted proteins | sample IntmicLarv3ML3BL_FD_12354 | JGI IMG/M metagenome (IMG submission 12354)
ATGGTATTATAACTTGCAACATATGGCGAAACAGCAGGGGGAACTTATGGATCGACTACTCTTTTTTCTGAATTTGGATACCGCGACCGGATGGTCAGCTGTTTGGCAGAAGATATATGACGCGATTTATACGAACTTTATTTTCGAAGACCGCTATCAATGGGTCATTGGCGGCCTGAAAAACACGCTGATTCTTTCGCTGATGGCGGGGTTAATCGGTATTGTGATTGGCGCGCTGGTTACGTTTTGCAAGCTGTCAAAAATCAAGCCGCTGAATTGGCTGGCAAGCGTGTATTTGGATATTATCCGCGGCACACCGTCGGTTACGCAGCTTCTGGTGATTTATTTCGTTATTTTCAAGGCGGTGCGGATTGACCCGATACTTGTCGGCTCGATTGCTTTTGGTATCAACAGCGGCGCATATGTGGCGGAGATTATCCGCGCCGGCATTCTGTCGATTGACAAAGGGCAGATGGAGGCAGGGCGTTCGCTGGGCTTGACGCAGGTGCAGACCATGCGGTACATCATCTTCCCGCAGGCCATCAAGAATATATTGCCTGCGCTGGCGAACGAGTTCATTGTATTGATTAAAGAGACATCCATCGCCGGATACATCGGAATTATGGAGTTAACGAAGGGTGTCATGGTGATTCAAAGCCGCACGTTTGATCCGTCGATTCCGCTTTTGACCTCGGCGGTTGTGTACTACATAATCATTAAGACACTGACAATCATATTCGGCGTGTTCGAGAAAAAGATGCGCAAAGCGGATGTGCGGTAGAAGGGGAGGCGAATGCGATGATTACGGTGAAAAATCTGCATAAAAGCTTCGGCGACCTGAAGGTTCTGCGTGACATCAGCGAGCATATAAACGCAAACGAAAATGTGGTTATAATCGGACCGTCCGGTTCGGGAAAGAGCACGTTTCTGCGCTGTCTGAATTTGCTGGAGATACCGACGAGCGGTGAAATCGTAATTGATGGGCAAATGATTACCGATAAAGCTGTGGATGTGAATAAAGTCCGGCAGAAGATGGGCATGGTGTTTCAGCAGTTCAACCTGTTCCCGCATCTGTCCGTACTGGACAATATCACACTGGCACCAATAAAAATCAAAGGGATGTCTTCAGCAGATGCGGAGTCTTTGGCAGACAATTTGTTGCGCCGTGTAGGCTTGCTTGAGAAGCGGTTGGCGTTCCCGGCGCAGCTGTCAGGTGGACAGAAACAGCGAATCGCAATTGCGCGGGCGCTGGCAATGGAGCCGGAGATTATGCTGTTTGATGAGCCGACAAGTGCGCTCGACCCGGAAATGGTCGGTGAGGTGCTGGAGGTTATGCGCGATTTGGCACGCGAGGGCATGACGATGGTGGTGGTTACGCATGAGATGGGCTTTGCGAAAGAAGTTGCCTCGCGTGTGCTGTTCATGGACGAGGGCGTTATTGTGGAGCAAGGGCCGCCGGATGAGATTTTTGGCAATCCGAAAAACGAGCGCACGCAGTCATTTTTGCATAAAGTACTGTAGCGCAGAGTAGTGTGTTAAGACGAAATCCTTACAATCGCGGATTGTATGCCGCCTGCGTATGCGATAATATATTCTATCAATCAAAAATGGGAGGATTCAAAATGAAAATGAACAGAGTAGCAGCAGTATTGATGACGGCCGTTCTCGGTCTTTCTGTACTCGCAGGATGTGCGGAAAAGGGAGATATCACAATGGTAACAAACGCAGAGTTCCCGCCGTTCGAATACATAACAGATGCCGCGAATGGCGTTGTTGGCGAGTTTGCAGGCGTTGACGTTGCGATTTCCAAGGCAATTGCTGAAAAGCTCGGCCAAACGCTTGTCATTAACAATATGGAGTTCACATCTGTTCTGCTTGCAGTGTCGCAGGGCAAGGCTGACTTTGCCGCTGCCGGTATCACGGCGGACGATGAGCGCAGACAAAGCATGGATTTCTCGGACACATACTATGTGGCTACGCAGTATATCATTGTTGCTGAAGACAATGAAGACATCCTGTCCGCAGCAGATTTGCTGGATAAGACTGTCGGCGTTGTTGAGAGCTACACGGGAGAGAAACAGTGCCGCGATATGGGCGTTGTTGATTTGAAGAGCTTCAGAAGAGGCGTTGATGCCGTAAATGAGCTGAAGAACGGCAAGCTTGACGCAGTTGTTATCGACTCGCACACGGCGCTGGCGCTGATTGCAGCAAGCAACGAGGTTGCGCTGAAATATGTGACAGACCCGGCTGTATTCGAGACAGAGGAATATGCAATCGCAGTGCAGAAAGGCAATACGAAGCTTTTGAACACAATCAACGAAGTTCTTGCTGAGTTGCAGGCAGACGGCAAAATTGACGAGTTTGTCGCAACATTCACGCAGGATGCAGGTATGGAAGAATAAGCTCTGACCATGAAATGAACTAAAAAAGCTGTATCAAAGTGCGTTTTGCGCTTTGATACAGCTTTTTTGATGGGCAATGATCAATCGGTTGATTGGATGACAAACAATCTGCCGCTTTCCGCGCGAACAACGGCGCAGGTGTCCGTCATAACATTGCTGATGCCACGCGTTTCGCCTGCGCGCAATGTTTCTTGGCGGAGTGGGTAATACAGATTCTCGGTGGTGACACCTATGACAATGCTGTCTGCAGGTACAAGCGACACAAGCGTGCCGACAGGGGCGTGCAGAGTGATTTCGTTTTGCATGGCGCGTATTGTGTTTTGTTCGTCAATGAGGGTTGCGGAAACGCCACGCTCCAATGCCTGCAACAGCACGTGCATGTTAGCGAGTGTATGGTCGAGCCGCCCGCCTGTGCCGGCCAAAATTAATATTTCATCGGCGTGTGCATCCAGAGCGTGTTGCATAGCCAATTCCATGTCCGTGAAATCTTTCTCCACCGGAAAGACGGCGAACGGCACGCCCGCATCCTTGTAATGTGCCGTTGTGGACGAGTCAGACGAGTCAAAATCGCCCAGAATCAAATGGGGCGTGATTTGCATGGCATATGTATGCTTCGTGCCGCCGTCACAGCACACAATAAAATCACCCTCGCGCAGCGATTGCCGGGCAAGGGTATACTCGTTCATCGGTCCATTTCCGAAGATGACCCATCTCATACTAGCGTGCCTCTTTTCCGTCTTGCCCCAGTGCCAAAAATGCGCGAACAGTCGCCGCTTTATCTTCCGTGCCAAAGATAGCGGAACCAGCAACCAGCACGTTCGCGCCTGCTGCGAGCACTTCGTTAGCGTTCTCCAAATAGATGCCGCCGTCCATTTCAATGTCGGTATCCAGATTTTCGCGCGTGAGGAATGCACGCAATGCCTTGGCGCGGCCAAGCGCCTCGGGATTGAAAGCCTGCCCGCCGAAGCCCGGCTCCACCGACATCAGCAGAATCATATCGACATCCGCGGCGTAGGGAAAAGCGGCCTCGATAGGCGTGCCGTTTTTCAGCGTGATAGCGGGACGTTTGCCCAGTGCGCGGATGTGCTGAATCAATGCGGAGGCATCCGTTGTTGCCTCCAAATGGAAGTTGATGATGTCCGCACCCGCCTTAGCAAAAGCGTCAATATACTTTTCGGGTTCCGAAATCATGAGGTGTACATCGAATACAAGCGAGGATTGCTTGCGGATGCTTTGCACAACGGGAACGCCAATGGAAATGTTCGGTACAAAGTGTCCGTCCATCACGTCGATATGCGCGTAATGCGCACCGGCGGCTTCTATAATGGCAAGCTCATCTGCCAGATGCCCGAAATCAGCCGCCAACAAAGACGGGGCAAGCTTAAACACAAAGCATTCTCCTTTTTGTATATGATATTGTTATCGTGCATCCTTTATTTTCTCTAGGAATGTGAGATAGCGGTCGTATCGCGCTTTCCCGATGGTGTCGCCGATGTGTGCGCGTATCGCGCAATCGGGCTCCGAGATATGCATACAGTCGCCATAGTAACATTGGCCGTGGTATTGTTGGAATTCAGGATACAATGACGGCAGTTCTTCCGCCGCGATGTCCGTGATGCTAAGAGAAGAGAACCCGGGCGAATCCACGATGAATGTATCATGGTTGACTTGCAAAAGCTCTGTGTGCCTTGTCGTGTGCTTGCCTCGCACAAGTTTGCGGCTAAGTTCACCGGTTTCCATTTGTGCATCGGGGACAAGGGCGTTGATGAGGCTCGACTTGCCTACGCCTGACGGCCCTGCGAAAATGACAGTTTTGCCCTGCGCCAGTGATTGTAAGGAAGTTAGCTCCGCCTGTTCCGTCGCCGATACGCGCAGGACAGGATATTCTGCCTTTACGTAATCGGAAACAATGGACTCGACAATCTCGGCAGACTCCAAATCAGTTTTGTTGATGCACACAGCCGCATTAACATGCTGCCGCGCACAGGACAACAGAAAGCTATCCAACAAATCAGGCTGGATGACAGGGTCAGCCGCTGCAAAGACGACCAAGGCCAAATCGATATTGGCGGCCTTGGGGCGAATCAGCTCATTCCGCCGCGGCGTGATGGCGTGCAGACAGCCCTCCAGCTTTGCCTCGTCAAGAATTTGAATATCCACAATGTCGCCGACCAAGGGCGTAATCTTCTGCTTGCGGAAGAGCCCGCGCGCCATACATGTGTAGCGCGTGCTTCCGGCGGCAACTGTGTACAGGCCGCCGACACCTTTTACGATTCTGCCTTGCTCCAGCTGCATCAATTGCCTCCTAGCGGTCAAAGTCAACAACTTGGCTGCCGACATTTATGCCATCCACCATCATGTGGAATTCCACTTTGCCGGTGCCTTGCACCTGCACGTTGATGGGTCTGTCGTAGCGTGTGTGCTCTGCCCTGTATACCTCGACGTAGTTTTCATCTGTTTTCTTCATGATGGTCAGAACAAAGGTCTCCACATCGTCCGCGATATTGGGTGTCAAGGAAAGCGTTACGGTTTTTTCGCCGCCATTGTTATCCGGCGTAGGCGTTTCCTCGATGTCCTCTGTTCCTGTGATGTCATCTTCTGTTTCGCTTGGCGTTGCAGAAGACGAGAGTGCTGTGTCATCGGTGGTGGCAGGCGCAGTCTCAGAGGGTACCGCCGATGCCGGGGCAGGGCCAAGACTGACGACCAGACCGACAATTGTGCCGCTTGGGACATCTCTGCCGCCGTCAACTGTTTGCGAGATGACCGTGCCTGCAGGGTAGTTCGTGCTATGGTCTCGTTCAATGCTGCCAATTTCAAGGCCTTCGTCTATCAATTTTGTTTTGGCGGCCGCTTCCTTCAGGCCGACGAGGTGCGGAACATCGACACTTCTCCGCTTGACGCCCATGCTGACAACGACTGTAATCTTTGCGTCGGGTGTCGCAGGTTCATTGGCGGCAGGCGATTGCCGGATGATGATTTTCGCCGGTGTGTCGTTGCTGTATTCCTCCAGAACTACGAGTTCAAAATCGTAATCAACCAGCTTTGCCTTTGCGGCGTTCAGCTCAATGTTCGTCAAATCAGGAATCGCGTTTTTATACGAGCCAAGGCTCACGACGACATTGATGACATCCCCGCGTTTCAGATTGCCGCTGCCGGGCAAATAACCCTGTTCCAAAACAATGCCGCGGGCAGCCTCCTCATCGAAGACTTCTTCCTGTATAAACACAGACAGCTGCTCGTTGCCGGCGCGCTTGACCGCGTCGTCTATCGTTAACCCAACGAGCTGGGGAACTTGCACGTGATCCTTGTTTCGTCCGCTCAGCATCGGCAAGATGAAAACCAGTGCAATCACGAGAATCACTATGGCGGTTGCCACAGCCGCCAGCTCAATTTTGTACCGCATCAGCCAGAAGCCTTTATTTGTTGTGTCATCATCCTCGTCTTCGTCTTCATATGTGTTGTCGGGGATGGATGCTGTCTTCGGGTTTGCGATGGTGATGCGCATGTCAACCAGCAGTTTTTCTGCCGACTCATATCGTTCGTCTGCGGCCTTTTGCGTCAGACGAATGATAATGCGTTCCATGTTCTTGGAAATATTGGGGTTCAACACCATCATATCAGGCAAGGCATCATTCACATGCATAAACGCCACGTCGACAGAATCGTCGCCGTCGAAGGGCAATGTGCCTGTAATCATCTCGAACATAACAATGCCGAGGGAATACAAATCGGACTTATAATCGACATAGCTGCCCCGTGCCTGCTCGGGCGAGAAATAGTGAACAGAGCCCATTGTGCTGCCGCTCAACGCCTCCGAACGCACATGAATAGAGCGGGCAATGCCGAAGTCCGTGACTTTCACAGTACCGGAGGGCGTAACCAATATGTTCTGCGGTTTAATATCGCGATGGATAATCCCGTTCTGATGCGCATGTGCAAGCGCGGAGGCAATCTGAATCGCCACGCCGAGCGCTTCCACATCGTCAAAAGGCGCTTTGCGTTCAATCAGCTCTTTAAGCGTAACGCCGTCAATGTATTCCATTACGATATAGTTAATCGACCCTTCATGGCCAACATCGTATACATTGACGATGTTCGGATGGTTGAGGCTTGCCACGGCGCGCGCCTCTATCATGAAACGGCGAATAGACTCGTCGTTCGTCAAATGCTCCTCCCGCAAAACTTTGCAGGTTACAAATCGGTCAAGCTTCAAATCCTTTGCTCTGTACACGACAGCCATGCCGCCCGCGCCAAGCTTCTCAATAATTTCATATCGTCCGGCAACCACTTGCCCTTGTGTCAATATCATTGCTCCGCACCCCGTTTACAGCAAAACAACAGTCACGTTGTCAACCCCGCCATTTTGCAGGGCTTGCGCGATCAGTTGTTCCGCTTTATTTTCGATTTTATCAGCGCCACACAAGACGGCGGCCAGTTCCTCATCATCCAGCATGTTTGTCAGCCCGTCCGAGCAGAGCAAAACAGTGTCTTCGTTGCGCAAAGGCACATGCCCCGTGTCCACCAGCACGTCGAAATCCGTGCCAAGCGCACGGGTAAGCATATGGCGGTTGGGACTGCTTTGCAATTCCTCTTCCGTCATCAGCCCCTGGCGCATCATTTCTTCTACATAGGTGTGGTCGGCTGTCAATTGCGCAAGCTGACCATCCGAAAGCATATATATCCGGCTATCGCCGATATGGGCGAAGTACAGATTTTCGTTGTCATAGCAGCAGGCGGACAGCGTTGTGCCCATGCCGCGTCTGGATTCCTCTGCCAATGAAAGGTCGTACACCTTTTCATTGGCGTACCGCGCCGCGTCTGCCAGCAGAAGTTCTACAGGCGAATCACTTTGCGCGTTCAGTTGCAGGGCTTCGCAGAAATGTTCAATGGCAGACGCGCTTGCAACTTCGCCTGCTTGATGTCCGCCCATTCCATCGGCTACGATGTAGAGGTTGGGAAGCCTGCCAAGGGCGTCATTATGCACCAATAACGAGTCCTCGTTGTTATCGCGCACAAGGCCGATGTCCGTTTTGCCAATGCCGTATCGATTCATAAAAACACTCCTTATAACATCAGGGGTTCAGGTTCTTTTGCCGCAGCTGACCACAGGCGGCATCAATGTCAGCGCCGTGCCGCTTGCGAATGGTTACATCAATGTTGCGTGCCTGCAATGCCTTGGCAAAGCTGTCCACAACAGTATCACTGCTCTTGCAGAAGCTTCGTTCGTCAATCTCGTTGACGGGTATCAGGTTCACATGGCAGAGCATGTGCTTGAGCTTGCCCGCCAGCTCCTGCGCGTGCGATACACTGTCGTTCACACCTGCAATCAACGCATACTCAAAGGTGACACGGCGCTTCGTCCTGTCACCGTATTCGCGGCAGGCGGCAAGCAAGTCATCCATAGGGTATTTGTTGGCAATGGGCATGATTGTTTTGCGAATCGAATCGTTTGGCGCATGCAGAGACACCGCCAGCGTGATTTGCAGATTCTCTTTCATCAACCGCCGCATATCGTCTACCAGCCCACAGGTGGAAACGGTGATGTTGCGGTGGCTCATGTTGTGCCCGTCCGCTGCGTTCATGAGACGGAGAAAGCGCAGGAGATTGTCGTAATTGTCCAGCGGCTCACCGCAACCCATGACAACCGTGCGCGTCACATGCACGTCGGCATCTCTAGCAATGGCATAGATTTGCCCTGCCATTTCGCCCGCTGTCAGATTCCGTGCCAGTCCGTCCAGCGTGGAGGCGCAGAACTTGCAGCCCATGCGGCAACCTGCCTGTGAGGATATGCAGACCGTGTCGCCGTAGGAATGGTGCATCAGTACCGCTTCCGCATACACAGGCGGCGTTTGCCCATCTCTTCCTATTATAGACCGATTTTCGAATGCAAACAAGTACTTTATTGTGCCGTCTACCGAAGATTCTTGTTTTTGCGCGATGGATACGGTCGAAATCTGCGCTGCATCCTGCAACCGCGCGCGTAAATCTTTGCCTAAATCCGTCATTTCCTCGAAGGATTCGGCGTGCCGTGCATGTATCCAGCGGAAAATCTGTTTCGCGCGGAACGGTTTTTCGCGCAGAGATTCCATCAATGCGGCAAGCTCTTCAATATTGGCGCTTCGTATATCCATTAAGGGCATATGCTCATTCCTTCACAAATTTTGCGATAAAAAATCCGTCAGTTCCATATTCTTGCGGGAAAATCGTCCGCCGTATTTCTTCACGGAAGGGAAGTTCCTGTGTAATCCAGTCAGCGTTTTCCTCATTTTCTTCTGTTGTTAGGGTGCAGGTGCTGTAGAGCAGAGTGCCGCTGGGCTTGACATATTGCGCGGCATTTCGCAGGATGCGCCGTTGAAGCGCAGAAAGCTGATGCACGTCTGCTTCTACGCGGGCAAAACGGATGTCGGGCTTCTTGCGCAGAAGTCCGAAGCCTGTGCATGGCGCGTCCACAAGCACCAAATCCGCTGTCTCAATGCACGCCTCGTCAAGCGCCTCTGCGTCTGAAAGAGATGCTGTGATGGATTGCAGCCCGAGCCGCCGTGTGCCATGCGCAATCAAATCAATCTTGTGTTCGTACAAATCGCGCGCGGAGATGGCTGCCTTGTCGTTTGCCGCATACGCCGCCGCGAAGGTTTTCCCGCCCGGCGCGGCGCAGAGGTCTATGATGGTCATGCCTTCGCGCGGGTCTGCCATTTGCACCGCGAGCATGGCACTTTCGTCCATGACGTGGTATAGCCCTTCGGCAAAAGAGGGAAGCGCAGTCATGTCGGAAGTGCCTGAGACATGCAGCGTGTTCGGCACGAAATGCGCTGGGCTGACGTTTACGCCTTCGCTTGTCAGTTGTGCGGACAGCGCTTCTGCCGTTGTCTTGCAGGTATTAACGCAGAGGGTGACATCGGGCGGCGTTGTGTTGGCCGTGAGCATGTCACGCGTGCAGTCAAAGCCATATTGCCGAATGAACTGCACTACCAGCCACATGGGACAGGAATAACGCACGGAAAGATGTTCTGCCGTGCCTTCATCGGGCAGGACAATCTCATCGCGCCCGCGCAATATGCCGCGCAGGACGCCGTTCACGAACCCCGAAAGCCCTTGAAAGCCTTTCTTCTTCACCAATGCAACAGCCTCGTTGCACACAGCAAAGTCGGGCGTTTTGTCCATGAAAAAAAATTGGTATACGGACAGACGCAAAATGTTCAGGATAAACGGTTTCATTTTGTTGGTTTTGGTTTTTGAAAATTGGTCGATAATGTAGTCAATATAAATCAAATTCCGCAGAACGCCGTTTACAATCTCCGTGATGAACGCCTTTGACGTTGCGGCCAGGGCGTTGTTTCGATTCAGCGTCTTGCGAAGAAGGATATTGCTGTAGCCGCCATCCGCCTGCATATCCACCAAAATATATGCGGCGATTTCGCGCTCGTTGACTCCGGCCATGCATATCCCTCCGTCTGTGGCTTTCTAAAATTTTCATTCTATAACTATTTTATAGGAAATATAATTTTTGTCAAGCTATAGGCGTGCGGCATAATTATTTTCAGTCTTTTCATGGAAAAATGTTGTCAAAATGGGTTTTGTTTGGTATGATAGAAGAATCGTATAAGTAGGGTTATGTTTTTTTGTGACTTTTCTGGAAGGGTGAGCCGATTGATACAAAGCATGACGGGCTATGGCAAAGGCGAATGTGTGCTGTACAACCGCAAATTCAGCGTTGAAATCAAGTCCGTGAATCACCGGTATAATGATATTACCATTAAGCTCCCGCGCGTGATGAATGCGTTTGAAGATAAAATGCGCGCGATTCTGACGGCAGGCGTGTCTCGCGGGAAGACGGATGTGTATGTGAACTACGAGACGTTTTCGCAGGAGGACATCAAGGTCACGCTGAATGAGGCGCTGGCGGATGCATATATGGAGCGGCTGACGGCGCTGGACACCAGATATGCACTGAACGAGACACCGTCGCTGTCGTTGCTGGCGCGGTTTCCGGATGTGCTGAGCGTTGAGAAGAATGCCGATACGGACGAGACAGCCGCCGAGATGTGGGAGGCATTGGAAAATGCTTTGCGTATGGCGGTGGAACGGTTTGTGGCGATGCGTGAGCGCGAAGGCGCGGCGCTGAAAGCAGACATTTTGAAGAAATGCGAGCAAATCAAGGGCATTGTGGCAAATATAAAAGAACGTTCGCCGTTGATTGCGCAGGAATATCGTGAGAAACTGATTGCACGCGTGCAAGAGGCGCTTGGTGAGTCTGACATTGACGAGTCGCGGCTGATTTTAGAAGTCACGATTTTCGCGGACCGTTCCTGTGTCGATGAGGAATTGACGCGGCTTGACAGCCATCTGGCGCAGATGGGCAGTATACTGAATGAATCCGAGCCAATTGGCCGAAAGCTGGATTTTCTCGTGCAGGAAATGAACCGCGAAATCAATACAATAGGTTCCAAGTCAAATGATTTAGAGATAACAAGACTTGTGGTGGATGCAAAGAGCGAAATCGAGAAGATACGTGAGCAGGTGCAGAATATTGAATAATATCGGCCTAATCAACATCGGTTTCGGGAACATGGTTTCTGCCACGCGTGTTGTTGCGATTGTGAACCCCGAGTCCTCGCCCGTTAAACGCATGATACAGGAGGCGCGGGAGAAATCGGCGGTGATTGACGCAACACAGGGGCGTCGCACGCGCGCCGTTATTGTGACAGACAGCGGACACATTCTGCTATCATCTATCCAGCCCGAAACCATTGCCGGGCGCATTGGGCAAAGGCCGTCCTTTACGGAGGCATCGGAGCATGAGTAAGGTTCATTCGGATGGGAGCGGAATACAAATGAAAAAAGGTGTACTCATTATTATATCGGGGCCGTCCGGCTCAGGTAAGGGCACGGTTGTGAAGGCGCTGCCGAACAACAAGGATTACGCGCTCTCGATTTCCGTCACAACGCGCACGCCGCGTGAAGGGGAACGGGACGAGGTGGATTATTTCTTCCGCACCCAGGAGGCGTTTGAACGAATGCGCGACAATGATGAGCTGCTGGAACACGCCTCGTTCGTGGGCAATTTTTATGGCACGCCGCGCTTCTATGTGGAGCAGAAGATTAACGAGGGGAAAACGGTTGTGCTGGAAATCGAAGTCAACGGCGCGTTGCAGGTGAAAGAAAAATATCCTGACAGCGTGTTGATTTTCCTTATGCCGCCATCGCTGAATGAGCTGAAAAACCGGCTGATTGGCAGAGGTACAGAGGATATGGACACCATTGAGCGCCGCTTCAAGCGTGCACAGGACGAGATTACATTGATTGACCAGTATGATTATCTTGTTGTCAATGATGAAGTGCAAAATGCCGTAGACAAAATTAATCTTATTGTCACAGCGGAACAAATGAAACCGAAGCGAAGTCTTCATATTATTAATACATTCAAAGGAGTTGTGTAAATATGCTGCGTCCTTCTTACAGCGAACTGATGGATATACTGAACAACGAAAATGAGGATTTGGACAACCAGATCACCAGCCGGTACACAATCGTTATTGCGGCGGCAAAGCGCGCGCGTCAGATTGTGAACGGCGCAGAATGCGATACAACGGGTGTGACAACGGACAAGGCTGTGTCTATCGCGGTGAGCGAAATCGGCAGAGGCAAGGTCAAGGTGCTGCCGGACGGCTCGCCTGAGGATGAATACGCGCTGTACGAGCCTACGCCGTATGACTATTCTTCGCTGACAGAGTCGTCATCAGCCATTGATTTCAATGCGGATGATGATTTCGATGACGAGTTTGACAATGAATATGACGAGGGTTTTGAAAACAATCTCGATGAAGAGGTTGAAGAAGAAGCCGTGTTTGATGAGGAAGACGACGAGGAATAATATACGAAAGGCCTTGGGGCGTCCCGGGGCTTTTTTTATGATGCGGGGCATTCGGTGAAAGGAGCGGTGGCATGAATGAAATTGCGGAAATTGTTGTTTCCATAAAAAGCAAGCATGTGGACAAGCCGTTCCATTACGCTGTTCCGCCTGATTTACGTGATACAATCCAGGTGGGGATGCGCGCACTGGTGCCGTTTGGCGGTGGGAATCGGTTGCAAGAGGGGTATGTCGTTGGACTGACAGACACGACGGACACCCCGCCGAATAAGCTAAAAAGCATCGGCGAGCTGCCGGACGCGTTTCCTTTGTTTTCTCCAAGTATGCTTGCGATGGCGGAATGGATGCGTGAGAAATATTGCACGACGCTGGCGGACTGCCTGCACTGTATTATGCCGACGGGGATTGCGTTGCGAAATAAATTCGCGGTCGAACTGGCGGACGGTGCGGAGGGGCATTCACTCAAGGGCAAGGCGAAGAGCGTGTTTGAGTATATCGCGGCGCATGGCGGCATTGTGGCACAGCGGGAATTGGACGAGCAATTCGGTGCGTCTGTGATGCGAACCCTGCAAACTCTTCGTTATGCAAAATTGCTGGACATGAAGCAGGATTATGAATTGCGGGATTACGTGTTGCGGGTGCAGTATGCTTTTCTGAATGAGGAGAATCCGGATTGGGATGCGCTTTTGACGGAGGCGCTGGCGAAGCAGGACAAGCAGGCCGCGGTTCTGTCGGTACTACTGGACAAAAGTGGCATGGCGGTCAGCGATTTGAGGACATTTCTGCATATTTCCGCATCGCCGATTAAGACGCTGGAGCGTAATGGACTCATTCGTATTGAGACTGTAGAACGGTTGCGCAGCGTGACAAAAAAGGCGCAGAAGGAAACAAAAATCGTACACACGGAGGAGCAATCTGCCGCCATTGCGAAGATTCTGCGTATGTTGGATGCGGATATGCCCGAGAAAAAGCCTGTTCTGATACAGGGCGTGACGGGCAGCGGCAAAACGGAGATATACATGCAGTTGATTGAGAGGGTATTGGAAAAGGAGATGCAGGCAATCATGCTTGTGCCGGAAATCTCGCTCACGCCGCAGACGATTGAGGTGTTTACGAACCGTTTCGGCGAGGCAGTGACGTTTACACACAGCCGATTGTCCTTGGGCGAGCGGTTCGACCAGTGGAAGAAGGCGCGGGACGGGCGGGTATCCGTTATGATTGGCCCGCGCTCCGCGATTTTTACGCCGTTTGCCAATCTTGGCGCGATTGTGATTGACGAGGAGCACGAGAACACATATAAATCGGAAACAACGCCGAAGTATGACGTGAAGGAAATCGCGCAGACGTTCTCAAAGCTGACGGGCTGTCTGGTGGTGATGGGCTCGGCGACACCGGATGTGGGGTCGTATTACCGTGCGTCTGTGGGCGAATATGAGCTGATTACTTTGCGCGAGCGGGTGAACCGCCGTATGCCCGACATCCATATCGCGGACATGCGGTTCGAGCTGGCGGATGGCAACCGCTCCGTGTTCAGCAAGGCACTGACAGAGGCGATTGAGGAGAATCTGCGGACGAAAGAGCAGTCGATTCTGTTTCTGAACCGCCGCGGGCATTCGACGTTCGTGTCGTGCCGGCAATGCGGGTATGTCATGAGCTGCGATGCGTGCAGTATCAATTACACGTATCACATGCACACGGGCAAACTGCTTTGCCATTATTGCGGCAAGCAGGAGCGCACGCCCGAGAACTGTCCTGTTTGCGGGTCGAAGCATATTCGCTTCTTCGGTGTGGGCACGCAGCGGATTGAAGAGGAGATTCAGACACTCTTTCCGGAGGCGCGTGTGCTTCGGATGGATTTGGATACGACCAGCCGCAAGAACAGCCATGAGGCGATTATATCAGCGTTTGCGGCGAAACGCGCGGACATCCTTGTCGGCACACAGATGATTGCCAAGGGGTTGAATTTCCCGGGTGTGTCGCTGGTGGGCATTGTGGCGGCAGATGTGTCGCTGAATGCGGGCGATTATCGCGCGGCGGAGACATCGTACCAGCTTATCACGCAGGTGTCGGGGCGTGCGGGACGCGCAGAGCTGCCGGGGCGCGTGGTGATACAGACATACAATCCCGAGCACTACAGCATTGCATATGCCCGCGAGCAGGATTATGAGCAGTTCTATGCCCACGAAATCGCACTGCGGGAGGAGATGCAGTACCCGCCGTTCACGCATCTGGCAGTTCTGCTTTTGACGGGTACGGATGAGAAGAAACTGATTCTGACGCTGAATAGCCTATTGGACGTGATGAAGCATTACAATCGCAAAGAACTTTTTGAAATGCTGGGGCCGGCGCCTGCGGTTGTCTCGAAAATCAGGAATACATATCGCTGGAAATTGCTTGTAAAGGGCAAGGACGAGACGGTGCTGAAGCAATTCGTATTCTATTGCATGGACAAGCTGAAAGCATATACGGATACAAGCGGCATCACGGCGAACATCTCATTTGACCCTGCGACAATTGTATAGAACAAATGACAGTAGATTGCATAAAGGACGGTGGACAATATGGCATTGCGAACATTGCGGTATGAAGAAGACGAAATTTTGCGCAAGAAATCAAGACCCGTACAGGAGATTACGCCAAAGCTTCTGGAGCTTCTGGATGACATGGTGGAGACGATGCGGGACAAAAACGGCGTGGGGCTGGCGGCGCCGCAGATTGGCGTGTTGAAGCGCGTTGTGGTTATTGACGTGGGCGAGGGTTTGCACGAGCTGATTAATCCGGAGATTGTCTCGACAGAGGGAACGCAGGAGGAGCGGGAAGGGTGCTTGAGCCTGCCCGGGAAATCGGGGTTCGTTGAGCGGCCGATGAAAACGGTTGTCAAGGCATTGAACCGCCACGGCGAAGAAATTACGGTGGAGGGCGAGGCGTTTATGTCGATTGCACTGAACCACGAGCTTGACCATTTGGACGGCATCCTCTATATTGACAAAGTGATTGAGATGGATGAAGAAGGCGGAGAGTACGACGATGACGACTATGAAGACGAAGAATAGGCATAGGCAGGTGATGGAGCGATGAAGGTTTTGTTTATGGGAACGTCGGAGTTTGCTGTGCCGAGCTTGCAGGCATTGTTTGCCGCGCATGAGGTGCTTGCAGTGGTGACACAGCCTGACCGTCCGAAGGGGCGGGGGAAGAAGATGGCGTTTTCGCCCGTGAAGGAGGAGGCGCTTCTGCATGATGTGCCGATTTTGCAGCCTACTCGCGTGCGGCGCAAGGAGGCTATAGCGGAATTGGCGGCGTTTGATGCAGACATATTCGTTGTCGCGTCATATGGGCAGATTCTAACGGAGGCGATTTTGAATATGCCGAAGCATGGCTGTATCAATGTCCATGCCTCGCTTTTGCCGAAGTATCGCGGTGCGTCGCCGATTCAACAGGCGGTTTTGCACGGCGATGAGATTGCGGGCGTGACGATTCAGCAGATGGACAAGGGGGTTGACACAGGCGACATGCTTATTAAGCGGGCAATCCCTGTGGCGGCGGCCGATACAGGCGGCACATTGCATGACAAACTGGCTGACCTTGGCGCGGAGATTTTGCTGGAGATTTTGCCGGTGATTGAGGCAGGCGCTACGGTGCGCGAGAAGCAGGACGAGGCACTGGCGAGCCATGCGCCGATTATCACAAAAGATATGGGGCGCATCGACTGGACACGTTCGGCGGCGGAAATCGTGAACCTCGTGCGCGGCATGAACCCGTGGCCGTGTGCGTTTATGGAATATGACGGCCATCCTATTCGCATTTTGCAGGCGGAAGCGTGCGCCGCAGAGGAAGCAGCGGCGACAGTGTCAGGCGCAAATGCGGGCACAATCTGCATTGCCTCGGCAAAGCAGGGCCTCGTCATCGCGGCGGCAGACGGCGCGGGTGCGTGTACTCGAATTGCAGGCGCAGGGCGGCAAGCGGATGCGGCCGGAGGATTATTTGCGCGGGCATGAGATAGCGGTTGGCGCGGTTTTGTAATTGATCGTTGAAAATTTTTCACAAAACCCTTGCAATTGACGTGATGTCAACTGATACAATTCTTCCTGTAGGCTTCCTCGCTAAGCCAAAAAAGAAAAGATAGGAGGAACACGCATGAGTGAATTAATGACGATAAGCAATGTTTCGTCAGTCATGGGTATCAGTAGCCGAACGCTGCGTTACTGGGAGTCGGCGGGGCTTTTCAAGAGTGTCAGAGGGGCGCAATCCGGCTGGCGGATGTATGACGAGTGTGCGCTTCAATGTATCCGAATCACGAATTTGCTACGTCACTTCGATTTCAGCATCAGTGAAATCAAAGAAATCATGGAGCGGAAAACGGTTGAGTCCTTGTGTAATGTGTTGAAAAAACAATTAAACAAGCTTGACAAAACGCGTTCGGATTTGGACACACGCAGAGAAGCCATATCAGAGCTTATTTCGATACTGGAAATCGAAACAACATTAACCTTATCATCATTAGAAAACATCTTGCTTCCTGTGGCCTTGGAGAGGAAAAAACACATCATTTCCAAAATACAAGGAGGGTTTTTAATGGAAAGAACAACGAGTAAATTTGATGAGGTTAGATATGTTGATTTAGAGCCTGCGCGGGCGGTGGCGTTTTCCTGCGTGGGCAGAGAGCCGGAGGACGAGGCACATGCCGTGGTGAAGGAATGGATTGACAAAAACAATCTGCAAGGCACAGCGCGCGTATACGCATTCAACGTCGAGCCGTATCCATCAGAGGAGAATCCGGAATACGGAATGGGGTTTTGCGCAACGATTCCTGAAGGAATAGAGATTCCGGTGCCCTTATACGAAATGAGATTGCCGGGTGGCATATATGCCGTAATATCTGAATATAAAGGCGATCCGAGTTACGGATGGAAAAAGATGGAGGAACTGTTAAACGACGCAGAATGGGAATGGGAATATGACATGGACAGACACCCCGGGCTTGAAGAACACATCAGGCGTGAAGGTGGCGGCTTTATTATTCCTGTTATGTTGCCGGTGAAGAAAAAGGTAAAGTAAACCATAACGCATGAAGCCGTCCGAATAAATCGGACGGCTTCATGTAGTATTCTTCCTATGTAGAGTTTAACTTAGCAAGAGCCTTCACCGAAATACTGTCGAACCAAGCCTTTCAAATCAACAAGGTCTTTCGCGGCATACAACTCAGTGTTGTCTTCATCCGTGTATTCGGCAGGCATACAGATTGTACCTGAAAAGCCGCGCTTTGCGATGCGGGCAACAGCGCGCGGCCATGAGCATTGCCCCTGCGAGCCTGTGGTGAAGAATTCTTCATACACGGCGCGTTCAGCTTCGGGGCCATTGGCGCGGCGATAGAAAGCGCTTTTGAAGCTCAAGCCTGCCAGATGTTCCCAGATGATGTCCAGTGCTTGTTCGGGTTCTTCGCCCGCGAGGCCGGAATGTGCCGCGTCCCATATGCCGCCAATCAATTTCGGGTCGTATGACTCCAGCAAGTGGAGTAGTTCCATCGTGCTGTTCACGCTGGCGCCGCAATGCTGCTGCACGCCAACTGTCACGCCGTACTTCTCACAAAGAGGTAAGAATCCTTCGATTTCGCGGCGGATAGCGGCCTCTGTCTCAAGGTAGTTACCATTCAAGTCATGCCAGTACATCACGCGAATCAGGGGAATGCCCGCCGCCGCACAGCCGGCAAAAACGGCTTCCGTAGTATCGCTTGCCACGCTTGTGATGGCAAGTTCGTGTGCCTTTAGTGCCTGCACCAGCTTCGGCAAATCCTTCTCTGCGTTCTGCGGTTCAGCCTGATAGCCCTCGCGAAGAGGGAACTCGATGCCCGTGAAACCAAGACGCTTCACAATCGCCGCGAGCTCGTCTACGCTTTCCGTGCGCCAGGGTTTTGTGAAAATGGAAAAATTGATTTTGTTTGCCATGATTGTCTCTCCTTTAATTAGAATGGATAATTTTGTATGTACCTTGATGCACTTCGACAACGGAGGCGCTGATGGTGCCGTCTTCTGCGATGTCGAGAATGCCGTAGCTTTTATACTCGCGGCCGCGGGGCAAAGCGATGCTGCCCGGGTTCATAAGCAGAATCCCGTCTTCGCCGGTGATGTCTGCGATGTGCGTATGTCCGTACAGAGCGATGTCTGCCTGATTCTCTTTGGCAGCACAGAGTAAGCGGTATAGGCTGTGTTTTACGCTATACCGATGTCCATGCGTTATGAAAATGCGTTTGCCATTTATTTCAATGTTGGCACTCAACTCGAAGTCGGCTGCGAAATCGCAGTTGCCCGCAACGCCAAAAACGATATGCGATGGAAATGTTCTCCGCAGCAAGTCACAATCTTCCGTATTGTCGCCCAGATGGAATATGTGCGTGACATCATCGGCAAGCATCTGCGCGATTTCGAGCATGGATTCACGACGGCCGTGGCTGTCACTGAAAACAAGTGCTTTCATAGGCCTGCTTTTTCCAGTAGCAGGTCGCGCATAGCGCGGAGCGCCTTGCCTCTGTGGCTGATGGCGTTTTTGAGCTCTGAAGGCATTTCTGCGGTTGTCATGCCATGTTCAGGCACAAAGAAAATGGGGTCGTAGCCGAAGCCGTTCTCACCTTTAATTTCGTGGCCGATGATACCCTCGATGGTGCCGCGTGCGGTCAATGTCTCCATACCGGTCGCCGTCGGAATGGCGGCGGCGATAACGCTGACGAACCGTGCTGTGCGCTTGTCTTCGGGCACATTGGTGAGTTGCTCCAAAATGGCGGCGTTTTTGACAGAATATGCCGTGTCCTCGCCCATATACCGCGCGGAAAGCACGCCGGGCGCCTTGTCCAGATAGTCAATCTCAAGCCCGGAATCATCCGACAGCACAATCTTGCCGCAGGCCTGTGCGATTTCGACTGCTTTTTTTAGGGCATTGGCCTCGAATGTGTCGCCATCCTCGACGACATCAATATCCAGCCCGGCCTCACTCATAGAGATGACCTCATACGGCGCGTTCGCCATAATGGCGCGGATTTCTTTCAGCTTGCCCTGGTTCTTTGTTGCGAAAACAATGGTTTGCACACACACATCTCCTCTGCAAAAAACGGGGCAGACGCTACCGTCTGCCCCGTCCT
>JGI994J12354_10002166_pt1 | contig 19395 bp, 16 predicted proteins | sample IntmicLarv3ML3BL_FD_12354 | JGI IMG/M metagenome (IMG submission 12354)
CGTGTTGGGGAGATACAACAGCCTCATAGTGTAGTGGTCAATCATGCGGGATTCTGGATCCTGCGACCGCAGTTCGAATCTGCGTGAGGCTACCATCTTCTTCCACTCAAAGGAGTCCTTTGTTCTTCAACTCGTTTATCGCTTCTTCGCTTCCGTTCTTCGCGGCAAGTTTTAACCATCTCACAGATTCTGTTTCGTTGTCCTCTGAGTACAGTATCCCCAGATTGTATTGAGCCGACACATGTCCCTGTTCTGCGGCGGCTTTGAACAATCGGATTGACTCCTCTTCATTCTCTTCCACGCCGTCACCGTCATAATACATCAGAGCGAGACAATATTGAGCGTCTGCATCCCCCTGTTCCGATGCCAATCTGTACAGTTCTGCGGCGGCATAATGGTTTTCTTCAACGCCCCTGCCATCCTCGTACATTGAAGCGAGATTGTATTGCGCATTCACGAACCCACGTTCCACCGCTATCTCGTACAGCCTGACCGCTTCTTTGTGGTCCTGTTTCACTCCGATACCGTTCTCATACATTACAGCGAGATCGTAGATCGCTGTTGTGTTTCCTCTTTCTGCGGATAGTGTGTACAGCCTGACAGCTTCTTTGTGATCCTGTTTCACTCCGATGCCGTGCTCATACATCGAAGCGAGGTTGCATTGTGCGTCTCCGTCTCCTCCCTCCGCCGCCGATCCGAACCATCTGTGTGCTTCTTTATGATCTTGTTCTACGCCTTCGCCGTTCTTGTACATGAGACCGAGGTTACGTTGGGCTTCGACACATCCCTGCTCCGCGGAAAGTCTGCACAGTCTTGCTGATTCTTCAAGGTCTTGAAGAACCCCGTCTCCGTTCGCGTACATCACGCTCAGATTGCACTGTGCCAGATCGTCTCCGTTCTCCGCTGCGGCCTTATACCATTTGACGGCTTCTTCCGCGTCTCTTTCGACATCGAATCCATAATCGTAGATCAGCCCGAGCTTTACCTGTGCTTCTATGTCCCCTTTCGTCGCCCGTTCTTTCAGTTCTTCGATCTCGGATGCATTGAATTCCTTTACCCTTTCCTGCACGCTCGGACCTCCCTGATATTCGATATTTTCATTAATTAACCTTTATCTTGTTTGATGCTTTGGCAGTGCGGATCCGTTGGTTCAACTCATTTTGCGCGCCTTCGTGTCCTTGTTCGGCGGCAAGCTTGAGCCACTTTATCGCTTCGCTCTTATCTTCTTTGACTCCGTCTCCGCTGTCGTACATCATCCCGAGAGTGTATTGTGCTTCCCAATATCCCTGTTCGGCCGAGAGTTTACACAATCTTATCGCTTCATTCTTATCGGGTCTGACACCTTCCCCCAGATCATAAGCTGCGGCAAGGAAGTATTGCGCCTCCGCGTGTCCCTGATCGGCCGAGAGTTTGAACCAATTGAACGCTTCGGATTCATCCTTTTCAACGCCTATACCCTTTGTATACATTCTCCCCAGGACCAGCTGTGCATCCGCATCTTCTCCGTCCGCCGACAGTTTGAACCATTTGACAGCTTCAACCTCATCCTTTTTGACTCCGTTACCATGTAAATACGCCCAACCCACACAATATTGTGCGGCAGCATGTTCCTGATCCGCGGCGAGTCTGTACCATCTTGTCGATTCCGCAAGATCCTGATCTACACCTTCTCCGTTCTCATATATGAGTCCGAGAAAATATTGTGCATCGAGATCGCCCTTTTCCGCTGCAAGCGTGAACCATTTCAATGCTTCTTTGTCATCCTTTTCGACGCCTGTCCCTTTCTTGTACAAAAGAGCCAAGTAGAACTGGGCGGTCGCATCGTCCTGTTCCGCGGCGAGTTTGAACCACTTGAACGCTTTATCGTGATCTATTTCCACCGTCTCCCCGTACAGATACATTGAACCGATGAGACCCTGTGAGTCGGCGTATCCCATTTCCGCTGCCTTCTCGTACCACTTGAACGCTTCCGCTTCATCCTGTTCGACACCCTCGCCGTTGGAATACATAGAACCGATATTATGGTAAGCCATTGAGTCGCCGTTCTCTGCTGCGAGTTTGAACCACTTCATCGCTTCCACGTGGTCCTGTTCCACGCCGCTTCCTTCTGTATACATGAATCCGAGGTTGCATTGGGCGAATACTTCTCCTTTTTCCGCTGCGAGTTTATACCAATTGAATGTTTCTTCGAAATCCTGTTCCATACCGCGGCCTCTGTGGCACATCCAGCCCATGTTGTATTCGCCCCTTCTGTCGCCCTGGGCTGCGGCCATTCTGAAATACTTTACGGCTTTTTCATCGTCCTGTTTGACGTCTTCACCGTCTTTGTACAGATCTCCCAATTTATTCTGTGCTACGGCATCTCCGGAATCCGCGAGTTCTTCCAGTTTCTTGATCTCGGACTTGTTCATGTACACGTATCGCTTAATGAATTAAAACATCCGATTATCGGACCCCCATCTTCTTTAATTCTTTTTCAGCGTCCTTGTCCCCGTTCTCCGCCGCAAGTTTGAACCATTTTACGGCCTCGTCGTTATCTTTTTCAATGCCTTCGCCGTCTCTGTACATCTCACCCAGATTGAATTGTGCCACACTGCATTCCTGTTCTGCTGATAACCTGTATAATCTGACCGCTTCTTTACTGTCCTTTTTGACTCCGTTCCCGTGTCTGTACAGCTCCCCCAGATTGTTCTGCGCTTCGCAGCATTCCTGCTCTGCTGAAAGTGTGTACCACTTCATTGCCTCACTGTAATCCTGCTTCACTCCCTCGCCGTGTTCGTACAGCCAGCCAAGATTGTATTGTGCGTCTTCGTCTCCCAGATCTGCGGACATTCTGAACAGTTTCGCGGCTTCTTTGTAACTTTGTCTAACGCCTTCGCCGTCCATATACATCGTACCGAGATCGTACATCGCTCTCGGTTCTCCCTGTTCCGCTGCCTGCCTGAATAATCTGATCGCTTCATCGTAATCTTGTTTGACACCGTCGCCGTCGTGATACATCGTACCGAGGTAGTATTGTGCCTCCGGATCTCCCTGTTCCGCCGCAAGTTCGAACAACCTCACGGCTTCATCCAGATCTGTCTCGACACCCTCCCCTTCGTAATACATTGTGGCCAGAATGTTTTGTGCCTTCGCATCTCCCTGCTCCGCTGCGAGTCTGAACCATTTGACCGCCTCCTCATAATCTTTCATATCCTCTTCGGCAAAATACAGCCAGCCGAGATTACACTGAGCGTAAGGATAATTCTGTTCTGCGGAAAGCGTGATCCATTTGACCGCCTCTTCGGCATCTTTTTTCGTACCTCTACCAGTAGCATACATATTACCCAGATTATACTGGGCTACGGCATGTCCCTGCTCCGCCGAGAGTTTGTATAACCTGATCGCTTCCTTCAGGTCCATCTTGACGCCTTCGCCGTTCTCGTACATCATACCCAGATCGGATTGTGCCCGGGGATTTCCCTGGTCAGCCGAGAGCTTGTACCACTTGACAGCTTCCTCGTTGTTCTCTTCTACCCCTTCGCCCCCGTCGTACATCACGCCGAGATAGAATTGCGCTTCGGCGTGTCCCTGATCCGCCGCGAGTCTATACCACCTGACGGCTTCCTCGTCATTTTCTTCGACTCCGATACCGTCATCATACAGCATGCCGAGACTGAATTGCGCTTCGGCGTGCCCTTGTTCCGCTGCGAGTTTATACCATTTGGCGGCTTCCTTGCCGTTTCTCTCTACTCCTTCGCCCTCGTCGTACATCACGCCGAGATAGAATTGTGATTCGGCATGTCCCTGATCTGCCGCGAGTTTGAACCATTTGAACGCCTTGGCATTATCTTCTTCGGCACCTTCTCCGCACCAATATGCCCAACCGACGCTGAATTGTCCCATGATGTGTCCCTGTTCAGCTGCGGATCTGTACCACACCATCGCCTCTTTGATATCCTGTTCCACTCCGTCTCCTCTCTCGTACATCAGACCAAGGTTGTATTGTGCGGATATGTTTCCCTGTCCGGCGGACATCTTGAACCATTTGAACGCTGTCGCATGATCTTTCTTTACTGCTTTCCCGATCGCGTACATCGCACCGAGTTCGTTCTGCGCATCAGCATCTCCGTGCAGCGCGATCTTCTCCAATTCCTTGATATCGGCTTTACTCGGTTCCATGAACTCGTATCGAGATGAAATGTTAATAAATTGTCAGTTGGAGATTGCAAGAAAAAACTACCCGGGATCTGCATATCTATATGCATCCGGCTCGCTGACCATCTTCATGGTACCAACCTTGATAAAAATTTTCGATGCAGAGAAAACTTTTTGAGATTTTGATAAAATTTTCGATACAAAGAAAACTTTTGATTATTTGTCGTTCATTTAGATTGTGTGAAATCACTGAAACGCAAGTTGTACCTGTCTCGCATCAGACCATTCTGCGAATCCAATCTTATCAGGACTCTCATCGGGATACGCAGATGCTAAAAATCGTGATATTGAAGCAGATAGCTGAAGAACTCATCGATTCAGGAGTAAACAAGGGAAATTTATCCAAAATATATTCTGTCATTAGATAAATGAAGAGTTTGAATTATTCAAGATCTGAAAAGTGAACCTGCTCAGTTCTCTGTTTTCACATAACACACAAGAGACACTTTCGGCGTTTTCGGACACCTCGGGATTCTGATTAAATATCAAAATGCGAGGTATTAGTTTTGGTCGATCGAATTGATTCCGGGGAAACATGCGAAAGAACACAGAGAAATGATGCCCGGCCATCCTGTGTACGATACTTCGGACGAGTTGAGTGTGGATTACGATGAGTTTCGGCAAACCTTCTATTGCGAAAAATGTCATCATGAAGTGTGTTGCTGTCCGCGTTATGTCCCGTCTCAGACCGGGTCCATCCTGTGGATGGACGGAGATATGGGAGTCATGATCGTTTCCCTTACCGATGATGTCAATCCCGGAAGACATATCGGACAATGTTATTCCGCCGTGGATTCCGATAATAAAAAGGAGTATGTGTATCAACTCGTGGAATACATGTCGGGACCTCCTCATGAGTGTATGTTCCAGGTGAAAATGGTCGGAGAAAGTTCCAGCCTGTCTGTAGCAGGGCAAAGACGATACAGGCATACTCCCAGATTGGAACATCTGCGAAAGTGACCTTTCACGCGCGCACTGCCGATTGAGAGTGTTGTTAAAATAGTGCCTCTTCCTTGACGTAGTTGATACAGATGAGATGAGGGGGAATTTTATGGGGTCGAGCACAGCTGTCAGCAAATTCTTCAGCCGTAACAAGGCTGTCTTCAGAATGGGACTGGTGGCCTTAGTCATAGCTGCGACCGCCGATCTCGTTGCGGGTCTGTTCCTAAGCTCGATGGAAGATTATATCCTGCTTATCCCGGGAATGATGATACTCGTTTATTCCGCGATCGGAATGAGGGGGAACATCTTCGGAGCCATGGGTTCCAGACTCGGAACATCCATGCACATGGGTACGTTCAAACTGTCCTTCAAAAAGGGCAGCATCCTCCGTGCGAATATCGAATCGTCCATCGGCCTGACATTTCTGATCTCTTTGGCAATGGGTTTGATAGGCTGGGCCGTCGTCATTCTGTTCGATTTCGGCAGCATAGACGTAATGAGCTTTGTTTTCATCTCAATGATGGGCGGCCTCTTGGCCGGACTGGTCCTTCTGGGATTCAACCTTCTCATAGCCAGGACCGGGTTCAAAAGGAACTGGGATGTCGATAACATCACTGCACCGCTGATCGCTGCCGCGGGAGATATCGTTACCATGCCCATGCTTTTCATATGCGCGTGGCTGGTTGTGGAATCCTCGGACCAGAACCTCATAAACATCATGACCTTGGGACTCATCCTCATAACGATCCTTATCCTTGTCATCATATTCAGCAGAAAGATCGTCGCGGGAATGAAAGACGAAGCGAAGAGGATCATCGTCCAATCTTCCCCCATACTGCTGGCCTGTCTGTTCCTTGATATCGCGGCCGGTATGATCATCGAGGGCGAGACCCACTCTCTTATCCTGATGCCCGTACTGATGATCCTGATGCCCGCTTTCCTCAACGAAGGCAACGCGCTTTCCGGAATGCTCACATCAAGGTTATCGTCGATGCTTCATCTCGGTACTCTGAAAGTGGATCGGCTGCCCGGAAAGAATGCGGGCGAGAATTTCACGATCACTTACATTCTCGCCGCGGTCACCTACGGATACATCGGGATCATAGCGTACGTCGCGGCCGTTCTGATGGGTGGACCGGGTAATATCGATTTCTTCACGGTCATGGGGATCGTTCTGCTCGCAGGAATGATCACAACCACGGCACTAAACCTTCTGTCGTACTATGTTGCGGTGGCCGCCGTAAGGTTCGATCTGGATCCTGACGATCACAGCATACCGATAACATCCTCGTCCATGGACCTTATCAGTGCCTTTGTCCTGGTGAGCGTCATCGTGATCTTCATATGAAAAAACTTGACAATAGTGGTAATGCCCCTTTGTTGTAATGAACGGGGGCGCGGTGCGTCAAATATTAAGGTGTTTATCCAATGATGAACGTTCCGACCGATAGGGGCTGCCCGTCGGCCATATTCTTTGTAACGATCAACGTCTTTCCGTTCACATCAATATACATTTCCGATTCAGAGATCTCATCCATGGTACATCCCGTTTCCTCTACGCCCAATACGTATTTTAATCTTCAAGAGAAAAAGGGGAAGTTCTGGTGATCGGACATCACAGAGAGAGTTCCTGATCCGATCCGTCGGCCAGCCCTTTGAACCATGTCAGGCCTTCTTCCGGCCCTTTCGCGATGAGAATGTCTCCCGCTTCCATCTTGGTATTCTTGCCCGGACCGAATATGTATTCTCTGTCCCTCTTGATCGCTATAACGAACATACCGCACTGGGTGCTCAAGCGTATCTCCCCGAAGGTCTTGTTGTTCAAAACCGAATTCTCGGATATCTTGGCAACGGTGATCGTGGTCTCCGACTCCTTTATGGACATTGCGATGACGGGGTGTTCTCCCAATCCTCTCAGGACCACGTCGGCTATCGAACTGGCCGCTTCCGCGATCGACATTATGGATATCTGGAGTTTGGTGATCATTACTATCCTCGCTATCTCCTCGGGCTTGTTCATCCCTATCTCGACCATAAGGTCCTGTATCTTCTCGGAAAGTCCTTCCAAGGTCTCTGCGAGGAATATCACTTCTTCGGCGATCTCCTTGTTATTGTATATCAGAGACGAATACGCCAGATCCACCATGAACTCCGATGTATCCTTTAGTTCGAGGAGCATCTCCTCCAGTCTGTTCATTCGTCTTCCTCCTCTGTTATGCTCGCGGCCTCTTCCTGAGGTGACGAATCCTCATCCTCATCCTCATCAATCTCAGGGAATTCCCACGGCAATTTACCGGATGCACAGCCGGTCAGTCTGTTGAATCCGTCCTCTGTTCCTCTGACTATTATGTCATCACCCGCACGGAGTTTGATCTCCGACTCGGGGTCGTATATCCACCCCTGACGGTTCTTAACGGCGATTATCCTGCATCCGGTGGATGCTTCCACGCCCAATTTCTCGATCGTGTATCCGACCATCTCCGAAGATGCACTAATCTTCGTTGCCCTGATCTTTTCATCCGATTCGTACAACATGGCGGATATGAACGGACGTTTTTCCAGAGGCATTTTCAGCAGTTCCACGATGTCTCCCGCCGCATCGGATATCTTATCCGCGGCGGATGCGACCTGAAGAAGTCCCGAAAGCTGTTTGGCATCCTCTTTGGTTCGCGACGACATAAGGACTTTGAATCTTATGGCGAACTTCAGATTGTCCATCTCTTCCTCGAGATCCTGGACCTTCTCTGCCATGTCCTCGCTGTTGTACATCAGAGATGCGTATGCCAGATCGACCATTATCTCCGATGTATCCTTCATCTCCGTCAATAGTTCACGGACCGTCATTTCGACGTGGTCCAAATTAGTATAATCTTCGGGATCTGACATTTTCAAACCCCCTTAGTGAAACCCAAGCAGCTATTACTGCCCTCCGGGTCATCAGAATTGATCGACAATTAAGGTCACCTTTCTTGGAATGTTATCCAGTAATCGAACAATGGGTTACGTATATTTAATATTTAGATTCGACAAACCGCGAAACTTGACCTGAATCCGCCAAAACGATAAAATGCCTATGTGGAGAGACTTGATCCTCCTCTCCCTCCGAAAGGTTATATTACGGCGGTCGATTATGGTGAAGAAGAGGCATACAGATGATAGATAGGGACATTGTCTTGGCGAATCTGAAGAAATACGATTTAAAGAAGGCCAAGATAGGAGTCGTTGCGTCGCATTCCGCGCTTGATACCTGCGACGGCGCGATCTCGGAAGGATTTCACACGGTTGCCGTGTGCCAGAAAGGAAGAGAAAAGACATTCGGCAACTATTTCAAGACACAGAGGGACCCTTCGGGGAATGTCGTACGCGGCGTTGTCGATGAGACCGTCCTCGTGAACAAGTTCGGAGATGTTACTCTTCCCGAAGTACAGGCCAACCTCATGAAGAACAACGTGCTCTTCGTGCCGAACCGATCGTTCGTATCATACAGCGGCATAGATGCTGTCGAAGATGATTTCAAGGTCCCCCTGGTAGGCAGCAGGAACCTCCTCAGATCCGAGGAAAGAGGGGACGAGAAAGATTACTACTGGATCTTGGACAAGGCGGGCCTGCCGTTCCCCAAGAAGGTGAAAAAGCCGGAAGACATAGATTCCCTGACGATAATCAAAGTACACCACAAGGTCAAAAAGATGGAAAGGGGATTCTTCACCGCCAAAGATTACGATCAATTCGTGGAAAAATCCACTGAACTTATCAAACAGGGTGTGATTGAAGAGAATTTCCTGGAAGGCGCGAGAATGGAGCAATACATAATCGGCCCGGTGTTCAATCTGGACTTCTTCCGCTCCCCGCTTGAGGAAAAAGGAGAACAGATAGAGCTGCTCGGAGTGGACTGGAGATTCGAGAGTTCGCTGGACGGATACTGCAGGCTCCCGGGAAAACAGCAGGTGGAACTTGAGAACGACGGCATCATCCCCGAATATACCGTGTGCGGCCATAATTCCGCCACACTGAGAGAATCGCTTCTGGACAAAGCGTTCGAGATGGCGGAGAAATATGTTGCCGCCGCAAAAAAATATTACGATCCGGGAATAATCGGACCATTCTGTCTGCAGACCTGTGTAGACAAAGACCTTAACTTCTACATATACGATGTAGCCCCGAGGATAGGCGGAGGAACGAATGTTCATATGTCCGTCGGACACCCATACGGTAATGCGTTATGGAGGAAAGAAATGAGTACCGGCAGAAGACTCTCGATGGAGATCAGAAAGGCCATAGAACAGGAACGTGTCGAAGACATCATAACCTGAGAGGTGAAAAAATGAATCACAAGAAAACGATAGTAGCGTTGACCGTCGTGATGATGGCGTTCATCTCGTTCAGCGCGATTGCCAGTGAAGATTCGGATGCCATGATGGCGATCTCCGATAATCCGAGGGCGGAAGGGTTTGCGAACAACAGTGACGGAACCTTGATAATCAATTTCAACAACACAGACGGTGTGGATACACAGATCAAGATAACCGTGACCGATCTGAACACCAGCAAAGTATACACGACCCAGACCGTGACCGTTCCCGAAGGAAAGAATGATATCAGGATCTCATTCAGGATCGGCGATTCGGGTGCTCATGAAGTGCTCATAACGTGTGAACCTCAGGAATTATTCCCTCCGTTCGGTACCGAGTACCTGAACCGCCAGACAATGACGATCAACGTTTCACAATCGATCTGGTCGAACACGACCACGTACATCGCAATTGCGGTGGTTGCGATATTGATCGTTATTGCTGCTGTGATAAAGATGCGCAGTGCGCCGGCGACCAAACCCGACACAACGTTCACGGAACTGGAAAAACAAAAGGAATCCAAACCCGTTAACGAAGATGTTCCTCAGACAACCTCGAGAAGAAGATACAACGAGGAAAAGCCCGCACCTGTTCAAAAGGAAACGAAGGCAACCTCGTTCACAGAACTCGAAAAGAACAAAGCGGAACCGAAACCCAAGGCCAAACCTGCCAAAGAAGAAAAAAGCAAGGCGGAACCAAAGCCGAGGGATTCAAAACCTGCCAAAGAAGAAAAGAAAGAGAAAAAGGAAGATCCTTCGGAACAGCCGAAAAAGATCAAGTACGTCAGTTCAAGAAGGAAGTAACCTCTTATTTTCAAGGTCTTTGCGCCATCTGATCGGTGCAAAGACCGATTTACTTTTTACTCAGACGACATTCGAAAATCATTCTTTTCCTAGGACTTTCACTTAACTTATCTCACGGCCTTATCAAAGTCTCAACTGTTGATCGGTCAGATCCACAAGTGCAACTTCACGTCTGTCCATAAAGAAACCGATTTTCTTGTGCAACATTATGGACGGAATATTACTGGGCTGAACCATACTGTGTGCCGCCTGTGCGCCCATTTCTCTTCCTTTTCTGAGAACTTCCCTCAAAAGTTTGTATCCTATGGCGTTCCGACGAACAAATTCATGGACTCCCATATTCTCGATCCAAACAAGATCGTCCACATCAAAGACGTGATTCAGTATCTTGGCGAAGATGAATCCGTATATCTCTCCGTCCTCCTCCGCAACAAAACTGAGACCGCCTTCGAGATATGAAGGAAAATGTCTTTTACTGCTTGCGCCCAGATTATCCTTCCATTCCTTCGGAAGATCCTCCCATTTGTTCTCCAGTGTGCTGGCAAAATATTCTCTTATCAGAGATAATTCCAATTCCCTGACCTTTTGAATATCTTTGAGTTTCATCTGACGGATTTCCATTACATTTCCTCCGGTGATTCCATTCCGAGACAGTCCAGAACGTTCCTCAGGACCGTTCTTGTACACTCAACAAGGGTCAGCCTGGCATTCCTTGACTCTCCTGCCGCGAGTACCGGGACGGCCGCGTAGAACTGATTGAACGCGGATGCGACCTCGTGTCCGTATGAGGGCAGCATGTGGATCCTTTTTTCTTCGCCCGCTGAACGTATGACATCGGCGAATCTGGATATGGTTCGAATAAGACCTATCTCCAACTCGTCGCCGAGTTTTGACGGGTCTGTATCGAACTCGAAATTTCCGGCCTTCCTGAGCATGCTGCACGCCCTTGCGTGAACGTACTGCAGATACGGTCCGCTGTTGCCGTCGAAATTCAGTGCCTCTTCCCATTTGAACACGAACTGTTTGTCCGGCTGTACTCTCACAATGTTGTATCTTACTGCTCCGATACCTATCATCTTTGCTATCTGGGTCATGCGCTCTTCAGATAGGTCGGAACGCCTGGATCTTACCTCTTCGTAGGCTCTTTCGACAGCCTCGTCTATCAGATCGTCCAGATAGACCACTACCCCTTTTCGCGTGGACATCTTACCTTCCGGCAACGAAACGAAGGAGTAGAACATTGCATCCGGAATGTTGTCGCTTCCGAGTATCTTCAGGGCGGAACAGAGTTGCTTGGATCCGAGCTTTTGATCTTCCCCCAGAACATCGATCGCTTTGTCCGCTCTTTTGAATTTGTCAAGATGATATGCGAGATCCCTTGTGGTGTACAATGTAGTTCCGTCAGATCTCGTGAATATGAAATTGGTGTTCTTTCCGTGGATACCGAAATCTTTCAGATCCAAATACCATGCCCCGTCATCCGTCTGCCCCGCATATTTCGACGCTTTGAGCCTTTCCACCACATCCTTCGCGGAACCATCCGCAATGAAATCGGATTCCCAAGTGTACTTGTCAAGGGTCACGTTTATTCCGGACAGTGTTTCTTTCAATCCGTCCAGCATAGCCTCTGCGGTTTTTCTGACAGAGCTTATCACTTCTTTGTCGCCGGCTTCGAATCTTCTCAGCATATCCGATATCTGTTCCTGCACCCCGGGATCCTCTTCCATGAGTTTGTTCGCAAGCCTGTAGTACGCAACGAGTTTATGGTCCGTTTTATCCCTGTCGCCTTCGTCCAGGGATCCTGCGGGAATGTTGTTGACCCCCCATGTAAGAATGACCACTTGTTTTCCGACATCGTTGACGTAGTATTCGGTCTGAACATCGTACCCGCATCGCGAGAGACATCTTGCCAGCGTATCTCCTATTATAGGGTTCCTGGCTCTTCCGACATGTATGGGCCCCGTGGGATTGGTCGAAGTGTGTTCCACGTTCATCCTTATGCCGCTCACGGGGGCGCATCCGTATGCATCCCCCTTCTCCAGGACCTCTTTCAGCGTCTCTCTGACGAGTATGTTACCGTCCATGTTAAAATTGAGGTATCCGTTAAGCGCCGTGACAGATGCTATCGATCCCGATGGTTCTATCATCCCCGCCAACCTCTCGGCTATCTCCTTGGGCGAGACCTTCATGGCCTTGGCCATTATGAAACAGGGTATTGCGAGATCCGCCATATCCGATCTTTCGATGGGAAACTGCATATCTTGGCCCAAGGTTGAAAGTGCTTCCTTGACCGCATCCTTTACCTCTGCCTCGAACTCCTCTTTTGCACCCATTTCAATTCACCCTGTACCTCAGCAGCGCCGCAATTCCTCCGAAGGCCCTGAGAAGCATGTCACCTTCTTCCGAGTCCCTGGATATTATCTGCAGATTCGTGTTGAATCCGTCGGCTATCTCAAAGAAATCATCGATAAGATCTATCTGATTCAATACCTTTGTCGGAGCTCCGCATTCGGGACATGTGATCTTTGCGTCGGCATCCTCGACAGTGACCGTGTTCTTGTGTCCCGATGTGCATTCAACCTCGACCCTGTACTTTTCCAATGCTTCCGAAAGCAAAAGAACGTCGACTGCGCCTGCCTCGGCCGCTGTCCTGACCTGATCCTCGCCGTACAGCGACAGTCCTCCGTCTGCTTTGCGGATCTCCCTGAAGAGTCTTTGCATGTACTCTTTCTCAACGGTAAGCTGCATATCTACCAGAGTATCTTTGGCGGCGTCCACCAATTCTCTCAGTCCCGATTCGTCGGTGTAACCGGTATCGAAAAGAGGCGTAACGACCTTCTTACGAAGTTCGTGGTGAAGATATTCCTCTTTCACGAAGAAGTCCTTTGTGGATCCGGGGCCGCCTACAAGTATTCCCTGCAGTTCCTCTCTGTTAAGGAGCAGATCTGTTGCATGATCGGCCACCTTCTTGTAGAATTCGTGGGCTGCGATCTCTATCAATCTCTCGAAACGAACCGATGACTGACCTCCCTGGTGATGCTTGCTGGGAACCAGAGAGTCGAATCGCTTGAGGACCGTTATCCTGCTTCCCGAAAGAAGACCCAGCGTTGCTTCTTTCCTATCGATAGTTATAAGGCCGTATGATTTTTTATCAAGCAGCATCGCTTCCAGCGGTTCGGTATAGAACTCCGAATCGCATCGGTAGAGGAATGTCGTGATCTCCTCCGGAGGTTCCAAAGTATACTGCACCAATTTGGTCTGGTCGCCGGCACGGGGGACCTCTCCGCAGAATATTACCAGTCCGTTCTTCGGCGCCGTTTTATACGTCCTCAGTCTGGACATTATGGAATCTATCGCACCGGTAACATTCTTCATCGTTGATTTGGATTTTATGTTGGATGCCTGTGATTGTTCTTCCCGAAGATATCCCATGACGTCTGAGATGAGTTTGCTGTTCGGAACATATACTGATATGAGCTCGGTCCCTCTGCCTCGATATGATGTTATCTCCTGCATGGCCTTCTTGAAATCGTATTTAGCTCTGTCCAGGGAATTCGTTTCGCCCATTTCTTCACCAATAATATTTATCTCAATTGCGCATTCCTATAAAAGTATTGGCGATGAGTAAGAAAAAAATTGTTGTTTCTGTCGGGGGTTCTGTCCTCGTACCCGGTGATCATGATTCGAAATATATCGAAAATCTTGCATATATGCTCAAAGAGATCAGTGAAAATGTTCAGCTGGTCGTTGTATGCGGAGGAGGGAAGATAGCCCGCTACTACACCGAGACCGGAAAGGAACTCGGAGGCACCACATATCAGCTCGATATTCTCGGAATAGGCGCAACGCGGCTGAACGCCGGATTGCTGGCTATTGCTCTCGGGGATCTCTCGTCAACCGACATCCCGCTTACGGCAAAGGATGCCGCCGCGAGATCCGTTCCCGGCAAAATAGTGGTCATGGGAGGTACGGAACCCGGCCACACGACCGATGCCGTGGCCGCCATGGTCGCAAAGGAAATGCATGCGGACCGCATAATCAACGCCACATCGGTGGATGCTGTGTACTCCGATGATCCGAGAAAGAACCCTGATGCGAAAAGATTGTCCAAACTGACCATCGAGGAACTCGGAAACCTGGTATACAAAGAGCACGGAGCGGGAAGATCCAGCGTGTTCGATCCGCTTGGTGTCAGGATAGCTTCGGAAGAGCACATCGACATCCTTATCGTGGACGGGCGGGACCTGAACGAACTCAAGAATTCCATACTGGGAAAAGAGATCAAAGGCACATTCATTGATTCTCATTGATCAGATCAAGATCCGAAGAGGATATCAGCTCGAATCCCGCAGAAGAGATCAATTCCGAGATGTGCCTTTCCTCCGGCTTTTTAAGAGATTTCTTGTGAATGTAAACAATATCGGTACCGGTCGCTTCGCAGGCATCCTTTGTCATTTTTACAATGGTTTCGTCATCTTTTCCTTCAAGATGGTAATTCGGAATCATGTGTCCAAAATTCACTTTGAATCCTTCCGCGACCTCAGTGAATCTCGGAGCATAATGGCCTCCTGCCACTCCTATCGCCGATATGTAATCATTCGGTTCAAGATTCAGCAATACATCCGACAATATATCCGCCGCACGGATATTCCCCCAATTCTTCTCATCGCTTCCTATCTCTATGAAGAATGTGGGTCTCTCAAGCCAAGGTCCGTGATGAGTCACTTCGAAACAGATCCTGAATTCCGGAAGGTCGCTGTATCTCATAATTTTTCTCAGCGCATCGCTCATCAATGACGGAGCGGATCTGACAAGCTTTCCTTCTTTTCCCCCGTACTTGTTCTCGCCGTAATTCCCTATCGGGTGAACCGTCAGTGCAGCCTCCCCGCTGGCGGCTGAGTGCCTGGACATGAATATCACGGTATCGGGGGATATTCCTGCTTCTTTCGAACGAACATCAACATTATCGGAATAGATGTGCAGATCGCTCGTTATCATCAACGCGGAATCCCCGCAGGTAAAGAATCTGTCGTTTCCGATCGTTCCGATATCTTCCCACTCCCTCTTGGTCATAAGGAAATTCTTCATGTTGACCGACGGCAGATCCTTCTCGCTGCACACAAACAGTACGTTCATATCACCGTAAAATAGCGCAAGTATGATATAAACCACTCTTCCATAATCGAGTTGATGGAGAACGTCACGATACGGGAAAGGACTCTCCTCCATTTGAGTCGATTTCCCAATATGAACCCGAACGAGATCTTCAACGTACCTTTTGATCTTACACAAGACGGAATAGCATCGATCTTAGGTATATCAAGAGCGCATGCGTCGCTTGAGCTCAAAAAACTGAAAGAAGCGGGGAAAGCGGACGATTGGCTAGCTCATATCAAAGGCATAGGATCAAAGAGAAAAGCATACTATCTTCTCCCGGAAGGCTTCACGGAAGCCGAACAGCTGAAGAAACGCTTTGAATCCTCCGGAATAATGATAGATGCGCTTCTCGACATGAAGAGATGCGATCCGGATGTAATGTGGGAAAGCCTCAGCATAAAGGACCGGGAGACCTTCGGTCTGGCGTGCGTGTTCAGAGTATCCATTCCAAGAAAGACCCTTCCGGATACCAGCACGGGTGTGATCCCGTCCGATTTCTTCGGCATGATATCCATAAGCGACAATGTCCGCGAAAAATATCTTTCCGTCGTGGATCCGAAAAAGACCGCTACCTGGCACAGCAGAGCGGCCGACTGGTGGATGGATTACGATGACGATCAGGAGAGACTGTTCCACCTTGTCAAAGCGGGAAGGAACACGGAAGCCTGTAAACTTCTGGTCAAGAGGTCGGAAGAATTCTTGGGTAACCCCAACGAGGACCTTTTCTCCATTGTGAAAGAAATAATCATCATTCCGAAGTACACCGAATCGGTTTACAGCATAAGATCGAAATTGGCCATCGATTGCAACGATGCAAAGGACGCGCTTGATTGCGCAAAGACATTGAATGAATTCGGCGGGGACGAACCCGCCCTCATAAGAGCCGAGGCCGACATAATATCGGGAAAGACCGATAAAGCTCTCGCTGTTGCATCAAAGATATTCGAAGATAAGGGATCCGCCAGATCCGCACTGATAGTGGCAAAATGTCTTTTCATCATGGACCGATGGGATGATGCGGATGCGTTCTTGGATTCGGCCTACAAAGCGATCACCGCAGATGGAAATGTGACACGTGTCGACGAGATCCTTTTCCTCAGAGCGGGAATAGCCTACAGAAAAGGAAAGAAAGACGAGACCCTCAGTTACCTCAACAAGGCATCCAGCGTCTGTAAGAAGGATATACTGAAAGAAAGGATCGCAACCGCCATCAGCAACATAAAGGAAGGAAAGGAAGTTCGGTTCAACTGATCAGAATATCGTGTTCTTCCTGAGAAGATCGATATCGCTGATGTAAAGATCACGAATATCCTTGATGTTCCATTTCAGCATTGCCAGCCTCTCGAATCCGAATCCCCATGCCAATACGGGATATTTCACGCCGAAGGGTTCCACGACCTCGGGCCTGAATATTCCTGCACCGCCCAATTCCATCCACTTGCCGTTGAAGAAGACCTCCAATTCCAGGGATGGTTCGGTGTAAGGGAAATATGCCGGTCTGATCCTTATGTGATCGAATCCCATTTTAGAATAGAATTCTCTTATCATGGACACAAGCATATTGAAATTGCCGTTCTCGTCTATGACTATACCTTCGATCTGGGTGAATTCCGGAAGATGCGTCGAGTCGATGGATTCGTTTCTGAATATCCTTGATATCGAGAATGCTTTTTGAGGCGCTTCCGGGTTTTCAGCGATGTATTTTATGCTGCTTACGGTGCTATGCGTCCTCAGAAGTGCGGATTCCGCTTTCTCCCTGGACCAAGTTCCACCCCATCCCGTCGAGCCCGTCGAACCTCCGTTCTCGTGTATGTCCTTGACCTTCCTTACCAGCTCCTCATCCTCTATCCTCAGACTGGCAGGCTCTTTCAAATAGAATGTGTCCTGCAGATCTCTCGCGGGATGGTCCTGCGGGGTGAAAAGAACATCGAGATTCCAGAATGCCGGCTGTACGTATTCGGACGACATCTCCGTGAATCCCATATCGGTGAATATCCTTCTTATCTCGGAACCCAGTCTTGAAAGGGGATGTTTCTTTGCGGGGGTCACCGTCGGTGCAAAGGTATGAACATCATATTTCCTGAACTCGACATTCTCCCACTCACCGCTTTGGATTAACCTGTCGGTTATGTCTGTTACCTGTTTCTTTAACTCTATACCGGCACCGATCGCTTCTTTACCGTCTGTCGTCAGAGATATCTCTCTTTTCGATATGATCTTGTCCTGTATCATTCCCTGACGGCCTTTCAGGTCTTTGATTACTTTAGGATCGGCCTGATCTTCCGGTATGGGGGCGATCAGCATCTGATCGAGGATCAGTTCGTCCTTCATTTTACAATTTGATACGGATATTCCCGATTCTGTCAATACCAATGATTTGGAATCTCCTTCGGAGACTATGTCCGCAAGGCCCTTTCGCTTCAGCCACCCTACTGCGATCTTATCCTCGCCTCCGGGCATTTTTTCGGAAAGGACGGCCATGTCGATCTTTCCGCCCGCTTCACAGATATGTATCAAAGCATATCTTTCCGGCAGACCTCTTTTTACAATGTCTGGGTCAGAGACCTCATAGAACTTTTGAACTTCTTCTTTGATGACGACGAGACCTTTTGATGCCAGCCATGATGCGGCACCCATTATCTCGACTTCCAGATTGAATTTTCCTTCTGCGATCAATTTATCGGGCGAGCTGTTTCCTCCCGCTTCATCCAACGCCGCCAATAATCTCTTCTCGTTATAGCTGAGTCCTTCGAGTATATCTGAAATATTCATCTGGTCACCACTTGAAACCTTCGAAGGTCATACTGTCTACAACCTCCTTCGCTTCTTCTCTCTTTGTCTGGTGTTCTTCCAGGAAGACATTGATCTTGTCTGTAAGAGCTGATTTACACTCTCCGCACAAGATCTCTCCTTTCCTGCATTTCTCGGCAAGTTCGTTGATCTTGCCGTCGTCCTTTTCGAATAAGTAGTAGTTGTATTTGAACACGGCACAAACTTCAGGGTTTCCTCCGCATTTTCTTTGTTCTTCCACGGTAACACATCCGCCCGTGAATGCTCTGCCCACCTTCTTTTTTATGTCCTTCGGACCGTCGGTGGTGTATATCGTACCGAATTCGTCAGTAGAGGACATTTTGTCCCCTCCTCCGAGTCCGGGGAACATCTTGCAGTAGAGCATGGTCGGTTTCGGATAGTTCAGGCCGGGAGCGACATCCCTTGCCACCCTGAAATGAGGGTCCTGATCGATCCCGCAGGGGATCAGACAAGGTATCTGCCTGCCTTCCGTTTCCGTGGGAAGGAATGCTGGTGCTGCTTGAATGGTAGTAAAAAATATCGATCCGATGTTTGTGGAGTTATCGAACCCGAATACCGCTTTTGCGGTTGAGAATGTGACTTTCTTTGCAACCTTCAGAGCTATCGGATAAAGCGTCTTTATGCACTCTGTATCCAGTATTATCTTTGTGTTGTTCGGATCAAAGCCCAACGCAATGAAGTCCAATGCATTCTGATATGCCAGACTTTTCGTATCCTTCAGCGAAAGATCCTTAAAAAGGAATTTTTCATCGTCGGTCATCTGAAATAACATTGGAACTTTGAACGTGTCTTGTATCCATTTGTTGAATATCCACGGCATCATGTGCCCGAGATGCGTTTGTCCTGATGGTCCCCTCCCGGTGTAGAGAAAGAATCTGTTGCCTTTATCATACTCGTCCAGAAGATTATTGAGATCCCTATGGGTGTAGAATATCCCTCTTCTGAGCATCGGATGTACCTCTCCGTATTTACCCAGTCTTTTCAAGAGAGCGCCATCTATCGGAGTGGTCCCGAATCTCTTCATTAGAAGATCGTAATCGATATCTCCGCTGACCTCCCAGGGCGTAACAGTGAAATCCTCTGCCATATGTTCAATAGCGAGAGAGATAACTCCGTTTTTAATCTTTCTGGGAAAA
>JGI994J12354_10002167_pt1 | contig 19390 bp, 17 predicted proteins | sample IntmicLarv3ML3BL_FD_12354 | JGI IMG/M metagenome (IMG submission 12354)
CCGCTCGCTATATTGGCATTAATGATAATAAAAAAGAGCGTTCCAATATTTTTGCCCCTTTAGACCTGTAAGAAATCAGAAAGAGCGAAGGATTTTCCTTCGCTCTTTTTTTGTGGTTTTATGAAAGTATCCATTTTTGGTGACAGATTAATTCAATCGCCCCAGAAAAAGCGGTGGTGTTTCCGGTTTTTCGGTGCTTAGAGTGATGGCTTGATTGGCTTGGTCGATGAAGCTGTTGGAGATTTCTCGGGAGCGATGCAGAATGAGCCAAGGTTCGCCTTGTTGGAGCGGTTCGCCGAGTCTTTTGAGCAGGATAAAACCGGCCGCCGGGTTGAGGCTGTCGGTTTTTTGGAATCGTCCGGCTCCGAGGTCGCGGGCGAGAAGTCCGAGTTTTTCGGTATCAAAATGGCTGATGAAGCCCCTTGCCGGGGCGGGGATTTTGAGTTTATGAGTAGGTTGGGGCAATTTTTCCGGGGATTCAATGATAGTCGGATCCCCTTGCTGGATGGAAATCCAGAGCCGTAATTTTTCGAGGGCTTTGCCGGAGAGCCAGGCGGACTTTGCTTTTTCGATGCCCGCTTCGGGGCTAGTGCTTTGCCCGGCTTGGTAAATCATTTCTCCTGCTAAAGTAAGGGTGACTTGGGCGAGGTCTGAGGAGAGGTCGTTGTCTTTGAGCAGAAGAATACATTCTTCGACTTCCAGTCCATTGCCGACATAATTTCCCAGAGGTTGTGCCATGCTTGTCAGGTAGGCGATGACTTTTTTGCCGGCGGCTTTGCCGATTTGGATCATTAACTCAGCGAGGGATTGAGCTTCTTCCTGGGTTTTCATGAAGGAGCCGGAGCCGACTTTGACATCCAGAACGATTGCTGAAGCTCCGGCAGCCAATTTTTTAGACATGATGGATGAGGCAATCAAGGGCAGGCTGGCTACAGTGCCGCTGGCATCTCGGAGGGCGTAAATTTTCCCGTCTGCCGGTGCGAGGTCGGCGGATTGTCCGGTTAGGGCGATCTGATGTTTTGCCAGTTGAGATTTGAAGTCTGATTCGGTCAATAGGGATTGAAAGCCCGGAATTGCATCGAGTTTGTCCAAGGTACCGCCGGTAAAGCCCAATCCGCGGCCGGACATTTTAGCGGCGGTGACGTTGCAGGCACTCAAGAGAGGCAAAAGGAGAAGTGTGGTGGTATCGCCGACTCCGCCAGTGCTGTGTTTGTCGATTGGCGGCCAAGAGAGGTCGTCCCAAGTGAGGTTTTTTCCGCTTTTTGCCATGGCAAGAGTGAGGGCACTGGTTTCTTCGATGGTCAGCCCTTGGATGCAGACTGCCATGAGCCAGGCAGAAAGTTGATAATCCGGTATTTTTCCGTTGGTAAAGTCATTTACCAGAAAGCGAATTTCTTCCGGGGTCAAGGGGATTTTTCGGCGGGTTTTATCAATAATATCAAGCATTTTCATGGAGCTCTCTCCTATTTCGTGCAAAATTTTTCTATTAAAATACTTTTCGCCGTTGGGGGGAAGAACCCTGCAATCTTTTTAAAATCTCGCTATATGAATAAAAAGGTATAAAAGGTTTTATTAAAGAAGGAATTTCTGAGCTTTAAAAAGAAATGTTTGTAAAAATGAGATACCTGTGTGCAAAGTTTCAAATCATGAGAATCAGAGTAAAGGGGAGAATGGGATGAAGCATTATTCAGACATTCAATCATTACAGCGAGCTTTTGATTTATTGGATATCGTCGGTAGTAGCGAGTCGGCGCTGTCGCTCAAGGAAATTGCATTGGAATCCGGATTGCCCCGCTCTTCGACTTATCGCTTTTTGCGAAATTTAGAATATCGGGGTTATCTGCGTTGTGATGAAGAGGGGCGATATCATTTGGGGCTGAAACTCCTTTATTTGCAGCAACGGGGGGAGCAAAAATTTGACCTTAAAAATCAGGCTCGCCCTTATCTGGAAAATCTAAGCGGCATTACCGGCGAGACGGTTCATTTGGGAGTGCTTTTTGAAAATCGGGTGCTTTATGTGGACAGTCTGGAGAGCCCTCATTTGATTCGAATGGTGGCGCAGGTGGGTTCGACGATTGGGGTTTACTGCACTTCTCTGGGCAAAGCATTAGTAATGGATTTGAGCGAGCAGGAAATTCAAGCAATCTTGAAAGCTGAGCCCTTAAAGCAGCTTACCCAATGGACATTGACCAGTGAGAAGAGTTTTTTGGATGCAGTTAGGCAGGCGCGAAGGCAAGGCTTTGCGGTGGATGAACGGGAAAATAATCCGGATAGCCGCTGTGTGGGGGCGCCGATTCGAGATCGGGAAGGTCGGATTGTGGGAGCGTTGTCGATTTCCGGGCCGATTAGTCGAATGGCGGGTTCTTATATGAAAGATGTTGCGATTCCCGCTTTGCTTCGAGAGACCGGTGAGCTGTCAAAAATGCTGGGTTATTCCGAGGAAAAGTTGAAAGATCAGCAAGATAAAAAAGCAAAAAGGAGGCGAAAAGAGTGATTTTAGATTCATTTAAGTTGGATGGCAAAGTGGCTTTAGTGACCGGCGCCAGTCGGGGATTGGGTGCAGAAATTGCGATTGGGCTGGCGGAGGCCGGTGCGGATGTGGCTTTGGTAGCTCGAAAAGAGTTGGAGAAGACGGCTCAGGCGATTGAAAAATTGGGCCGCAGGGCATTGATGATTCCGGCTGATTTATCAAATCCTAAAGAGGCAGTGCCGCAAATTATGGAGAAATTACTGGGAGAATTTGGAAAGATAGACATTCTTGTCAATGGAGCCGGAATTATTCGGCGCCAGTCGGTTTTGGAATTTAGCGATGAGAATTGGGATGATGTGATTCAGGTCAATCTGAATGCGCCTTTTTATCTGTCTCGGGCGGCGGCGCGGGAGATGGCAAAGCAGGGCGGCGGTAAGATTATCCATATTGCCTCTCTCTTGTCTTTTCAGGGCGGGGTGTTTGTTCAGTCCTATACGACTTCCAAGGCGGGCATTGCAGGATTGACGAGAGCTCAGTCTAATGAACTGGCGGGACTGGGGATTCAGGTCAATGCCATTGCGCCGGGCTATATGGCGACGGATATGACTGAGGCTCTGCAAAATGATCCGGTGCGAGGTAAGGAGATTTTGGTGCGGATTCCGGCGAATCGCTGGGGTACCGGCAAGGATTTGCAAGGCGCGGCGGTATTTTTAGCTTCTTCGGCTTCTGATTATGTGAGTGGTCATGTAATGGCGGTCGACGGTGGCTGGCTAAACAGATAAAAGAAAAGGTGGGAGAAAAAATGACAAAGAAACTGGAAACATTGAAAAAAATTACCGATGTAGGGGTCGTTGCGGTGGTTCGTGCCGAAAGTGCCGATCAAGCGATTCAGATTGCTGAGGCTTGCCGGGAGGGTGGAATTCCGGCGATTGAGATTACCTTTACAGTCCCTTACGCAGATGAGGTGATTCGAGAGCTTTCAAAGGCCTATAAAGATGGTGCAATGATTGTTGGCGCCGGTACTGTATTGGATGCGGAGACCGCCCGGGTGGCGATTCTGGCAGGAGCTGAGTATATCGTAAGCCCTTGTCTGGATGAGGAGACTATTAAGCTTTGCAATCGCTATCAAATTCCGGTAATGCCCGGTTGCGTGACGATTAAGGAAATCGTGACTGCGATGGAGCTGGGCGCTGATGTGATTAAGGTATTTCCCGGCGAAATGGTGGGGCCGGGCTACATTAAAGCAGTGAAGGGACCACTGCCACAGGCGCCATTGATGCCGACCGGTGGAGTTTCTCTGGAGAATGCTGCTGAGTGGATTAAAAATGGTTGTGTAGCGGTCGGTGTAGGCGGAAGCCTGACTGCAGGTGCAAAAACCGGCGACTATGCCGCTGTGACCGAAACAGCGAAAAAATTCGTAGAAGCTGTAAAGAATGCTCGGGCTTAATGAGCGAACTTGGCATTTAAAATATTAAAGAGGAAAAAGGAAAGGGGATTTCAAAAAATGGCTAAAGTGGTTACTTTTGGAGAAATTATGTTGAGGTTGGCACCGGAGGGCTATCTGCGCTTTGTGCAGGCCGATAAATTTACTGCGGTATATGGGGGCGGCGAGGCGAATGTGGCGCTTTCCTTGGCAAATTATGGCATAGATGCGGCTTTCGTAACAAAATTGCCGAAAAATCCAATCGGTGATGCCGCAATTAATGCGCTCCGCCGTTTTGGAGTAGATACCAAGAATGTGGTGCGCGGCGGCAATCGAGTCGGAATTTATTTCTGTGAAAAAGGTGCTTCCCAGCGCCCCTCCAAAGTCGTTTATGACCGTGCCGGAGCCTCGATTGCGGAAGCTAAAAAGGGCGATTTCAATTGGGAAGAAATTTTCACTGGGGATACCGAGTGGTTTCACTTTACAGGAATTACACCGGCTTTGGGTGCTGATGTAGCGGAGCTTTGCCTGGAGGCTTGCCAAGCCGCAAAAGCAAAAGGAATTACCGTAAGCTGTGACCTTAACTACCGCAAAAATCTCTGGAGCCGAGAAGAAGCCGGAAAAGCCATGGGTAAATTGATGGAATATGTAGATGTCTGCATCGCCAATGAAGAAGATGCTGCCGATGTATTTGGCATCAAAGCTACCGATACGGATATTACAAGCGGCAAGCTCAATCATGAGGGCTATAAAGATGTAGCGGCTCAATTGGTTGAGCGCTTCAACTTTAAAAAAGTGGCGATTACCTTGCGTGGCAGTATCTCCGCTTCTGATAATACTTGGGCGGCAATGCTCTATGACGGTAAAGACAGCTATTTTTCCAAAGAATACAATGTCCGCATCGTTGACCGTGTAGGTGGTGGCGATTCTTTTGGTGGTGGCCTGATTTACGGATTACTGAGTAAAATGGACAACCAATCCGCATTGGAATTTGCAGTAGCCGCATCGTGCCTCAAACACACCATCGAAGGCGATGCCAACCATGTAACAGTGGATGAAGTGAAGACACTTGCCGGAGGGGATGGCTCCGGTCGCGTTCAACGCTGATCTGGCTTCGCATCGTTGGCGATAGCTGTGTTAGAACTTCGACTCAATATTCCTAATGTACTTTATGTACACTTCGTCATATTTTGCTCGTTCTGCCGTGCTCTCACCAACGCTACTCGCCATCTCTTTGGAGAGTTTTTTAGTCACTTAGAAATTGAAAAAGAAGCACTACCCGATTGGGTGGTGCTTCTTTTTTGAGTAGGGTAGGTGCTTCATTTATAGGGGGTTTAGGAGTGTGGTGCTTTCTTTCATGTAGGTGACAACGTAAAGGGAGTCAGCGTGAAGGGGCTCGGCATAATCTGCGAATGATGCTAGGAGTACGGAGGTTTTTGGGAGGTACCAAAGTAAAAAGTCGTTGCCGTCTGCGTGAGAAGTGCCTAATTTAAGTATTAGGAGTTTTTTCACTTTTTCATATTCCTCTTGGTTTTGAAGGTAGATTCGACCTTGAATTAGTTTGCCATTTTTAAATTGAAAAAAAGAGTAGTGGCTTTTGTCTTGATGGATGTAAAAGTAGGAAGTTCGGGGGGATTTTCGGTGATTACAGTTTCCGGGGCTTCCGTTGATGGCAGCTTTTTTGGGAGCTTCCGTAGCGCAGGCGGTGAGGGAGAAGCTAAGCAGGACAATAAGAAGTCCTAAAATTTTTTCAGGTAAATATAGCTCCTACTCTTGTTTAATGGATTTTTCCTTATCGATTTGAGTGCCGGAAATAAAAATCATCCCAAATGGATATTCTCCATAAAAGTGCGTCATTAAGGCGATGTGTGTATTAGGCAGTTTCCAAGTAAAATAATTGTTACGAGGGCGGGGTTGCTCTGGGAATCCGTATTTAGTGACTAATTCTGCAACAATTGTGCGGTAGGTCGCTTCATCGTCAATCGTAATTGTGACAGAAGAGAAGCGGTTTTTGTAAAAATTGTATTTGTATTCAAATCCTTTTTTTGAGTCGCTTTCGTTCCGATATCGACTTTCTTTACTCATGTCGGCTATATTGAGAAATGTGAGAGTTTTATCTTTGCTGATGGTTTCAAAATCAGCTCCCCATTCGTAGCCATGAAAGCCATTGGGGTCTATTTCGATGGTGTCTGCAAATCCGACAGAGTTGGTGAAGAGTAGGAAGAGGATGGATAGTATAAATTTTTTCATGGGCTCACTCCTTGAAAATTAAGATGGTTTTATCATATCATAAAGGTGGTTTATTTCGGTGATTATTGGTATGATTTAGGTAGCGAGAAAATGAGTGATATGTTGAAAAGGATGGAATGAAGATGACGAATTATGAGCGTTGGTGGCAGATTTATGAGGGGTTTAAAAAGGCGACGGAGCATGGTAATCCATCGAATTTTGAAATTTTAGAGCAGATGAAGAAAAGTAGTATCCGGATGGAGTATGGGTCGATTTCGGAGGAAAAATTGCCGGTCGGGACGTCAAAAATCGGTGGGAAACCGGATTTGCCGCGGAATTTTGAGTGGCCTTATTTTGTAGAAGATGATGGAAGCAGACAGTCTCTGAGCTTTTTGGCACAGATTAATTGCGCTGAGGTTAAGTCGCTGGATCGAGAAAATTTGCTGCCCGATATGGGGATGCTTTATTTTTTTCATGAATTGGATTCTCAAAGGTGGGGATTTTCGCCGTCGGATAAGGGAAGTGCGAAGGTCTGTTATGTGGAAGCCTCTGCGGATATTCAATCAACAGGCTTTCCGGCGGATTTATTGGAGGAAAATCAGCTGCCGGAGTTTACCATTGAATTTTCTTTGCGGACAGAGCTTCCGGATTTTGAGGAATTTCAAAGGTGGTGCGGGGATTATAGCTATCGGGATTGGGATGCTTACCAAGCTGCGGTAAATGGAATGCTGGAGATTTCCCAAGAAGAGGCCGATGAGGATGATTCAATCACCAAGCTTTTGGGCTATGCGGATCTGATTCAGGATGAGATGCTCAGCGAATGCGAAGAGGTGACCAACGGCTTTGAGTACGGGATGGCTCGGAAGAAGGCGACCGATGAGGAACTTGCCCGGATGGAAGAAAAGTGCCTGAGGTGGCAACTTTTGATGCAATTTGATTCGATTGACGAGGATGGCTATGAATTGTGTTTTGGCGATGTGGGACGGCTCTATTTTTATATCCCTATTGAGGATTTAAAATTTAAGAAGTTCGAGAATTGCTGGGCAATGATGCAGTGCTATTAGAGGATAAAAGGGCGGAGGTGCTGAGATGATGGCCTTAGTGGGGGTGCGGGTGCTAGACTTGAGTAAGCTATTGCCCGGTGGCTATTGCGGGATGTTGCTGGCGGATTTGGGTGCTGAGGTCATTAAGGTTGAAGACCCGGCAGGTGGCGATCCGGTGCGGTATTTTCAGCCTCAGCGGGAAGGAATGAGCTATTGGCATTTGGCTTTGAATCGCAATAAAAAGAGCATGACTCTGGATTTGCGCTCATCGGAAGGGCGACAGGTGTTGCTGGAATTAGTCAAGGAAGCTGATGTACTGTTGGAGTCATTTCGCCCCGGTCTGATGGCGAAGCTGGGTCTATCTTTTGAGGAGCTTGCCAAGGTGAATCCGAGGCTGATTTATTGCTCAATTTCCGGTTTGGGTGGCGATGAAGAGGCTCCGGCTCATGATATCAATATTGCCGGACTGGCGGGAATTGATCCGAGTGAATATTATCAGGAGCAGCGGATTCCATTGACCGGAATTGCCGGAGCGACCCACGGGGCACTGGGGATAGTGTCGGCTCTTTATCAGCGTACGGTGAGCGGTAAGGGGCAGAAGGTGGATATTTCGCTACTTCGCTCGGCATTTGCTTTAAAGGTGCCGGAATTTAGTAATTTGCTGGGGGAAAAGGAGACCGGAGTGCCGCTTTATCCGGCGGTAATGCCCAATTATCGCACCTATCGGACGAAGGATGATCGCTACATTGCGGTGGGAACTTTTGAGGAAAAATTTTGGAATCGGCTTTGTGAATTGATTGATTTTCCGGAAGGAAAAGAAAAAATGACAAACCCCTCAAAGAGGGAGGAGCTGACTCGGAAGATGGAGGACATTTTCGCTGAAAAGAGTCTGGATGAGTGGAATCAATTATTGGGCTCGGCGGGGATTTGTGTAACTCCGGTGCAGACTTTAGCTGAGGCGATGGAAAATAACACAATGGCGGAATGTGGCATGATGATTGAGTTGTCCGATGAAAAAATCGGTAATTATTTTCAAATCGGCTCGCCGATTCATTTTTCTGAGGCTCCTTCAAAGATTCCATTGCGAGCGCCGTTTTTAGGGGAACATAATGAGGAATTTTTAGGCTTTGAAAGTGAAAGACTTCAAAAATAAAGTTAAAATTTGCAGCAGTAGACGAGTAAAAAAGAAATGCCCTTCAGTTTGTGTGATACAAATTGAAGGGCATTTTTTCAAGATTACTTTTTGGCTTTTGCTTTTAATTTGCGGTATCGCATGATGTCTGCGACAAAGGTCAGAAGAAGCCAGACAAGGATGAAGGCAACTGCTGCAAGCTCAACGAGACTTTGAGAGATACCGGAATGAAGTTCGACTCGGCTTTCTTGGCTGGTGTCAATCATTGCACCGATCGAGTCGCCCCAGAGTGCACCGAGGGGTTTTTCATAAAGAAAAATCTTGCCTTGCTGCTCCGGTGTAGCTTCGCCGGTCAGGGCTTTTTCGGTGTAGCCCAGCTCAGACATGATTTCTTTGAGTCGTGATGCGATAGTTTCGGTTTCGCCGGTGAAGGCAATTTCGCCATAGCCTCTACCAAATTGGTCTTTTACGGAGCTTTCCCGGGCGGTATAGCTCTCTGCCATAAGCCCAATGATTTTGGCTTGTTCTTTTTCGATATAGTTTTCCCGCAAAAAGTAAAGAGGGCTGCTGCTATAGAAGAAAATCAGAAGAAGCAAGATCCCTTTAATGATGATTCTATTTCTTAAATTCATGAATACCTCATTATTTTATCGATTATTTTGCAGCTCTGCCAAGCGATGTCGTACAAAGCGAATCTGGGGAGCCATCGTTTCCGGATCGGCACATTTGAGGAATTGGGTATAAGCGTAGAGAGTGCCCCGCCGGAGGTATAATTTGTCGGAAACCAGAGCCCGATTGTAGAAAGCCTCGGCGAAGAGCGGGTCAAGGTCTGTGGCTTGAGCATAGTCTTCAAGAGCCAATTCATATTGACGGCGTGCTTCGTAGATGTGACCACGATTGAAGAAATAAAGCGGCTCTTCCGGGTTGATGTCAATGGCCTGAGTGTAATCGCTCATAGCAGCATCGTGGTCTCCCATGCGGGCATGGATGACACCTCGGTTGTAGTAGGCATCGTCATCGCTGGGATTATTTTCAATGATGGCAGTGTAATCAGCGAGGAGAATTCTATAATCAATTGCCGGATTGTAGCCCGGGGTAATCTCAGTAGTGATGATTGTTGTGGTATCCCCGTCAGTGGTAGTACTAATGGTAGTAATGGCATCGCCTTTGGCTGCCCCTGCGAGGGCTGATGTAGGACGGGTTTCTTGAGCCTTTTGAAAATCTGCAACTGCCAAGTGGGGCTTTTTCGCTTCTTCGTAGGAATGAGCCCGATTGGAATAGGCCTGGGTATTATTGGGGTCTAATTCAATGACTTTGGTAAAATCTTCAATGGCCTGTTCGAATCGGTTACTTTCCCGATAGGTAGCGCCTCGGTTGGCATAGCCTTGAATACTGTTGGGTCTAAGCTGGATTACTTTTGTGAAATCCTCAATGGCTAAGGTATATTGGCGGTAATTTTTATAGACCAGCCCGCGATTATTGTAGGCATCGGGGTCGTTTGGATGAAATTCGATTACTTTGCTGTAGTCGGCGATTGCCTCTTCATATTGCCGGAGATTTCGATAGACCGCGCCTCGGTTAAAATAAGACTGGAAGTAGTTCGGATTAATTTCAATTGCCTTGGTATAATCCGCAATAGCCAGATGATTTTGTCTTAAAGCACGATACAAGGCGCCGCGATTATTATAGGCTTGGACGTAATGGGGGTAGAGTTCAATCGCCTTGGTGTAATCTTCGATGGCACTTGTATAATTCCGAAGCTCCCGATAAGCATAGGCACGATTGAAATAGACTTGTGGGTCATTTGGATTGATTTCCAATGCTTTACTGTAGTCGGCAATCGCTTTGTCATATTGCTTGAGGCTTCGGTAGACTACAGCCCGATTATTATAAGCTCCGAGATATCTGGGGCGGAGCCCGATTGCTTGGGTATAAGCATCAATGGCTTTGGCGTATTCTTTAGCCTCTGAATAGCGATAACCTTGCCGAAACCAATATTCTGCCGGATCCTCGTCATAAGAAGGATTGGCAAAAGCAAAGGTCGTGCAGGTGCAGAGAAGAATAAAAAGCAAAGTTGCTAATTTTTTCATTTAAGTATAAGTCTCCTTACATAAATAAATATTTAAAACCAACTTATATTTTAGCAAAATTTGAGAGTTATTCCTAGACAAAAATGAAAAAATGCTACCTTTTAAGGTAGCATTAGAAAACCGAAGAGTCCTTTTGCTTTTAAAATTCTAAAAAATCAAAAACCTCAATTAATGTCGTGACTGCCCAAATTACAGCGATTCCCAGAGTAATTAAAATAACAGTGACTGTGGAAACTCGCGGCGAACCTTTTGGGGAGGTCAAAAGAAAGTAAGGTATACCGCACATTGCTAAAAAGCAAAGTATCGACCAAATAAAATAATAGCGCTGGAAAACCGAATTTTTCATATTTTTCATCCTCTAAATTTTCTGAATCTTTTGCTGGTATAACCAATATAATCCTAGTTTTGTGAAGTGGTAGGATGTGATGAAAAAGTAACCACCGATAGTGTAGCGTAAAAAAAGAATATTCGCAATGGAATTTTTAAAAGTAAAATGGAAGCGTTTGAAAGGTAGGAATGCTATAATGGGCAAAGAGGATTTAATTGGCGAAAAAGCGAGGAAAATATGAAGAAATGGGATTTTCGTATTAAGAAAATGTGGCTTCTTGAAATTTTGGGAGGCGCATTTTTTGCAATTTTTATTCGTTGGACTGAAGTTGTCTTTATGACTCGGAATTTTTTTCTGGGCTCATCTAATTGGAGCGGTTTGGCCGGTCCGGAGTATATCGCAATGATTCTGGGGTGCGGTTCGAGATTGGGGGCGGGTATTTTTACTTTGCTAACTGCTTTAACCGGCGGCATTGACGCAGCTCAGATGACCTGTACACTAACGGCTTTAGGGCTTTGGGAGTGGCAGACAAGAGAAAGAGGAAGTTCAAGGAAAATACCGGAAGGGATTTGGAATCAGATTCGGGGTTTACCGATTTTTTGGCCTTTGGTAGCACTTTTATGCTTAGGCTGGTTGTCGCTGCAATTTAAAAATGTGGTTTAAACTTGTAATTTGGGGAAGGCTTTTTTCGGGCAATTAAAGAGGGAAAATCCGGCAAATAGCGAAATTAGAAAAAGTGGCTATTTTATCTGAAATAAGGAGGCGGATTTTTGTGAAACCTGAATTCAAAGAACAAATCCTGGCGGAGGCCAAAGCCCTTTATCCAAAGATGGTAGAACAACGGAGAGATTTTCATAAATATGCGGAAAGTGGCTGGACGGAATTTCGTACCGGTGCGATTGTAGCAGAAACCTTGAGCCAATTGGGCTTTGAGGTGCAGTGCGGCAGTCAGGTCTTTGATGAGGCCACTATGATGGGTGTACCTGATGCAGAGGTGCTGGCAGAGCATCAAAAGCGGGCGGTTAATGAAGGTGCACTTCCTAAGTGGGTTGACCAGATGACCGGCGGTAAGACCGGGGTAGTGGGAATTTTAAAAGGCGACCAACCGGGTCCTGTGGTGGCACTTCGGTTTGATTTTGATGCCAATGATTTGGTGGAATCGAAAAAGCCGGAACATAAGCCGAATCAAGGCGGCTATGCCTCAGTGCATCCGGAGGCGGCTCATGGTTGCGGCCATGATGGTCATGCTGCAATGGGTCTGTGCTTGGCGGAGCTTTTAGTCAATCACAAGGCGAATCTTCAGGGCATAGTCAAGCTGATTTTCCAACCTGCCGAAGAGGGAGTGCGGGGCGCTCGCTCGATGATGGAGGCCGGTGTGGTTGATGATGTGGATTATTTCATGGGGGCTCATTTGGGTTTCATGGTCAAGGACAACAACGGATTTTCTGCCAATGCTAAAGGCTTTTTGGCAACTTCCAAGTTGGATGCAATCTTTAAAGGTGCACCGGCTCATGCCGGAGCAGCTCCTCAGGATGGACGAAATGCTTTGCTTGCAGCTTCAACAGCGGCAGTTAACCTTCATGCGATTTCCCGACACGGAGATGGAACAACCCGCATTAATGTAGGCCAGCTCCAAGCCGGTAGCGGCCGAAATGTTCTTCCGGCTCAAGGGGTTCTCAAGCTGGAAACTCGCGGCGAGAATACGGAGCTGAACGAATACATGGAGCGTCGGGCTCGCCAGATTATCGAAGCGGCGGCTCAGATGTATGAGTGTGAAGTGGAAATCAAAGCCATGGGCGGCGCCGCTTGTGCGGAAAGCCATCCGGAATTGGCAAGTCGCTTGACAGAGCTCGCAAAAGAAAGCGGCATCTTTAAATTGGTCGTGGATGAATGCTTCCTGGGCGGCAGTGAAGATTGCGCCTATTTTATGGAGCGGGTAAATACCAAAGGGGGTCAAGCGGTCTATATGGCGATTGGCTCGGAGATCGCCGCGGGGCATCATGAAGCGGAATTTGACTTTAATGAACCCTCCATGCAAAATGGCGTTTCGATCATGGCTCTGGCAGTCATGGATTTAATTGGCAAAAAATAAATAAAAGCATTAAAAAAGCAAGGGCGCCTAAAAAAGGTGCCCTTGCTTTTTTAGTGGGATTGAATGAAATGCTCCCCAAGATAAATACCGCTGGCGGCGGCTTGCGAGAGGGATGAAGTTGTGCCGGAAGCATCGCCGATTATGTAAAGTCCGGTAATGGGAGATTCAAAAAAGCGGTTGGTTGGAAGGGTGGGTTCGTAGAATTTGCCGTCTAGGCCATAGAGCAAAGTGTCCGTGGGGATGTCAGATTTTTCAAGATGTTTGAGAGCATCAAACATGCCATGAAGTCCGTCAATGCACTTTTTAGGCACTTCTTCATAAAGATTACCCGCCTCAGCACCGGAGATAGGCGAGATGGAGTTAAGCAGCAATTTTTCCGGCGAAGTGGCAGTCTGATTTTTAAAATCGGTGTATCGTTGGCAAAGAATCCGCTCTCTATTTTGGTTGATATTGCCAATATAAGTCTTGGCGAAATCAAGGCTTTCTGCTCCGGTAGAAAAATAAAAAGGAGTGAATACCGTAAAATTCAGATGATTTGTAGGTTCACTTTGCCGATAATTTTGACCGTCTGCCATGGTAAGACCATATTGATGCTTTTTGATGACCCGGCCTTTGGGATTCATGCAGTAAGTGGTAGCGGTAAGCTCATCTTTATGGTAGTGAAGCTTGGTTTCAAAGCTTCCTTTGAGGGTATTCGTCAAGTAAGTGAGGGGCATTTCAACTCGGATTCCGAGGTCAAGCCGGATTTTTTTGGGGCTAATATGAAAATCCTGACAGAGGCTCGTGGTAAAAGCACTACCGGTCTGCCCGGTGGCGATAATGACTTTTTTAGCAGTAAGGGTTTCGCCATTTTCCGAATGAAGTCGGAAAAGTCCATTTGATTGGGTAATTTTTTGGATATTGCAATGAGTATAAAGGGAAATTGATCGGCGGAGCTGTTCTTCAAATTTTTGGCAGATGCTGTCAGCCAGAGAAATTCCCAGATGTCGGACGCTGGCGGTAAGGTTTCGAGAGTTGGGGGAGGAAGCAAGTTTATCTGCGAGAAAGGGATTTTCGGTATTATATAGGGGAATTTGGTCAGCTCCAAGACGGCAAAGAATTTTGTCAACTTTTTGAAAGGCTTGGAGGGTTTCCGATACCCCGATTTTTTCGGGTAGCTCACCGCCAAAATCCAGGCTGTAATTGAATTTTCCTTCGGATTTCCCCAGACCACCAAAGCCGGAGAGCCGATGGCACAGGGGGCAATGAACGCATTGGGTGGCTTTGCCGATTTCAATAGGGCAAAGTCGCTTGCTGTAAGGAGCTCCTTTTTCCAGTAGGGCAATTTGGAGCTTTGGTTTGGCGAGAGAAAGAGTGTAGGCAAAAAAGAGCGCGCTGACTCCAGAGCCGATGATAGCGATGTCGTACATTAGGCTGCCTCCGTGTTTTTCAGTTTTTAGGCGAATGAAGCACTTTTTTTCGGTAGTATAGCGAATCAAAATCGAATTGTCAACATCAAAAAAATGTTGTTTACAATCAAAAGGTAATGGGATAGGCACAAAAAAATGGTGCAACTTAAGTTGCACCATTTTTTGAATTATTGAAAATTTGTTTTAGTTCTCTCCGGATGTAATCATGGTTTTGATTTCAAGGAGAATAACCGGAACCAAGCTCAGTCCGATAACCCAGAGCCACTGTTCGCCGGTCATATCAACGACCGAGAAGATTTTCTGGAGTGGTGTAATTAATAGGACACCGAGTTGGAGTGTGAGGGAAAGGAAGAATGCTTTCCACATCCACATATTGGTAAACCAACCAATCGCCCAAATTGTGCTGGTACGAGAGCGAATTCCCCAAGCAAGGAAAAGCTGGGAAAAAGCCAAAGTTGCAAATGCCATCGTACGAGCGAGATCAACAGCGCCGCCATCATTATGATCACCGCTGATCCAGAAAGCGACCAGAGTGACAGCACCGATGAGGGTTCCTTGAATCAGAATAGCAGACCCCATTCCACCGGAGAAGATGCTGCCGTGGCAATCTCGTGGCTTGCGGTTCATGATGGTTTTTTCTGTAGGTTCCATTCCCAGAGCTAAAGCCGGGAAGCTGTCAGTTACCAGATTGACCCAGAGAATATGGATTGCCAGTAGCGGCGAATCCCAGTTCATCAAGATTGCGATAAAGAAAACGATGATTTCTCCAGTGTTACAAGAAAGCAAGAATTGGATAGACTTCCGTATATTATCGTAAATGCTTCGTCCTTCTCGGACTGCGGCTACGATGGTAGCGAAATTGTCGTCTGTGAGAACCATGTCAGCAGCTTCTTTGGAAACATCGGTGCCGGTGATTCCCATAGCACAACCGATATCAGCCTTTTTAAGAGCCGGTGCATCATTTACCCCATCCCCGGTCATCGCTACGATTTTGTCGGCTTTTTGCCAAGCTGTAACGATGCGGACTTTATCTTCCGGTGCAACTCGGGCATAGACCGAATATTTTTCAATGGATTCTTCCAACTGCTCTTGGGAGAGTTCTTTAAGTTCTCCGCCGGTAAGAATACCATCACCTTCCCGGAAAATACCGAGATCTTTGGCGATGGCTACCGCAGTGATTGGATGGTCACCGGTAATCATAATCGGGCGAATACCGGCACCTTGACAGATTCTAACCGCTTCTCGTGCTTCCGGACGAGGCGGATCAATCATACCGAGCAGACCAACGAGCTCTAAATCGTGTTCGTAACTTTCCGGAGTGGCTTCTGTGGGCAACTCAGTTACGATTCTTGAGGCGACTGCGAGTACTCGGAGTGCATCGGAAGCCATAGATTCATTGGATTTTAGAATTTGTTCCCGACCTTCTTGGGTAAGCGCTTGTCCTTTATAGAAGGTACAGAGTTTTAAAAGTGCATCCGGTGCGCCTTTGGTAATGACTTGATAGGTATTATCCGGAAGTTGATGAACTGTAGTCATCAGCTTTCGGTCAGAATCGAAAGGTACTTCGGCGACCCGAGGGGTGCGCTGTTCTTCGGTGCTTTTTTCAAAATTAGCATGTTCAGCGACTGCAACTAAAGCGATTTCGGTGGGGTCACCGATATTTTTTTTGTTGCCTTCGGAGTCAACTTGAATTTCCGCGTCGGTACAAAGCATTGCCAGTCGAAGCAGATTTTCATTTTTCGCATCAGCGAGGTCTTTGGTAAGCTCCGTTCCGTTAAATACTTCCACTACGGTCATTTTGTTTTGCGTGAGAGTTCCGGTTTTATCGGAACAAATAATGGATGCACTGCCGAGCGTTTCTACGGCAGGTAATTTCCTGATAATCGCATTTTCCTTGACGAGTCGCTGAACACCAATGGCGAGAACGACTGTAACTACCGCAGGCAGTCCTTCCGGAATTGCGGCAACTGCTAAGCTGATGGAAATCAGGAACATCTCAAATGGCTCACGGCCTTGATACATTCCAACGGCAAAAATAAAGGCACAGATTGCCAAGCAGAAAGCACCGATAGTTTTTCCCAGTTGGTTAATATTTCGTTGGAGAGGGGTGCTTTCGCTTCCTGTATTCATAATCATCGAAGCGATTTTCCCGACTTCGGTCTTCATTCCTGTACCGGTGATGACCGCTTTAGCTCGACCATAAGAGATCAAGCTACTGGAGAAGATCATATTGGTTCGGTCTGCAAGAAGTGCTTCTTCCGGTAGAACATCAATGGTTTTGTCTACTGATGTGGATTCACCGGTAAGTGCCGATTCTTCGACTTTAAGATTTACAGACTCCAGGAGTCTTGCATCTGCAGGAATCATATCGCCGGATTCCAAAAGCGCAACATCTCCGGGGACTAGGTCACGAGCATCAATGATTTCTACTTTACCATCCCTGAGCACTTTTGCGTGGGGGGCAGACATTTTTTTAAGGGCTTCTAATGATTCTTCGGCTTTACTTTCTTGTACGACGCCAAAGATGGCGTTGAGTAACACGATGGAAAGGATAATAATTGCATCAATTCGTTCGCCCATAAGAAAGGCAACTGCTGCAGCCACGATTAGTATTGCAATCATGAAGTCTTTAAATTGATCCAAAAATCGTTCAAAAAAACTTTTTTTCTTTTTCCCCTCTAATTCGTTATACCCATGGATTTTTCGGAGTTCCTCAACCTGCTGTAAGGTCAGACCGTTTTTGGCAGAAGAGCCAAAAGCTTCAAGAACATCCTGACCTTTTTCGGCATGCCAGATTCTTTCCTCGGACATTAATCATCACCTCTCTATTTTTTGTAAAACCGATGAATTCGGTATGAGGTTATTTTACCTCATCTTCGTTTTATTAGCTACTCATAAAATAAATCCTTCTTGTAAAGCAATTATGTAATTAAAAAAAGTGAATTTTTTCTCAAACTTTTTTACCAAGTAAAGTAGAGAAATCTCGGGATTTTACGGTATACTTATGCTATAAACTAGTCTTGTTGCTGAGAAAGTGAGTGAAGTAATGTGAAAATAATTTATGGCGAAAAACCCACTGAAACCACAAAAGAATTTGTAAAATATTACCAAAAATCAGGTCAGGAAATTATTTATTTGCAGGAATTAAGTAGTGATGAGCAAGATATGGCACTTGCTGAGGCGGAATGTTTGATTGTGGCGACATTTCCGGTGACTCGGGAGTTTTTAGCGAAAATGCCGAAACTGAAATTGGTGCAAAGAGCCGGCATTGGCCTGGATAATGTGGATATGGTAGCAGCGAGTGAAAAAGGCATCCATGTCTGCAATACTCCCGGTGTAAATGCGGTGAGCGTAGCGGAAATGACCATTGGCATGATTTTAGGACTCTTTAGAAAGATTCCTTTACTGGATCGGGCAACCAAAGATGGGCAATGGCTGATGTGGGAATATCGTCCGGAAATGTTTGAAATGCAGGGGAAAGTCCATGGCATTTTGGGAATGGGTAATGTGGGGAAAGAAGTAGCGAAGCGCTCGGCGGCTTTTGGTACAAAAATTCTCTATACCAATATGGAGCCTCTTTCGGCGGAGGAAGAAGCGATGTATAATGCAAAATTTTCCAATCTTGACGAAATTCTGGAGAAATCTGATATTATCAGCGTCCATGTGCCACTGCTCCCATCGACTCGCAATCTGATTGGCGAGGAAGAAATCGCTAAAATGAAGCCTACCGCGGTGCTAGTCAATGTAGCTCGGGGCAATATCATTGATGAAGCCGCAGTCGCAAAAGCCTTGCAAGAAGGAAGGCTTTTAGGCGCAGGCTTTGATGCCTTTGCGGCGGAGCCACCGGAAGCGGATAATCCTCTCAAAAATTGCCCCAATGCGATTTTGACCCCCCACATCGCCGGTGGTACTCGTGATGTATTAGAAGCAGGCATAGCCCGCTGCGTCGAAAATGCCTACCGACTTAGTGAAGGTGAAAAACCTCTCCATATTTGCAATGGCTAAAATAAACGAAATTTGAGGTGAAATCATGAGAAAATTCGGGTTTATATTGCTTTTCATGCTGATTCCGGCGATATGCTTTGGCGAAATTGAGGGGCCTAAGTATGAAGGTGGTAGTTATGAAAAATATAGCATGTCTGCAAAGAACACTTGGACAACTGCAGATGGATTGAAAATTACTTTAGATTATGAGCATTACAGCCAAAGAGCGGCAAATGCAAAATTTGTTAAACGTCACTTTGATGGGGAAAAATATATTTTTAATATTACGGGATTGAAAGATGCTAACATTAAAAATATTGAAAAAAGAGTCGAATATCATAATGGTAGTTTTCGAGGTATTTTGGCTTTGACGGATGCGTATAAAGACATAATGGGGTTTAATAGTGCTCTTTCTGCGTGGGAGTCGGACGGAGTGGAGACCCTTCGAATGTCAATTTATACATTTGAAGAAAGCATAACTAAAATCAAGAGCAATACAAAGCCGGAATTGCCGGTAAGTTTTGTGATTACCTACAAAGACAAAACTCAGGTAGAGATTCGAATTCCTTTTGAGGTAACTCAGGAAATAATAGCAGCACGAAGTTATGTTTTTGATAAAGCAAATAAAGAAAAATTGCGAGAAGAGTGGAACATCCGAAAAGCGCAGGATAAAGAGAAAAATACAGAGCTTCTCGCGGCACTCAATGATCCGACAGTGAGTTTTCTTGAATATTCCGGCGATGAAAAGGAAACGATTAAGGTAGGTATTTGGCAGCAGTATCAAAAAATTGGAACAGCGATTAATCCAAGGGAAGGGCAAGAGTGGGAATTTTATTCTTTTCTAGGTAGAAAACCAAGAGGGGAAATTGATATTTTAATTATGCCGAAAGGCGAAGTCGATTCTAAGAAAAGCATTTTTTTAGGGGAGCTGGATTTTGGAAAGAAAAAAGAAACGGTAAAAATGGAAACCTATCTTTCGGATACCGAATACATAACCGTCGAAAAAGGTACAATCTTGTCCTATATTGCAGAGACCTATATTAAGTAAGATTTTTTAAAATAAATGAAGAGGCTAGGAGGTGCGAAGATGAATTTTGAGAAGGTTCTTTATGAGAAGAAGGGGTCTGTGGGCTGGATTACGATTAATGATTCGGAGAACCGAAATCCGATTACCGGGGTGACTGCGGACG
>JGI994J12354_10002168_pt1 | contig 19380 bp, 24 predicted proteins | sample IntmicLarv3ML3BL_FD_12354 | JGI IMG/M metagenome (IMG submission 12354)
GTACCATCTTCTGCACCAATCCAACCATAATATGGTCTTGGATTACCATATGTATTATCAAATGGTTTTAATGGATATGTATTGATAATTGGAAGATTATATGTAGGGTCGCCTGGACTTGGATTTGCTCCAACACTATAGTTTTGCATCCACTTATAATTATACATACCACTATTTGGATAATGATAACCATTATAACCAAAACGCGAAAAATAATTTACATCATTATATGTATTTTTTTTATCAATATTATTATTACCAATTGCACCAGATGCAGCACCATGAAATAAACGGATTCTTATATTGTAAATATATCCAGCTCTAAACAATAATTTCTTAGTAAATTTATTATCTTTACCAAAATGGTCTGGTACATTGTCACTTTTCTTATCCCATGCATTAGGCATTAATGGTGAATTTGATTCATTTAAATTAGACCATTCATTGTAAGTCCATAACTTATTTTCTTTACCAATAGATGACAATGTGGAGTCATTAAATCGACCGCTAAATAAGATTAGCTGCCCATCACCTAATTGAATACCACCCAAACTACCTACAATATTTTCACCTTTTACTATTTGCTCAAATTTAGAATAATCATCAGTATTATTAGACATAAACATATCTAATTCTGTTTCACCGGCTAAAGTATTAATTTCTTTTTTACCATTAGCCCTTCCAAACCTACTTTCAGTTAACCAAAAACGTGCAAACATGGGTATACCTGAATCATCTGGTGGTGGTATTGCAAATAATACACTTAGTGCATCTGAAACATATTTACTTACAGCATTATATTCACCTTGAAAATTGGCAAATAATGAAAAAGTTGTCAATGTTGTAAATCTATATTCTAAACCATTTTCTGCTGTAGTTGCTGAATTTCTTATTTTTTTTGGATAAGCAATATTAACAATTGGTCGTTGATAGGTTGTAAAATAATAATCACTTTCATCAGACCATTGAATAATATTATCATTATTATCTAAGTAAGCACGTCTAAATGTAATTCTAAATGCAGCATTATCAATAATACCTTCATCACGTGGACATATAATCATTGACACAGGTGTAGTAGACCAATTATAATCCATTGAAATCCAGTTACCATTATTATAAATAACATTACCATTTTTAATTTTAACTGGATACGGTATAGTAGTTAATATGCGATATTGTATGCGTATCTTTCTTTGTATATCAGTATGTGGTAATATAAATTTTAATCTTGAACGTTTGAATACCCATCTTGGTTCTGTTGATGATAATCCATCGCCAGGTTTAGCATAATGTATATCTTTTAATCTACCTTCAGGTATATCAAATGCGCTAGCAATACCTAAAGACGTTTTATTATTAATATATTTATTATTTGGTCCAGATGTAAATTCAAATGGGATTTCACCGCCATCATTATATCCATTTTTTGATTTAACATTACCTGCACCTTCACCTTTACCATAATCTGGATGTGAATGTGTTCTATAACTAACTGATGTAAATATTACTGCTTTTGGTTGAACTGGGTCATCTCCAGTAATACTTGTTTTATTAACTAAAGCATTAATTGTATAATTAAAATTCTTTGTTGTTAATGTTTTTGAAGGTACATTAGAATCATCTTGAAATACAGTATAAGGTATACCATCTGTTACATCAATGGTTAATGATGCTTCATTATAATTTATATATTCATTGGCTATATTTTCATAAGCATTAACATATGCAAAAAATATTTTTGATACTGATAATTCAGTACTATTAAAGATAAATTTAAATCGATATGCATCATTTGGTAATCCAATTATTGGAATTTTATCCGTGTTTACATAACTTCTATTTGGACTAGTTGTTTTAATAATAACATCATTTGAAATGATGTTTAAAAGTAGTATATCAGTACACCATATTGCTTTACTAATATCTAAATGATTTTCATCAAATGATGAATCTACTATCCAGAAACATGCACTAACAACTCTTCCTTGTGATGTTGTTGAATTACCGGTATTTCCTGCATGATATAATATAGATTCAATGAAATTTATTTTATCTCCCCTATTAATATTGAAATATGAACCAACAATTCCTACATGTTGTTTGTCAAATATTCTATATGCCAAATTGTGTTCACCACCCTTTACACTATAGTTTTATTTTAAATATAAAAAGAATTGATGCCAACAATTACAATATGTAATAATTAGTATCAATTCTTTTTGTGTTATTTTATTTTAAAATCATCTTATAAAATTTGGTAATTCATTAATTTGTTCAATTTTAATCAATTGAATATTGGTTAAATATAAAGTTTCATCTTCAGTATATTCACCACTAGTTTGATAATGTTCATTATCTAAACCAGCGTGGTCTTGTACCTATTCACCTGTTCTTTCAACACTCATTGTTATTTCTGTCATATCTTTAATAAATTCAAGTAAATCTATTGTAAATTCCTGTTCATTATGTATTTTCGAATCTGTTGATAAATAAATACTTCCATCACCATTATTTATTATAAATGTTAATTTATAAGGTTCATCTTTAAAAAATTCATTCAAAGTATTTAATATTGTAGATTCGTTTAATAGTTGTTCTAATGATGTTTCATCAATATCTATTTCAGTATCAGTATCATCATCAAAGTTATCAAAAATATATTCAAATTCAATTTTATAATTATATTTTTGCTGAATATCTTCTAAAATTTTAATCATATATTTTCACCCTTCCATAATATAATCAATAATAACCCAGGCTGGTTCAATATCAGTATTTTCATATTTATCAGTTTTATTATTATATTGGGCTAATACAACAAATACTGTTGCCTTATCTTGTAAATAATTTATAATTACTTGTGCTAATTTTTCTAAATCATTTTCTGCTAATGCATAATTAATACTTATAACTATTTCAGCAGCACCAATATAATCTTCATTATCATATTTAATATCAATATTTTTAATTTGTAAATTTTTATTATTTTTTTCATTATAAAATTTATTAAAAGTAATAACATTATCTTGATTTTGGAAATAAGTCATGAACATATGATTATTATGGTCTATAATTTCAAAATTAGTAAAAGTAGTATGGTAATCAAAAATAATACCAATGCGATAAGTAAATGCATTTTGCGAATCAATATCTTCTAATATTTTAATCATGCATTTCATTCCTTTCTTTTAACATATTTTTTAATAGTTGTAACGCTTCAAGAAACTCCCTATTATCTTTTCCTTTTTTATTATGTCTCTCAAAACCATAAATGATGCTTTTAATAAACGGAGTTGTAGCTTGACCTTTCTTTCTAGTTATATCATCATCTTCAAACCATGCAATATTGTCAAGCTTTACAAAACCACTTCTAATTTCAGGTATATCTTTTTCTGTAAATTTTGCATTAGAATCATATGCACCTTTTGATTTTGATGTAATTTCGATACCTTTATATTTTCCATCTTCTTTTTTCATGATTAAAAACATATGACCATTTGCATAAGTTGTTCTTTTAAAATAATCATCAACAAGATATACAACATCACCTATGTTATATTTATCTATTGATTCTAAAATTTTAATCATTTGTATCTAAATAATTCCTTTCTATAATATTTCCATTCTCATCAAATAATTTATCAATATCAAATTCAGGAAAAAATCCACTAATAAAATGACACTGGGGTGTTTCAAATCCAAAATGATTTCCATTTCCAAAAAAATCATAAAATATATCATCATAATAATCGCAACGTTTTGATAATATTTGATATAACTCTTCAATTTCTGTTTCTTTTTTCAAAAACATATAAATATAAACAATTCGATTATCATACAGTTTTTCAACAAATTCATAATAACCATGCTCAAATATATCTTTAAGTATATTATGCAACAGTTCAAAATTATCTTTAAAATAATCTAAATATAATTTCTTATCTTCCCAATGTTCATATGAATGTTCACCATGAATACCTTCTTTATATTTTTCACCAAACTTATTATCACGAACTTGAAACAATTTTACAAATATTTTTTGAATAAATTCAAGATAACTATAAGTTTGTAAAATACTAGAAGTAGCAGAACTATTTTTCTTTAACCAAATAATACACTCAATAAATGTTAAATTATCTAAATCTTCAAGTTTGTTGATTTTAATAGTATTCATAATGATAAAACTCCTTTTAATGTAAACTAAATCATGTGTACATATATATTACTTTATCATTATAACACATTTACTTATAAATGTAAATAGTTAATTTGAAGTTGATGTAATTTGAATGTCTGTTGAAAAATCTATTTCATCATACCTTGTATTACGTATTTCTGCCATTGGATTTGCATATGTATTAACATAACGTATAAAATAAGTTCCAATGTTATCTATTTGTTCACTAGATAATTCATCGTTTACTAAAATTGTAGCTACAAAATTTGTCTTATATTCATCAAGCGTAGCTATATTAATATTTTTTATAGATATATCATCATGAAATTGATGTTGATAGCTAATCTCAAAATCATCAATATTATCACTATCATTAAAATAAGCTAATGTTTTATCTAAATTAATATTGTATACTTCATAATCATAATCATCAAATTTAAATTGAACTTTAATAGTTGTTTTAGGCTCAATGTCTTCTTTTAATATTCTAATCATTTTTAAACACAACCTTTTATAATTATTAGTTTTAAGCTTCTGCTTCTAAATGTGTTGGAGATGGACAATCACAGTCATCCGAATCAGCCATAAATATAACACGAACTAAACAATCTTTTGATTTACCTGTCTGAGATGTAGCAGTAATAAAACCAGTACCTAAATTACCTGAACCATTTAATATAACTTTTACTTGGTTATTACCTAAATTGATTAATGAAATACAATTTGATATCTCATATGATGTACTCCATGTTACTGTTGGATTAGTTGCAAATAATGGTAATACCGTTGCAGTTACTACATGATATTGATTTAAACTTCCATCAACATATAATTCTATTTCAACAGGGTCTAATAATATATCATCAACAGGAACAAATCTTGATTCTTTTACAACATCAATAATTGTTTTAGCTCTTAACTCATTTGATGTAGATACAATGGCTGTTGTTTCACCTAAATTCCATGAAGTAACAACTCCATCAAAATTTATCTTAGCAATATTTTCATTTTGTATTTTCCAAGTAATTGATTTATCAGTTGCATCTGTTGGTAAAATAATAGGAATTAATTTTAAATAATTACCCATAACCCAATAATTATCTAAACTTAAATGATACAATGTAAATTCATCATTTAAAAATATTTTAGCATTATCATTAAAATCAAATGTATATCCACTTGGAATTACTAAATCATTACGCCCAATGGTGAATAATACTTTATGTTCATTATTTTCATCATAAGTAAGATATTGATTTGTTAATGTATAATGTAATGTTATTGTTGATTTAAAAAAGATACCATTACTTGAATAACTATATCCAATTGGTTCTGCTTGCGAATTTACAATAACATTATTATACATAAATGCATCCAATGGTTCCCATTGATTTGTTGCTGTATTAAATTCATGTATTTGAAATCTATTTACCCTATATTTATTTATCTTTCCATCTGGATTTTTAATTATAAAATTACCAGGAACATTTGAACCATCTACTGTAAACCTATACATTGTATCTTCATTATTAATTTCTTGGTCTTCACTAAATAAATTAAATGAAGCTAATTCTGTTGATTCAATATATTCCATTGTATCATTTGCATATAAGTTACCAAAATAGTATGGATGTGAAATATTTTGAGTTTTAGATATTAAATAAATTGGATTATTTATATCATTTAATTTACTATCATTTAATGTCCTGAAAATGTCCTCTATTCTTAAATCAGTAGATTGTAAATAGATATACCAACTTGTATTTTTTAAGTCATCTAGCGTCATTATATTACTTATAACGCCATCATTATCATACTTAAAGAAATTAGATATAATACCATTATTGTTTTCACCAATAATTTGTAAATCTTTATCAATAGATAATCCTAATTTAGTTTCTTTAAAATGTTTATTAGTATATTGTAATGGAATAGCAACCCTATCACCATTTTGGATTTTAATTGAATCAGGATATTTTGTCTCACCATAAGAAAGTAAAGTAATATCCCATTGAATATCTAATACCTCTCCAGGATTTTTAATAATAGGTTTGAATGCAACACGTGCTAAACAGTTATTATCTCTTTCTTTACTAAATAATCCAGCTTCACCAATACTCATACCATCAAATGCAGCTTCATGCACATATGTTTTAATTGACACTTTAATAAACGGGTCACTAAATTTAGTATTAATCTTTAACATATTACGTTCAGCTATCCATAGTCTTTTTACTGGCTCTGTTGCTCCTGTTGTAGAAGATACTTTTATTTCATTCAATAAACGTGTATCATTTACTGTTGGTTGCTTAGTTACACCGCTTGATGCTGAATCTGGACCTGGAGTGTTACTCCCAAGCGATAAAAATCTGGGAATCATTTCATAGATTTTTTGAGGATTAGAATCATTAAATGTTCCTATTAAAAATTGAGCAATTCCAAATAGCATTAACTTAGTAACCCTATTCTTAGAATATCTTTCTTCAAGTATTTTACCTGTTTTACTTCTTCTACATATTTTTACATTTTGGTATAGAGGCGTTTGAGACCCAACAAACATATCTGACATTAATTCACCTCATTTTGTTTAAAATTATTACTATTTTTATTTTAAATATTAAAGACTACAAAATCATAATTATTGATTTTGTAGTCTTTGAATAATTAATTTTCATATATGTTTTGATATATCATCATTTGATAAATCCAAATATTTCAATATTAATTATAATATCATATTTGTTTAATATCAATGTTATAGCTATATTCTAATTCAACAGAAACATCATCTCTAACACCATAAACTGAAATATTATCACTTATAAAATCAATAAACAATTTACCAAAGTCAGTAATATGATATGGGTGTAATTTAGTTCCCAACGTAATATATGCAACCCAATCCCCCATTTATAGTAGTGCGCCGTTCAATTACAATATCATTAATAACTATATCTGTTCTAGCTTTATGATTGTCATTATACCAATCTTCATAGTGTAAAACATTACTTGAATTTTTAAAGAAATTTAATAATTCAACATCATCCACTTCTTCAAACTTTGCATTCGTATATCCAAAAAATATACCCCATTTATTATCCATGTCTTCTTTTAATATTTTAATCATTTTGATATACCTCCTTTATAATTATATTTTAAATAAAATTTATTCCTCATTTACAGTTTTTGGACTCCATGCAATTAATGAATCATTAAACGTTTCAATATAATAATTTAAATCAAAATAATCAATATCATTTATTGTTTTACCTATAATATTTTCTTTTACTAATATTGTATATTCTGGTACATTTGGTACTTTTGCACCTTTATCATTTTTAATAGTTTTTTTATCAGGGCAATCATTAGTTACAGGAAATAAACGTAATACTTTATCATCTAAAGTAGTCATAGTATCAAAATCAATAAAAATTGTTTTAGCTGTTCGTTTCTTTACAATTTGATAATCAATTAAATCTTGATTTTCTTTTATAGTTGTTATAAAATCTTTGTCTTCTAAAAAATAATTAATTAATCCTTTTGATATAATTGCAAGAGCATTATTAAACGGGTTTTTCACGCTTACATCTGAACCTTTAGTTTTAACATAATAATTATTTTTCTTTTCAATTTGTTTGATATGTTCTTTTATTGTTGCCATTAGCTATTTCTCCTTTATTCAGTTGCTAAGATATAATTTGATACATCTTTTTGTATTAATTTAGTAACTATATTATACTCCATCTCAAGACCTGTTCTATCTTCCCATTCTTTAACAACGTTATATGTATTATCAATTTCTTCATTATCACAAACAATAACAATACCATCAGTATTAGACTGATATATTTCTAATGATTTAATATTATCTTCTAATTTATCTAATAAATCAACAATTAATGCTTGTCCATATATACATACTTTTAATCTATTTGTTGGGTCATATAACAAATTAAATACTGCTCCCATACAACCATATGTTGTATTTAGTATAAGTTTTAATATATTTGCAAATGGGTCTTTTTGTTTTTTTAATATAATCCTGTCAAATATCATTTGTGTAAATTCTTCTGGATTGTCAATAGCTAATGAACATAAATTAAATATTCTCATTAAATTGGGATATAGTGAACCAACATCTGCAATTATCATTGTTTTATCTGGTGTTTTAGTTTTATCAAAATACATAACATCATCTGCAACAGAATGTATTCCACCTGTTTTAAATGCATGTAAAATACCTTTAATAAATAATTTAATTTCAAATGGATACTGAATACTTATTTTATCATACATTGTCATTTTCTTATCTGATATATACATAAATCTATTTATTTCATCATCCGTTTGCCATAAATATCGTTCTAATATATTTAATTTTTCATTTTCTGTAACCTTTGCTTTTATTATAATTTTTGATACAATATAATTATAATTACTAGTTCCTATATCTTGTTCTAATAATTGTTCATTCAATTCTGTTAATTCATTGAGTAATTGCTGTTCTACATCTATTTCATTTTTTATTAAGTCTAAACCATCTATTAGTTTTTTTAATGTAACTGGAAATAATTCAATTTTTTCTTGTTGTAGTTTTGTTGGTTTTTCTTTTTCTAAAAATTTTTGATTATCTGATTTTAATTGTTTAATTTTAGTAATTAATCTATTTTTTTTATTTATTAATTTATCTAATATAGTAGTATCTTCAAAACGTAGTATAGATTTATTTATAACATTTAATGACCATACATTTAAATCATTATAAAAACCTGTTTTTAATGTGTTTATAGGTGTTTTTAAGAACTTTTCAACATCTTCCTTATATTTACCTAATTGAATAATATCAGGAAGTTTAATGACATCTGAAGGCTTAGTTGTATTTGGATAAGGATTAGTACATAATAACTTTCCAACAATTGATGCATCAGTTGAAGGAATTAATTGATGAAATTGTAAATTCTTTCGTTTTTCAAGTGTTTGATGTATTAACCCAATATGTCCTAAAAATGTTTCAAAATTTTCTTTATAAAAATATTTAATCAATTGTGTTACATCAAAAGAACAATATTTTATTGTTTCATCTATTTCTTCTTGTGTTAGTTGTCTATCTAAATCAAATGAAACATCTGACTCATATATATTTTCACCTTCACACGCCTCATATGTTTTTAATGAACCAGCTAAACGTGTTGATGGGTCATACCAATTTATAAAATTACCTACATTTATTTGTGTCCCATATTCTTTATTAAAATTAAAATCGTATTGTTTAATGATTTTATCATTTACTATTTTTGGGTCTATATTATTTAACAAAGCACTCATAATATGCCTATCATAACCTACACCATTATAACCAACTAATATTTTATTTGCAAATGTAGTTGTAAATAATTTTTTTAATTTATTGATATCATTTATAATTGATTTTATATGTAATCCATCATGACTAAAACACAATAACCAATCATGTGCAAATACTTCAAAATCACAAAAGACAAATGGATTTTGTTTATCTATATATTGATACAAATAATCCGGTAATGTATTATGACTTTCTTCTATAATTTTTTGTATAATATAATTTTGCATCTAAAACAACCTTTCATTTTTTAATCTAACATATATTATGTTAATAGAATTACACTGAAACTATTATTTTGGTTTCAGTGTAATTCTTAATAAAAGTTGTCTTAATATCTATAAGTTTAAATTAATATTTTTTGGGCTATACCCATTGCATTATTTAATGTATCATCATATAGGATACTATGAACAAATTTCTTTTCATCTTTATCATCTATCTTTCTAACCGATTCATTATGAGTAGTATAATCAGATATACCATTTAACAATCCCCAAACTGAACCTTTAAAATTTCCATTATCATCATGATTATATGCATTTATGAATTTAGCACGTTCTAATTCAATTCTATTTTTTGCTAAATCTCCTGTATGTTCAGTAATTGGAAACATAGATTCAATAAACTTTGTAATTTGATTAGATGATACTTTTGTACTAGCAAATTCATTAGCTTTTGCTTCAAATATATTCATATATTCATGAACAGTATTTAATGTAGTTGCTGCATTTGCTACCTTAGATTCAATATTACGAGTATGTTTAATAGTAAATGTATTATTTGATTCTTTAAACATTAAACGAAATTGATTTTTACAAACAAATCTTAATGGACAAACTGTCATAGATAATGAATGTTTAGCTGTATGACTATTTTGAAAAATAACATATGTTGTAAATTTATCACCTAAAATATCAAATGTCTTCAATTTACCAATTACGTAAATAAATCCTGATTTTGTTTCTCCTGCATTTACAAATTCAATATCTTCATCAATATATTTAATAAAATCAAACGCTTGTTCATTTTGCAATATTGTATATTTATCAGATACTACATTATACAAATGATTATCACTATCACGAACAATTGCAAATTTATTATTTATCTTTTGTTCAGTATCTCCAATTTTTGTATAGATTGATTGATTACTAACAGTATATAATAGATTTGCTTTTTCTAATACTTCGTCAATTTTTGTTGTACTCATTTTATTTCCAATCATATCCCATGTAGCAACTCTTGTATTATTTACAATACTCATTTTTTCTTTTCTCCATTCTGTTTTTATTATTTCCTCTAAGTTGTTTTTATTTAACTATAGTAGCATTATAACACAAATACGTATAAATGTAAATAGTTATTTTAACATAAAAATAAACTAGTAATAACTTTAATCATTAAAAATTAAAATCATTACTAGTTTTACCTTAATTTGTATTCTATCTTTTTATTTACATTCTATCTATAAATAAACCTGCATCTAATTTTGATACAACTAACATAGTATTTACTAATACACGTTGTTGATAAATATCATTTTGTGTAATATGTCCAATATTACCATGCATATCAAAAATAAGAGTATCTAACATGATTGAAGTAATAGGTTTATTATTTCTATCAACTATATCTGAATATAATAATTCAACAGATGTGTTTAATTCTTCTAATATAATATTAGGTGTAAAATATATTTGAGAATTATTTGTTAATTCAATTCGTTTAGTTGGAGAAAAATCATAAAATAATTTACCAGTATCAGTTATAATCATCCTATCTTCAACTATTTGTTTAATTTCATCAATATTTTTTGTTGTCTTTTCTATTTGAAAATAAGTTGGTTGCATGTTTAACTATCACCTACTTTCTATATGTTAGATGATTAAAAAGTACCGCCATCTATAATATCATTAATACCAATCTTTGTATCTTGTAATATTTTACCTTGATTTGCAGATAATGGAGCAAATGTATCAGTTGATGTTAATGTATCATTAACCATTAATAAATTATAGGTAGACCATGTATCTGTAGGTGTATCACGAATAGCTTTTGTAAATCTATTTTGATTAAATACTGTCAACGTATAAGCAGGTGTAGCCGTTGCATCTGCAGTAACTATAACCATATCTTTTGCTTGAGCAGTAATAGTTGGCCCATTGGTTATTTTATCATAAGTTGTAATAGCAGTAACATTCAAATTTGTTTCACTAAAATCAATAGAAATATCACGTTGTACAAAATCAACAGCTAATGCATCTGTAATATCTTCTAACTCATCAAGTATATCAACGATGCTAGTACCTGAATCTTTTACCTGTCCTGCATCATCATACACGGCTATATTATCTTCAATTGCACCTGTAACTAAATTCATTTTATCATCTAATGCAGTTTGGGTTGCTGTTGAAATAGGTTTATTTAAATCTGATGTATTATCTACATCATCTAATCCAACATCTGCTTTAGTTAATATAATATCACCAATACGACCTGCTACAGATGTTACAGGGCTAGTTGGTGTTAATAATTTTTGCCAATTTGATAAAGTTGAAGCAGGTTCTGCCATTAAGATAAATGAACCATAATTATCAGGGTCATTCATAACAGCAACATCACCAATTTGAGCTGTTAATGCTAACATTTCTGCATTACTAGTAACCACAAATGTTTCCGTAATTGCTACTGCTGGTAATATTGCAACAGATAATTTACCATCACTACCAAGTACAGGTATTTCACCTGAGCCAGTACCTACATCTAAAGCGGCGGCTGTACCTGCATCAGTAATATTAGCTAAAGTAATTGCCGGTAAATCACTAGTTAATAAATTTGTAGCACTTATAACTCGTCCTTTAGAATCAACTGTTAATTTTGTATATTCACCTGCAGTTACACCTGTATCTACTAATGACATATTAATTGCAATATCGTGAGTACCATCAAAATTTGCAGTACCTGTACCATCTCCCGTTATAGCAATTGCACGAGCAGTTTCTAATGATTCAGCCAGACCATTATTAATTAACACTTTTTCTGAACCAGTACCAATATAAAATTTATGTCCATCAAGTGTAAATGCAGGTTCACCTGCTAATAATGTAATGCTGGTAAAATTAGAATCAGAACCTCTAAGTAATTGAAATTTAGTTCCCATGATAATTTACATCTTCTTTCTTATTTAAATTTTTTATTTTTTATGTATATTTTAAATTTATATTTCACTATCTTTTTTTGTATACCACACGGTAACAAAAGCAACATATCCCGGTCTATTAGTAAATGGTCTAACTAATACCGAATTAGTTGTATAATCAAATAAAATATTACATGAATAACTTAATGCAGATGTAACTCCTCCGCCTGCATCACCGATATAAGGCATTGGAAATCCATATCCAGTTTTACCTTCTAAATTTTGATGAATCATACCTTCATATTTAACAATATGTTCTATTTCATTTGATATAAATGTAGAAACCTGAACATTAGCATTTCCTAAAGATAATTGTACTGTTTTTTGATAAATAGGTTTATTATTTAACCAACCCATTCTAGTTCTTTGTTCAACTAAACTAAACTGCATTATATTTTTTCACCTACTTTTATACTTTCGTATACCATATAGTTGCATACACTTTCCAATTAGTTCTATCTGAAAAACTACGTATACGCATTGTATTAACACCATATTCAAAAAATAAACTAACTGATTGTGATAAATGTTGAGTTGCATTTTGTCCATCACCATTATCACCAACAGCAGGAATTGGATAAGCAATTGTTTTATCTGGTGATTCCATCATAATTTCATGTTTAATTATACGTTCCAAATTTGGAGTAATAACTATACTTCGCTGAACATGTACCCCACCTAATATTATTTCAAAGGTTCGTTTATATATAATCTCACCATTAATCCAATACATATTTGTTACTTGTTCTTCTAAACTATATTTTTCATCAGGTAATTCAAATCTATCATTTATTAGCTGTATAACTCGTTCTTCTGTTATTCCATTTATTAAACGTTGTTCTTGACCATCATATACATATAATTGCCCATCATCTAATGTAAATATTGGTTCTGCTTCTAATAAGTTGGTAACATTATGTTTATTCCATGAATAACCTCTTTTTATTTTAAATGTTGCCATGCATATTCACCCTTACTATATTTTATCATAATTCATATCCCAAATATAATTATCAACTACTTCTTGAGTTAAATAATCAGCTATTTGTTTATTTCCATATGGTCCTGAATCAAAATTAAAAATATTACCTATTTGATTTATATAATTGCATTTGCTACAGGTAACCACTGTAATTTTATTTTCAAAATGTTTTCGTAACATTGTAAAAATAATAGTATGATTGCAATGTTCACATTGTATTTTATGTTTCATTATACCCTTTGATGTATTTGATTCAATATTAAAAATACTCATAATATTTCTCATTTTTATTTTTACCTTTTACATCAATATTGTTTTGCATATTGATTATCAGAAATTAATGATACACCTAAAACGTCATCAAAATGAGGTTTATTAGTTGATTTATATCTTCCATATTTTATTACAATATTATTATCATATAATAAATTTAAATCATCTAAATGTTTAATAAATTGAACAGATTCTTGTTCATGTTCATTGTATCCTGTAAATATAACAATATCATCTTTACATCTAAAAATAGTTCTAAATTGATAAATAAAACTAAGTAATTCATTTTGTTGGTCTAATGGTTCTAAACCGCCAAATACAATAGCCTGCGTAATTGCATTTTCTAAATATCTTGATATGATAGTTGATATATTTATTGATAGATTTGGTTGTTGATTAATAATATGATTTTGACAATGAATATTAGAATCTTCTTTTTCACATTTAAATGAACAAGTACATGTTCCAATCAATAATGCTGCTTTTTTATAACTAGTAAAATCTTCATCAATTATATCTTTTACGTAAATAAATTCCTGTTTATGATTTATCAATAATAATCATTCCATTTCAATGGTGTTGGTGTAAATATTGTTTTTATAGTAACTAATGTTGATGATACTGCTGTAATAATACCAATGTTAGTACCATCAAATATAATTGAATTTTTACTAATATTTTCTGCCGGAATAAAAGTACCAGTTGCAAAATCATCAAATGTAACTATTTTTGTAATATCTATATTTATTGGATTTGTATTTAATAGTTGCATGGAATAATAGCTATTAGAATTTGCTTGTATTTCTAAACGTTCAGTATCAGAAAATTCATAATAGATTTTACCTAATTGATTTCCTATTCTTTGTACTATTAATCTATCTTCAAAAATATCTAAAATATCTTCAATGTTATAAATTGTTTTACCAAAACTAATTTGAGGCATATGATTATATATCCTCCTTTAACTATAAAAATAACAATATATTTTTATTTTAAAATATCAAAATAAAGACGTATTATATTGACTAATGCCAAATAATATAATACGTCTTTATTTTTACAAAGTATACTATTTAGTTCTCAGGTGTACCTTCATCTTTATGTTCTACTTTTGTTTGAATTGGTTTAATAATAGTTTCATAAATACCAATTGCACTAGCTAAAATAACAAAGATATTTATAATGGCCAGTATCCAACCAATAAACGTAAAATCTTGAATAATTACCAGTTGGCGAATTAAACCAACAAGTATTGAAACTACTAATGTATACCATTTTGGGTCTACTTTCTTTGGTATATACCATTTACATACTTGTGTAATAATTGATACTAAACCCATACAACCTACAAGTGATACTAATGCTTCTGCTGTAACAAATTCTAATTCATTCATATTTTATCATCCTTTTCAATAATTTCATCTATTTCTATGTTTCTACATGGTTTTTTATTATATAATACCTTAAATGCTTCATGTGATATTAACGTTTTAACAGTATGTAATAACGTTTCTACATATAATTCTAAATCCTTAATATAATGTTCAAATAATTTATAATGTTTTATTTCTAATTTTAAATTAGATATTTCACTTCTAAGTTCAGTTAATTCTTTTCTTAATTGTGCATTGTCTAATTTTTGTGTATCTAATTCTCGCTTCATTTCATCATATAATTCTTTCCATTCTGAAACCGTACTAGTACGTTCATTTAATTTATGTTGTTTATTATTATTGATATACACAAATAACCCACCGCCCCCAGCAACAAGTGTTACAATAACCGCAATGAGGGCAATCAAATTTTCAATAGTCATATATTTTAGTTTCCCCTCTTTTTAGAAATTGATTTGCTAAATTCATTTATTATTTCTTTTTTATTTTGTTCAAATTTTAATATGGCTTTTATTTGTAAAAATCTATAAATTGCCATCATTATTGATAGCACTGATATAATTATAAACATTATGTATCTATTAAATTGATATGTTAACGATGATTGATTAATAATAAAAAATATTGTTTTTTCAATAAATAATGCAACACTTGCACTAATTAAAAAATTTAATAACAATCCTTCTAAAAATAACTTTCTAAAAAATACACATAATACACATATAATAACTAAAAGTAATGATAATATTGCTAAACTTAAATATACCCATTTATGTAATCCTCTAAAAAATTCTTGTTCTTGATAAATTACAGTAAATAATCCGCCAAGCCCAAAAATAATATAAAAAATACCAGCAAATATATCATCCAAGTATCTTGTTTTCTTTCTACCTGTCATTCATGTTTCACCTTCTTTAACTTATATTTTTTATAAACTATATTTATATTTTTATTTTATTTTGTTTATAACAATGATAAGTAAATTAATAGTGTAATAAAAATTAAAGTCAAATTACTATATTAATTTTTTATAATATCAGGAAATATAGTTAGATAAAGGTATAGTGATTTTTTCTAATTCACTAATCATTTTAATTGAACAAAATCTAAATATATATCTTTTAATGAATATAATTCAATTGTTGGTTCTATGGGTATTATTTTATTTTTTCTATCTTCATAGATATAACAAAAATACCAGTAAATACACCATTGTAGTGTATCCTCTATCCAAATAGCAAAAGGCATTAATAACATCCAAAGTAAACCATAGTGAATGCAAATTTGTCCTAATATGTTAAATGGTAAATTTGAATAATCCCAAATACCTAAATTTAAATGAATATTTAGAATAATACCAGCTATTAATTCAACAAATAAAACTATAATAGCTCCAATAAGTGACTGGATGATGATTTTACTATTATAAAACTTTGGGATTTGATTTACACTTCCAACAAGTAACCCACATAAACCACCAACTATAAGCATTACAGGATGTGTTATACCTCTCCATAATATTTCAATGGAGAGATATATCATTCCAAGTATAAACCAAACTAATAATATTTTCTTTAAATTTACTTTCATATTTTCTTTTCCTTCAAATCCAATTATTATCTATTGCTTCCTGTGATTGTTCTAATGCTTTTAATACATCTTTGTTATTATCATAATGATAATAACTTGCATCATTTATACTAATTGAACTAACATCATTTGGTACGTTGTCATGATAATTACTATTAATTATTTCTTTTGCAAAATCAACACCTGATTTACGTTTATCTTCTTTATACCAATAGCCATCTTGTATAAACGCCAGAGTTAAAGCTTTACTTGTTTTTAACTTACCATATTGTTTAATCATTAATTCTATTTGATTAAATAAATCTTGTTTTGATGGCATTACGTCTAATGATTCTAAAATAAATATCATAATATTATTTACCATTCCTTTGTTGGAATATAACCTGAATCAATATTTTCATTATTACTCATTGGCGAAGTTAATATTACATCCATATTTTTTTGTAAATCATCTGGTAAATTACAACCATAAACTATATCATTTATAATGTTAATATCAATTTCACGTTTAATCCAATATCTTAAATGATTACAATATGTAGTTTGATATGTTTTAAATTGTGTTGCCATCGTTGTTAATAAAATAATATCTTCAGCAGAAAATAAGGTACATAATTCGCCATCTGCATGATATAAAAATCCTGATGCACCTTGTAAAATTGCAGAATAAGCAGTTGTTATATTAATTTGGTCTGTTTCTGTTAAACTAAAATGTTTTATTTTATTATTAGATAATTTTAAATCAAAACCTAATTCAATAGCTTGTTTACATGAATTATTTACTTCTAGTAATTTTATATTTTTTATATTCTCAAGTTGCTCATTATTTTTTATATTTATTTCAGCCTTGTTTGCTGTTTCAATCCATTCTTTTCCATCCCATTTAGGTTTAATAAATAGAGTTAAATCTATCATAGGTACTAAACTTTCATCATCTTTTAATTTATAATGCTGTACTTCTTTGCTATCTTCATCATATAACACATACTCTACATAATTACCTTCTTTATCTATGACATATTTATCAACTAACATTACGTTTCTCCTTTTTAATATTTTATTATTAACTATACCAATCAAAAGTAATATCAACAATCAAAACTATTCCTGTTGGTGTATTAGAACTTACGCTAACACCTCCACCTGTTGAGATACCAAGATAACAACTAGTTCCATTACCTGCTCCAATAGGTGTGTATGTTTGAAATGTAGGTCGATAACCACTAGGCAATGTTCCAACAGTTGTACCTGCGCCAGATGCTCTTGTAAATACACCTCTAAAATAAGCCCTATTTACACTATTACGACCATAATATGATGTACCTCCATTATTAGAAAAACCAGAAGCAAATGAAAATGTATAACGCTTATCCGACTCATACTTTCCTAAGCCTATATTAACGGGGCTAATAAGAACCATTTCTGAAGAACTACCATTATAAACGGTATCAAATGTGCCAACAACAGTGCTTGGTAGCATTCGTATTGTTAAACTATTTGGATTTCTAAGCGCTGTTGGCATATTTGTTATTTGAGAAGTTGTGTGCGTATGACTAGTTGCAGCCGCGCCTATCTCACTTAAACTCCATGAAACATTACCGCTTCCATTAAATGTTTTTCCAGTTGAACCAATAGTTAACGTTCTGGCAGTTTGTAATGTGGTTGCAGTACTTGCATTACCTGTAACAGCACCTGTTAATGGACCTACAAATCTAGTTGATGATAATTCACCATTTTCTCTAAATTGCCATTGATAAGCAACACTGTTAGTACCTGCATCTATTACTGATTTTGTTTGATAAGCTATTAGTAAATTAGTTTGATAACTTGACATTACGTATCGACCATTAGCAGATGCTGTACTAAATAAACTATTATAGCTACCAGCTGTACCTTGATGATTAATTACCGTATTTACACCTCTAAAACTATTAATATACGTAGATGTAGTTACATTGGTATTAATTAAACCACTAGTTAAAGCTGTATTATTAATTAGAGTTCCAACAAGAGTAACATTACCATTAGTTGCTATACTTGTTAATTTTCTATTTGCAATTGTTTGACAACCTGTGTATAATTCAATTGCATTATCTGAACCTAATACTAATACCTCTGTATTATCACTATGAGGCAAAATATTTCTTAATGCTGTTCCTGCTTCACCGCCAGCTACATATGTAGACCCACCAGCTTGTAATACTAAAGCTGCACCATTTACATCCCCTGTTCCATTTATTACTTGAAGAGGCATTCCGCTCCAAGTACCTTTTTTCATGTATATATCACCAGTTACAGGATAGCTTGTGTTATTTCCAGCTAATGGTAAACATGTATCAGATTGAATAGAAACAGAGTATGATGCTGAACCATCATAAGCAAGCATATTTGTACTAC
>JGI994J12354_10002169_pt1 | contig 19376 bp, 21 predicted proteins | sample IntmicLarv3ML3BL_FD_12354 | JGI IMG/M metagenome (IMG submission 12354)
GTGCTTCCGATGCGGCGGCAGGCGGCGGCGTGACCACCGCAACAGGATTGCCGTTTCCGCCTGCCGCAGGCCGCCAGAGACAGCGCCAGGAGCAAGGCCAAAATCAAATAAAATGAACGTTTCATCTTCCTTCTCCTCTCGAGCTACTATAGTCCTTCACTTTTATATCATACCACATTTTTCTCTCTGCGCCCTACCTGCGGCGGATAGTTTTTTTGCTTGTTTTAGCGAAAACCCGCCCTCTGAGGCATCAAAGACGGAGCCCTGCAGCAGCAAAGCTCCGTTTCCTTCTCTATTTCCCGGTGTACGCCGGCTTGCGGTGGTCAATCATGGCCTGTATGGCCTCCTTGTAATCCTCGGACTTGGAGAACTGCAAAGTATATTCATACTCGTGCATGTATTTCTCCACCAGTCTGGCGTTGTCGTTGCTGTTGAGTGCCTCCTTGGCATAGCGCAGCGCCAGCGGAGACACGGCGCACAGCTCCTCGGCCACCTCCATCACCCGCTCCATCAGCTGCTGCGCAGGCACCACGTCCAAAATACCGCCCACGGCCTTCACCTCTGCCGCCGGAATCGGCTTGCCGGTGAAGTAGTAGTAGCGGGCGAGTCTCGGCGGCAGCATCAGCTGCAAAAACTCCGAAGCGCCGATGAAGCCCACGGAAACCTCCGGCACGCTGAACACGGTTTTTTCCTCAGCGATAACAATATCGCAGCAGGCGGCCAGCGCCGCACCTGCGCCGATGGCCTTGCCGTTCACGGCGGCGATCACCGGATAGCGGCAGCCGTAGATAGAGGCCATGCAACGGGTACACGCATTGGCCCCCGTATAGGCCTGCTCCGGTGCCATGCCGCCGATGCTTTGAATCTCCTGAAACTCGCCGCCTGCGCAAAATACCTTCATGGCGGACTTGAGAATGACGCAGCTGAGCCCCTCAAGGCTGCTGATTTCCTCAAAGGTATCGGCAATCTCGGTGTAAAAGGAGCGGTTGCAGATGTTATACGGCGCTTTTTGCAGGGTGACCACCGCTATCTTCCCCTGCACCTCGTAGCTCACATGTTTTTCGGACATAAATCGTTCCTCCGTCAATAAAAGAAGTGGCCGTCATAGGCGGCTTTTGTCAGCTCTGCCCGAAACTCGGGGTGGGCGATGTCGATGAGCGCCTGCGCCCGCTCCCGCATGGTTTTGCCGAACAAATCCGCAATGCCGTACTCGGTGACGATGCTGCGCACATCATGGCGAGAGGTGGTGACAGGGTGCTTCAAAAGTGGTACAATGGTAGAAACCGTACCGCCCAGCGCCGTAGACGGCAGAGTCATAAAGGACTGCCCGCCCCTGGACATGTTCGCTCCGCGCACAAAGTCCACCTGGCCGCCGATGCCGCTGTAAAACCCGCCGCCGATGCTGTCTGCGTTCACCTGACCGAAGAGGTCAACCTCAAGACAGGAGTTGATGGACACCAGATTGTCGTTTTTGGCGATGACATTGGGGTCGTTGGTGTAATCCACCGGCAGCACCAAAACATCGGGGTTGTTGTGCACAAACTCATGCACCCGCTTGCTCCCCATGATGAAGGTCGTCACAATCTTACCTGTGTCGATTTGCTTGCACCTGCCCGTGATAGCCCCCTTTTCCGCCAGCTCCACAACGCCGTCGGCGAACATCTCCGTGTGAATCCCCAAGTCCTTTTTGCCGCCCAGCATAGACAGCACCGTGTCCGGAATCCCGCCGATGCCCAGCTGCAAGCATGCGCCGTCGGGGATGCGGGGGGCAATGTGCCTGGCAATTTGCTTTTCAACCTCACCGGCGCGCCCCATGGGAACCTCGTAAAGAGGCTGCTCGGCTACCACGGCGCAGCGCAGCTCGCTCACATGGATTTTTGCGCCGAAGGTTCTCGGTGCACAGGGATTGATGTGCGCAACCACATCTCTGGCCGCCTCGCAGGCGGCCACCATAAAGTCGCCGTTGAGAGAAAAGCTGCAATAGCCCTCCTCGTCCGGCGGCGTGAGCACGGGCATGGCCACAGAGGCCTTCCATTCGTTTTTCAGCCAGGTGGGAAATTCATGAAAATGAACCTGAAAATACTCAATCAGCCCCGCCTTGTAAGCCTTGCGGGCCTGCGGAAACAAAAACCCGTTGAGATACCTAATGTTGGGCGCATAGCCCTCCTCCATATACCACTCCCGATTGGCATTGAGGGATGAAAACACCGTCACATCCATCAGCTCGTCTTTTCTGGCGCACAGCGCATCCACCAAAATCTGCGAAACGCCGTGCATCTGGGCGAACACCACCCGGTCGCCCGACTTTACAAAACGGGCCGCCGCCTCAGCGGTACATATTTTACTCTCATACTCACTTTTCCAACACATAACCCTACCTCCTTGACGCCTGTCCGTCTGCAAACGCAGTGCAGATATCATATACAACAGATAGCAAATATGATGCCAGCGAAATTGCCCTCTTTCGAGCGGTTTGACCCTTGCGCACGACAAAAAGGAGGCAAAAACGCAACCGCCTCTTGCGCAAGTGCGCAAGATTTTACACACCTGCGCAGACTCATGTCTATCGATTCCCCGCAATACCGCCGGTTTCCGCCTCTTTCCCCGCTTGCGCAGCTTGGCATTGATTTTGCTATGTTTTATAAGCAGCAGCAACCAATGATTGCAGGAGGAATTTTGAATGGAACAATACATGCATCTTCAGCTTCAAAAGCAGGGCCATGTCGTTTTCATCACGCTGGACAATCCCCCGGTGAACGCACTGAGCCAACGCATGCTGGCCGAAATCCGCACGTGCTTTGAGGCGCTCGCCGCAGACAAGAGCGTCTACGCCTGCGTCATCACAGGCAACGGCAAGGCCTTTGTCGCCGGTGCCGACCTAAAGGCGGACGAAAACGCCCCCAAGCTCACGGGCGACCAGACCAGCCGTGTCGGGCAGGTTGCCTTTGAGGCCATTGAGGCTGCGCCCTTCCCCGTCATCGCCGCCATCAACGGGTACGCCTTCGGCGGCGGCCTGGAGCTCACGCTCGCCTGCGACATCCGCCTCATGTCCGACAGAGCCTCCCTCGGTATGACCGAAGCCACGCTGGGACTCAGCTCCACCTACGGCGGCCTCACCCGCCTGCCCTGGATTATCGGCGAGGAAAACGCCAAGTGGATGTTCTACACCGGCGAGCGCATCGGCGCACAGCAGGCCAGAGAGTTCGGCTTGGTTTTCTCCGTCGTCCCGCACGAGGAGCTGCTCGCCGCCGCTATGGCACTGGCCAACAAAATCGCCGCCAATGCACCCATCCCCACACGCCTTGCGAAGCAGACCATCGGCAAATACCGCGAAAACGCCTTCTATCAAGGCTTTCTCCGCGAGTGTTATGTAAACTACGAAATCTCCCATACCAGAGACATGGCGGAGGGCATTGCCGCCTTTTTGGAAAAGCGTCCGGCCACATTCATCAACGAATAAATGGAAAAGGGGAAAAATCATATGACAATTCAAACAGTTGCCGTCGTTGGCGGCGGATTGATGGGACGGCAGATTGCCCTGCACACAGCCCGCTATGGCTATAAAGTGTTCATCACCGACACCTCGGAAAAGGTGCGCACCGACATCGCCGCATGGGCGGAGAAATACATTGCCGAGCGCGTGGCCAAGGGTAAAATGAGTGAGGAAAATGGCGCCGCTCTGCGCAGCAGCTTCACCGTCGCCGACACGCTGGAGGCCGCCGTGAAGGATGCCGACTTGGTCATCGAGGCCATCATCGAGGACGAGGAGATAAAAAAAGGCTTCTTCAAGCAGCTTTGCGCCCTCATTCGCAAGGACAGCATCATCGCCACAAACTCCAGCCGCATGGTCTCCTCCCTCTTCACAGACTCCGTCACGAACCCCGGCCGCCTGCTCAACCTGCACTATTTCAACCCGGCACTCGTCATGAAGCTGGTGGAAGTGGTCAAGGGCGAGCACGTGAGCGACGAAACCGTCGAGGCGGCCATGACCTTTGTGCGCAGCACGGAAAAAATCCCCGTGCTGGTGAGAAAAGAAATCGACGGCTTCGTGGCCAACCGCATCCTCGGCGCCATCTCCGACGAGGCTTACCGTCTGGTGGAGCAGGGCATTTGCAGCTATGAGGAGGTTGACCTCGCCTGCGAAAACGCCCTCAACCATCCCATGGGGCCCTTCCGCATCGCCGACTATGCAGGCATCGATTTAGTCTATATGCAGCAAAAGAGAGCATATGAAACCACTGGACAAAAGCCGCTGGGCTATGATACAATTGTGGAAATGTATAATCGGAACGACTGGGGCATAAAAACCGGAAAAGGCTTTTACGATTGGCCCAAGAAATAATCAAAAAAACCTCACAAGCAGCCGCCTCTTTGTGGGTGGCTGCTTGTCGCTTTTTCCGATATTTCAGCATAGGAGGATTGCGCCATGTACGAGAGCATCAGCTTCTTTGAGGGTATTTTGGACAACATTGATATTCCCGTTGCCGTGGCCAACAAGGCTGCGGAGTATGTCTATGCCAACACCAGCTTTGTCAGAATCTCCGACTTGACCATCAAGGAAATCATCGGCAAAAGCGTGCGCTATTACTATGAAAATAAAATCGCAGACAGCTTCCTCTTCGAGCTCGTTTTGGCCGACCGCAAGCAGGTGACCCAAATCCAGAAAATCAAATACGAAAACGCCGTGCTCATGGAAAAAATCCTCACCGCCTCCCCCGTGTTCGGCGAGCAGGGCGACGTGGAATTCGTGGTGTACACCTATCAAGACCGCGAGCAGCTGGATTTGCTCTATCGGCAGGCGCACAAAACCGTCTCCATCCAGCAGGGCGTGCAGAAAAACGGCGAAAGCCTCGTTTATAGAAGCGCCCTCATGACCCGACTCGTGGAGGAGGCCGCCCTCATCGCAAAAACCGATTCCTCGGTTCTGATTTCCGGCGAGTCCGGCACAGGCAAAGAGGTCATCGCCGACTTCATCCACGCCAACAGCAGGCGCGCCGACAAGGAAATGGTGGTCATCAACTGCGCCGGCATCCCCGAAACCCTGCTCGATGCGGAGCTGTTCGGCTATGAAAAAGGCGCCTTCACCGGCGCACTCACCACGGGAAAACCCGGCCTGATGGAAACCGCCGACGGCAGCACGCTCTTCCTCGACGAAATTAACTCCCTCCCGCGCGAATTGCAAGGAAAGCTCCTGCGCGCCATCGAGACGAAAAAGGTCAAACGCATTGGCTCCGTGCGGGAAAAAAGCATCGACTTTCGCATCCTCGCCGCCTCCAACACGGACTTGAACTTAGAGATGCAGGCGGGCAACTTCCGCTCGGATTTGTACTACCGCCTCAACGTCATGCCCCTCCACCTGCCGCCGCTGCGGGAACGCAAGGACGATATCCTGCCCCTCTGCGACCATTTCCTCAAGCAGCTCGGCGAAAAGTACGACCGCATGCGTGCCCTCTCCCCCGACGTGCAATACGCCCTGCTCAACCACGACTGGCCGGGCAATGTGCGCGAGCTGAAAAACGTCCTTGAGCGGCTGGTGATTACCAGCTCCCTCGCCAGAGAAATCACCGCCATCCCCTTCTCCCTCTCCGCAAGAAGCGGCAGCTATGACAAGCCCTCGGGCGAGACCGCACCCGCCGCCAGACCCGCACCCGTCGACGAGGCCTCCGCCTACCAATCCCTGCCCGAGGATGCAAAATCGCTCATCTGTGCCCTGCGGGACAACGGGTATAACATCTCCAACGCCGCCGCCGCACTCGGCGTATCTCGCCGGACGCTGCACTACAAGCTCAAACGCTACAGCATCACGCTGGAATCGCAAATCTGCGTGGACGGGACGGTCATTCCCCTCGAGCAGGCATAGCCTCAGCCCATCTCCCCCACGCCGGACAGGCTTGGAAAGCCCTGCTGCCGCAGGGCTTCATAGGTCAAAACCGCCACCGAATTGGCCAGGTTCAAGCTGCGGGCGTCCGCCCGCATGGGGATGCGGATGCAACGCTCCCGATAGGCCTGCCGCAGGCTCTCCGGCAAGCCCGCCGTCTCTTTGCCGAAAAACAGCCAGCAGTCGCCGCTGAAATCCGCCTGCGTGTAATCCTGCGGCGCCTTCGTCGTGGCCAGCCATAGCTTCGGGTCTGGATTTTGCGCAAAAAAATGCTCCAGATTATCGTAAACGTGCAGCTCCAGCAGATGCCAGTAGTCCAGCCCCGCCCGCCGCACCGCCTTCTCGCTGATGTCAAAGCCCAGAGGGCGAATCAGATGCAAACTGCTGCCCGTTGCGGCGCAGGTGCGGGCAATATTGCCGGTGTTCATGGGAATCTCCGGCTCGACAAGTACAATGTGTATCATGGAAATCACCTCCGTTGTTTCCAACCTATTTTATGACAAGCAGAGCCCCGGCGCAAGGCTTAATTTCCCTGCCGCCCCCGCCGCAAACAAAAAAAGAGACGGTTGCCCCGTCTCTTTCTGCTTTGTTCTCTTAAAAGTTTTCCGCAAAAAACGCCTTCAGCCGCTCCAGCATGGCCGCTTCGTCCTCGCCGTCGATTGTCACGGTCACTGTCTCGCCGCACTTCACGGCCATGCCCATAATACCAAACAGTTTTTTTGCATCTGCGCTGCGGCTGCCGCAGGCGATGCGCACGCTGGCGGGCACATCCTTGATTTGCCGCACCATGATGCCCGCAGGACGTGCATGCACACCCATCGGGTCCTTGACTGTGTATTCGAAACTTACCATACCTGCGCCTACCCCTTTCGCCAAACCATCTCTTTGCAGTATACTATAATTTTTCTAATATAGCAAAGGCTATTTGCCATTTGCACCTGTTTTTTGTCGAAAATCACTAGCCCGCGCCCACCTTCTCCGCCTGCCTTCCCCGCAAAGCGACATTCTTCGGCGCAATATCCCGAAAAGTCCTTGCATATTGCCCACAACTTTAGTATGATAGAGTTGTTCTTCAGGGGACTGCTGCTTTGCTGTTGGTTTTTCCGTTTTACCGACCGAAAGTGCGCAGGAGGAACAGCGTGCAAAAAGGGGGGTGTGGTTCATGTTGGAGCAATCTTTTTCTGACATTTATACAAAGTTCAAGCTCAATTTTTACAGGAAAATCTTTACCCGCTTCAACAAGCGCGAATCCAGCTTAACTGCGGTTGAGACCTTCTGTGTGGAGGTCATTCACGCACTCTATATGCCCACCATCAACGAGTTTGCCCGCTTTGTGAAAATATCGCAGCCCAACGCCACATATAAGGTACAAAGCCTCATGAAAAAGGGATACATTCAAAAGGTGCAGTCGCCGGAGGATCGGCGGGAGTACCGCCTCCACGTCACGGAAAAATACTTTGAATACTACGGCGTCACCACCAACTATGTCAACGAAGTGCTCAGCCGGATTCAGCATCGTTTTTCCCCGGAGGAGCTCGAAACCATCGCCCGCATCACCGGCATCATCAACGAGGAGCTCATGCCGGAAATCCAGCTCAACCGCAACGACCCGCAGATCAATGCGCCGCTGATGGAGTAGCGCCGCCTTGCGCATCGGACAACTGATACAAGCAGCCCCCGCTGTCGGCGGCGGGCTGTGTTTTTGCGTGAGCTTGCCGCCCTGCTGTTTGAAAAAAGAATTGATTGACTTTCCGAAAAAAACTGGTATAATGTTATAGTCTGTCCATATTGGGCAGTTCTTTCCTTGCTTTCAACCAAAGGTTGGAGGCCATTAGTCCATAAGGAGGTGCAAAAATCATGGCAAAGGTAACTGCAAATTATGAGACCATCTTCATTCTCGACCTGTCTCAGGGCGAGGAGAAAGTGGCCGAGCTTTTCGAAAAGTTCAAGGGAATCATCGAAAAGAACGCAACCCTCGGAGAAATTGAGGAGTGGGGCAAACGCCGTCTGGCATATCCGATTAACGATATGAACGATGGTCATTATGTCCTCATCAACTTCGTTTCCGTTCCCGACTTCCCGCAGGAGCTCGACCGTCAATTCCGTATTACGGAAGGCGTGCTGCGCTCCATCATCGTCTGTAAAGACGAGTAAAGGGGATATTGTATGCTTAACAAAATCATTGTAATGGGTCGCCTCACCCGCGATCCCGAGCTGCGCCAAACGCCCAACGGCGTCAACGTGGCCAGCTTTTCTATCGCTTGCGACCGAGATTTTAAGGATAAAAGCACCGGTGAGAAACAAACCGACTTCATCGACGTGGTTGCCTGGCGGAATACGGCTGATTTCGTATCCCGTTTCTTCACTAAGGGTCGCATGGCCGTGGTAGAGGGCCGCTTGCAAATCCGCAACTGGGAGGACCAGAGCGGCAACAAGCGCAGAACCGCAGAGGTTGTCGCAGAAAACATCTACTTCGGCGACTCCCGTCCCGGCGGCGAGGGTGGCGGCACCGGTGCCTATCAAGGCGGCGGCTACGCACAGGGCGGCGGCTACCAAACCCCCGCACCCGGCAGCTTCAATCAAGCTCCTGACCCCCGGGAGGAATACCAAGAAATTTTAGAGGACGATAGCGAGTTACCTTTCTAATGTAGCTCCCCTCCTCTGTTTCTTACAAGATTACGAATTTAAGGAGGTAATCACTCATGGCTATGGATAGAGAGCGTCCCCGCGGCAAACGCCGCCGCAAAGTATGCGCTTTTTGCGTAGACAAGGTCGAGCATATTGACTATAAGGACGCAGGCAAGCTGCGCCGGTACACATCCGAGCGGGCAAAGATTCTGCCCCGCCGCACCACCGGCACGTGCGCCATGCACCAGCGTCAGCTCACTCTGGCTATCAAGCGCTCCCGTCAAATCGCACTGCTCCCCTACGTGACGGACTAAAAAGCAACAAAACCGGTTCACCTGTAATGGTGAACCGGCTTTTCCTTTCCCCGCTGCGTTTAGCAGCAGCAGGGCGTGCAGTTGCACTTGGTACAGCAGCAGGTATTGCAGGGCACGCAGTTGCTGGCGGGCGGCTCGCAGGAGAACATGACCGAATTGGAGCGCTCGGCCGCCGCCTGCGCCGCAGCGAGGCTTCCGGCGGGAAAAAACTGCTCCGTGGGGAACTGAATCTGGCGNAAAATCTCGCAGGGGTCNTTTCCGTCGCAGCCGCTGCCCGGGCACTCCTTCGTGGGCATACAATAGTCGTATGCGGGCATGAGCAGCTGCGTGTCCCGCTCGAGGCGGATGATAGAAAACTGCCCCAGGCTGATGTACACCCGGCGGCACTCATTGCCAAAGACCAGCTCGCTGCCAAAGCAGTTGTAAATGCAGGCGGGCACCTCGGAGATCGTGCTCTCGTTCTCGCAGCCGCATCCGCAGTCGCAAATTTCCACCAGTCGAACGCCCAACAGCACCGGGTCAACCGCCTCGACGACCGCCTTCGGCACCGCCGCCGTGACCAGATCGTCGTCGGTGAGACAGGTGCCGTCCCGTGAGGTGAACACCTTGGCTGCGCTCTCGCCGCCGTAGAGAATCACCCGCTTGTCAAACACGGCCAGCCCGTGAATTTCCACAGGCCGCGCAGCGCCCACATAGGCATCGGCGGTGACGTGGTAGAAGTAGCGCACGTCGATGGTGTAATAGCCCTTGTTGAAGCTGATGGGCTCCACGTCCATGTCAACGTGAAGCAGCTCTGCTTTTCCCGTACGAATACTCCCGGCCCGGTCGATGGCCGCCTGCGAGCATTGGGTGGGATAAAAGCGCAAATCCTCGATACAGTCCTTGTCCCGACAGGAATCCAGTATCTTGCTTGTGTGAATGCAAACCGACTCGTGGGCATTTGCGTTTCCGCCGCCAAAGCAGCCCAACAATGTGTTTTCAGACATGAAAATACCTCCCAATATTGGTTTTGATGTGCTTGTGGTTCTGGTTCCTTCCCTAACATCTTATGGCGCAAGCTCAATTTGGTGACAAGGCGGGGAGCAGAATCGGACACGGCGGCGGGGGCAACAGCGCATGACGTCGGCGGCGGGGCGATGAATTGCAGCTTGACATTTGTCGGTCGAATGCCCTATAATAGATAAGGTTGATTTGCAGATGGCCGCTGCCTGGCGGCCATCAATATATCCGGGTGTAGCGCAGTTTGGTAGCGCATCTGCTTTGGGAGCAGAGGGCCGCAGGTTCGAATCCTGTCACCCGGACCAGTCAAAACACTCTTGCATCACTTGAAGATTTCATATCCCCCAAACGCCAACCACTCAAAAATTGCATACGTTTTGAGAAAGAAAATCGCAACACACCCCACCACCAAGTGCCGTCCGCTGCGGAGAGCGGACGGCACTTATTCCATTTATTTCAGAAACGGGCGCTATTTTGAATCGTCAAAAATTAGACACCTCAAAACCCCAAATTCCCACCCTCTTCCCGTTGACTAATGTAAAATATTGTGATATAATAAACAAATATTACGTATCCTAATCTTTTCCTCCGCACCGCCCCTCACTCTTGCAAGTCGGCGGAAAACGGAGGATATCTCATGATAACGGCTGTTTTCGCCCCGTTTTCCCCCGGAGAGTACCCACATTGTAAATAAAGGCACTGTCTGCGTTTTTTTGAAGTTTTCTCAATGAACGCAGGCATTGTTCTAGCATAAATTCATCCGTTTTTCATCGAATTGCTTGTTGTTGTAGTGGCTTATGACGATTTTTGCGGTTCGATTTGCTTTATCATTTTTTAAGAAAGAGGAGGTGATTTTCTTGGCTGCTGAAGCGGTTTTACGCATCAACGAGGCCGAAGAGCAAGGCAGAGAAATCCTACGCAAAGCAAGCGACCGGGCGCGGCAGATTACAAGCGGCGCAGAAAAGGAGGCGAAGGACAAGGCAAAAAATATGATTGCCGAGGCACAAAAAACCAGGCAAGCTATGATTGATGCCGCAAGGCAAGAGGCGGAAAAGGGCTCACAAGAGCTGCTTGCCGGCGGTGAAGCAGAGCGGAATAGGCTGCTCTCACTGGAGCCTGCCAGGCGCAGGGACGCAATTGATTTTGTCATGAAGAAGGTGGTGGGTGACAATGGCAATCACTAAAATGAAGAAATTCACCCTGCTCACATTCCATGCACACAAAAGCGCTCTGTTGCAGGATTTGCAAAAGTTTGGCGACATCCACTTCAAAAACCTGCAAAAAGAGGATTTGGGTGAGCAGTACGATTTCTTAACCGTAGACGCTGCGCCGGACCGCATTTTGCGGTGCGAGGCTGCGCTGAGCAAGGTGGAATTCACGCTGGGCAAGCTCGGACCCTATGCGCCGAAAACCAAGCTCACCGCCAAGCGTCCAACCCTTGCCCAGCAAGAGTTTGACGCCTATTTGGAGCACTATGACTACGAGGCGGTCTGCGCCGCCGTGAAGGAGCTCGACTACAAAATATCCGCAGCACAGACAGAGGCGGCCAGACTCAAAACGGAAAATGACAGCCTGCGTCTCTGGAGCGGACTCGATGTCGCCCCCGCCGAAATGGAAACCCTTTCCGCTGTGCGCTATCTGGTGGGCACCATCAGCAAAACCGCCGTGGATTCCTTCCGCAGCGACCTCGAGGCGGCCTTCCCCTGCGCACATCTGGAGTTTCTCGGACATATCAAGGAGGATGCGGCGCTGCTCCTACTCGCCCCCGCCGAACAGCTGGAGGAAATCTTTGCGTGGATGCGCGACCGGGCATTTGCCCGGGCCAATCTGGGCTTTTCGGGCATTCCCTCGGCGCTCATGCAGGCCAACGACCGCCGCATCACGGAGCTCACGAGCTTGCAGCAGGACGTCACCCGGCAAATCGAGCAGCGCGGCGGCGAGACCTCCGCACTGAGCATTGTGCGGGACTATCTGCGCACCCAGCTTGCACGAGAGCGAGCCGTGGAAAACTTCATGAAAACTGCTGAAACCATTCTCGCAGAGGGCTGGGTCCCAGTGAACATGGCGGAGGAATTTGAATCCATCCTCAAGCGCATCTGCGCAGAGGATTACTATCTCGAGCAGGACGATGTGGACTTCGACGACAGCGAGGTTCCCATCAAGCTGAAAAACAACCGGGTGGTGCAGGCCTTCGAAAATATCACCGGCATGTACTCCATGCCCCGCTACAACGAGTTCGATCCCACGCCGATTCTCACGCCGTTTTACTGGCTCTTCTTCGGGCTCATGGTGGGTGACATCGGCTATGGCATCTTGATGCTCGTCGCCACAGCGGCGGTGCTCAAGCTCATCGACTTGAAAGACGGCATGCGCAATTTCGTCAAATTCTTCCATATTTTAAGCTATGCGGTGATTCTGGGCGGCTTGGTTTATGGCGGTGCCTTCGGCGTCACGATTTTCACCCCCCTCCCCGACGGCGCCGGCGGCTTCAAGGCGATTCTCGACACCAATCATGATATTGTCACCATGATTGTCGCCTCGATTGCGCTGGGTCTGATTCATGTCATGGTGGGCGTGGTGGTCAAGGGCGCTGTGCTGATTCATCAAAAGAAGTATCTCGATGCAGTCTTTGATTCTCTCTTCTGGGCAGTCGCTGTCCTCTCCGGTGTCGGCTTGGTTCTCGGTGTTGTGGGTGTCATCGCCCCCTCCGCCGCCGACATTTGCAAATGGTTGTTCGGCGGCAGCCTCATCGGTCTCGTTCTCACGCAGGGACGCAGCAGCCCGAGCATCGGCGGCAAACTGGGCAACGGCCTCTACGGCGTGTACGGCATCTCCGGCTACGTCGGCGACCTGGTCTCCTACACCCGCATTGTTGCGCTGGCACTCTCCGGCGCATACATCGCCTACTCCTTCAACCTCATGGCCGGGCTCCTGCCCACTAATGTGGTCACTTACGTGTTCAAGGCGATCATCGCCGTATTCGGCCACGCACTCAACATCGGGCTTGCGCTGCTGGGCGCTTACGTCCACACCTGCCGCTTGCAGTACGTCGAATTCTTCGGCAAGTTCTACGAGGGCGGAAGCGTCGTCTACTCGCCGCTCAAAAACCAAAATGAATATGCTCATATCGAGAATCCCCAAAAAATAAACAAATTGAATAAGGAAACAGGAGGATAATTATCATGCGTGAATTCTTTCTTCAAAACGGTGGCACTATCTTTACCATCCTCGGCGCAGCGATTGCCGTATTTCTTGCCGGCTGCGGCTCTGCCGTCGGCTGCGGCATCGTCGGTCAAGCCGCAGCGGGACTCATCACAGAAGAGCCGGAAAAATTCGGCCAGGCTCTGATTCTCCAGCTTCTCCCCGGCACGCAGGGTCTCTATGGCTTTATCATCGGCTTCCTCATTGCGCTGCAATTGGCCAACGGCCCCACCTTTACGCAGGGTCTGTATCTCTTCGCCGCCGCTCTGCCGGTTGCCATCGCCGGCTACATCTCCGCCATCGCACAGGCAAAAGTCTCCATCTCTGGCTTACAAATTCTGGCCAAAAACCCCACGGAGAGCACCAAGGGCATCATCTTTGCCGCCATCGTTGAAACCTATGCGATTCTCGGCTTTGTCGCCTCCATCATCATGCTCTACGTCACCTTCCCGGCGTAAGGCAAAAGCGATGCAACTGAAATTTAGTATGGGAAGGGTGTGAACCAGTGTCCAATTTAGATAACCTAACTGCGAAAATTCTCGCAGATGCCAACCGGCGAGCCGACCAACTCATCGCCGAGGCCGAGGCTGCGGCGCAGAGCGTGCTGCACGAGCAGGCTGCTCAGACAGGCAAGGAATGCGCACATATCCTGGCGGAGGCGCAGGCCGAATCCGCTCAGCTTGCCGAGCAAATCATGCTTGCCAAAACCCTCCTGGTGCGCGACGAAAATCTCGCCGCCAAGCAAACCCTGCTTGACAGCATTTTTGCCGACGCACTGGCCGAGCTCAACGCCATGCCCGGGGAGCAGTTTCTCGCCTTCCTGGCTCACTACCTCAAGGACGCCGACTTGGAGGGGCAGCAGCTGATTCTGCCCGCAAAATACGGCATCACAGATATCGCTGCGCTCACAGACCTGCTCAACGCCGCCGGTTGCAAGGGCGTGCCGACGCTTGTACCCGACGACCGGAGCATCCGCAGCGGCTTCGTTCTGCGCAAGGACGGCATCGAGCTCAACAACACCTTTGAAGCGCTGGTGAGCTATCACCGCTACGAGCTGGAGTCCGCTGTGCTGAACATGCTCTGTTAAGGAGGGACGGCTTTGAACAATTTAGACTTTGTCAACATGTCCTCCCAGCTGCGCATGCAAGAAAAAAAGCTGATTTCCAACGCCACCCTGGAGCGCGCTGCCGATGTCGCCGACACGCAGGAGGCGCTGCGGGTGCTCTCGCAGGGCAGCGATTACGATTTCGGCTCTCTGGCTCGCATCGACGACTGCGAGCTGCTGCTGAAAAACGAGCTGCGCAGGGTCTACGAGCAGGCCTATGCCATCACGGAGCATGCCAACATCGTCACACTCTGCGCCTGTAAATACGATTACCACAACCTAAAAGCTGCGCTCAAGGCACGCTTTTCTCCCCAGCGCACGCCGAATCCCTATGTGCTCATCACTCCAAATAAACCGGAGGATTTGGAGGCATTGGCTGCGGGCGGCGTTGAAAAAAGCGAGCTGCCGTCCCACTTGCAGGAGGCGGCGCAGCAGGCCATCGCAGCGTTCCAAAAGGACAACAACCCGCAGATGATTGATATTGTACTGGATCGGGCCATGTTTGTGCATATGACGGCGCTGGCCGCCGCTGTAGATGCTGCTTTCATCACAGATTATGTAGCGCTTGCCATTGATTTTTACAATATCAAAACTCTGGTGCGTATTCGGGACATGCAAAAGGGCACCGCCTTTTTAAGCGCATGCCTTGTGCCCGATGGCCGCACTGAGTGCGCTTTCTTTGTGGAGCACTACGCCAAAACCCCCTCCGCTCTGGTGCCTGTGTTCTACTATCGGTATTTTGGCGAGGCCATGCGTCTGGGCGCAGAATCCTTCGAGCGCAGCGGGAATTTCTCTCAGCTGGAGCGGCGGCTGGACAATATGCTTTTAACCCATCTCAAGAAGGCGAAGTACATCACCTACGGGCCGGAGCTGCTCTTTGCCTATCTGCTCAACAAGGAAAACGAGATTCGGCAGGTACGCATCCTCGTCAGCTGCAAGCAAAACGGCATCGGGCCGGAAGCGCTCAAGGAAAGGCTGCGTGACAATTATGCATAAAATAGGCGTCATTGGCGACAAGGATTCGGTCATGTTCTTCAAGGCGTTTGGTTTGGATGTCTATCCCGTCTCCATCGGCGAGAGCGACGAAAATCGAAAGCTGGTAGACCGTCTCGCCCGGGAGAACTACGGCATCATCTTCATCACCGAGCAAATTGCCGAAACCATCCGGGGGACCATCGACCGCTATAACAACGACATGACACCCGGTATTATCCTCATCCCCTCCAACGCCGGTTCGCTCGGCGTGGGGCTTGCCCGTGTGCGCGACAACGTGGAGCGTGCGGTGGGGATGAATATTCTGGACTAGCGCTGTGCTGGAGCACGGCGCACGCCGGCATACTGCATCGCAGCCGGCAACGAAAGGAGAAATCAATTTGGAAGTTGGTAGGGTCGTAAAGGTCGCAGGGCCTCTGGTCATAGCAAACGGGATGCACAGCGCCCGTCTGTACGACGTTGTCAGCGTTTCGGAGGCGAATCTCATCGGAGAAATCATCGAAATGCGTGGCGACACCGCATCCATACAGGTTTATGAAGAAACCTCCATGCTCGGCCCCGGCGAGCCGGTGGTCAGCCGCGGCGAGCCGCTGAGCGTGGAGCTCGGGCCCGGTCTCATCGAGTCCATGTTCGACGGTATCCAGCGTCCGCTGGAGAAAATCCGCGACGCCGTGGGCGATTTCATCGAGCGCGGCGTCTCCGTAAAATCCCTCGATCGCGAGCGGAAATGGAACTTCGAGCCGCTGCTCGCCGTCGGCGACGAGGTCATTGCGGGCGACATCATCGGTCAAGTGCAGGAGACGCCCGTGGTCATGCACAAAATCATGGTGCCCGTCGGCAAGGGCGGCAAAATCAAATCCATCACCGGCGGCGCATACACGCTTGACGATGTCGTCTGCGTTCTCACCGACGGCAAGGGCGACGACGTGCCCCTCACCATGCTGCAACGCTGGCCGGTGCGCAGACAGCGCCCCTTTGCAAAAAAACTGTCCGTAGACCGCCCCATGATTACCGGGCAGCGCATCATCGACACCTTCTTCCCCGTCGCCAAGGGCGGCACGGCCTGCATCCCCGGCCCCTTCGGTAGCGGCAAGACGGTGATTCAGCATCAGCTGGCGAAATTCTCCGATGTAGACATCGTCGTCTATGTCGGCTGCGGCGAGCGCGGCAACGAAATGACCGACGTGCTCAACGAATTCCCCGAGCTCAAAGACCCCCGCACCGGCGAGTCGCTGATGAAGCGCACCGTGCTCATCGCAAACACCTCCAATATGCCCGTGGCCGCCCGCGAGGCGTCCATCTACACCGGCATCACCATCGGCGAATATTTCCGCGACATGGGCTACTCCGTCGCCCTCATGGCCGACTCCTCCTCCCGCTGGGCGGAGGCGCTGCGCGAAATGTCCGGCCGTCTGGAGGAAATGCCCGGTGAAGAGGGCTATCCGGCGTATCTGGGTTCCCGCCTGGCGGAGTTCTACGAGCGCTCGGGCAACTGCGTGTGCAGCGGCAGCGACGGCCGCACCGGCACGCTCACCGCCATCGGCGCAGTCTCACCGCCCGGCGGCGACCTCTCCGAGCCGGTCACGCAGGCCACCCTGCGCATCGTCAAGGTATTCTGGGGGCTCGACTCCAATCTCGCCTATGCCCGCCATTTCCCGGCGATTAACTGGCTTAATTCTTACAGTCTCTACGCCGACACCATCAACGCATGGAACGACAACACCATCCACGAGTCCTTCTCCGCCACCCGCCTCAAGGCGATGACGCTCTTGCAGGAGGAGGCGAATTTGAACGAAATCGTCCGCCTGGTGGGCTACGATGCGCTGGCGGAAACCGACCAGCTCAAGCTGGAAATCGCAAAATCTCTCCGCGAGGACTACTTGCAGCAAAACAGCTTCCACGACCTGGACAGCTACTCCCCGCTGGAAAAGCAGTTCAAAATGCTCGACCTGGTGCTCTGCTTCGGCGACGAGGCCGCCCGTGCGCTCGCTGAAGGCGTTTACTTGAAAAAGCTGCTGGCGCTCCCCGTGCGCGAGCGCATCGCCCGGGCGAAAATCATCCCCGTCACCGAGCTCGCCCAATTCGAGCAAATCCGCAGCCAAATCGAACAGGAAGTTTCCACACTAATCAAAGAGGAGGTGGCCGCACATGCTTAAGGTCTATAATACCGTCTCTGAAGTCGTCGGCCCGCTGATGATTGTGGAGCGTGTCGAGGGCGTCAAGTTCGACGAACTCGTCGAAATCGAGATTCATGACGGCGCTATCCGCCGCGGAAAGGTCCTCGAGGTCAACGGCGACAAGGCAGTTGTCCAGCTCTTCGAGAGCTCGCAGGGCATCAATCTGGGCGAATCGCGCGCCCGCTTCCTCGCCCGCCCGCAGCAGCTCGGCGTGTCTATGGACATGCTTGGCCGCATCTTCGACGGCATGGGCAGAGAAAAGGACGGCGGCCCGAAAATCAACCCCGAGCAGCGGCGGGACATCACCGGCGTGCCCATGAACCCCGTCGCCCGCAACTACCCCTCCGAGTTCATCCAAACCGGCGTCTCCGCCATCGACGGGCTCAACACCCTCGTGCGCGGGCAAAAGCTGCCCGTGTTCTCCGCCGCCGGCCTCCCTCATGCGGAGCTGGCCGCTCAAATCGCGCGGCAATCCCGTGTGCTGGGTGCAGACAGCAACTTCGCTGTCGTATTCGCCGCCATCGGCACCACCTTTGAGGAGGCGCAGTTCTTCATCGACGACTTCACCAAAACCGGCGCCATCCACCGCGCCGTGCTGTTCATCAACCTCGCCAACGACCCCGCCGTCGAGCGCATCTCCACGCCGCGCATGGCGCTGACCATGGCGGAATACCTCGCCTATGAGAAGGACATGCACGTGCTGGTTATCATGACGGACATCACCAACTACTGCGAGGCGCTGCGCGAGGTTTCCGCCGCCCGCAAGGAAGTCCCCGGCCGCCGCGGCTATCCCGGCTATCTCTACACCGACCTTGCCAGCATGTACGAGCGCGCAGGGCGCATCAAGGGGCGCAGCGGCTCCATCACCCAAATTCCCATCCTCACCATGCCCGAGGAGGACAAAACCCACCCCATCCCCGACCAGACCGGCTACATCACCGAGGGGCAAATCATCCTCAACCGCGAGCTCTACCGCCGCGGCATCATGCCGCCCATCGACGTGCTCCCCTCGCTCAGCCGCCTCAAGGACAAGGGCATCGGCGCAGGCAAAACCCGCGAGGACCACTCCAACACCATGAACCAGCTCTTCTCCGCTTACGCACAGGGCAAGCAGGCGAAAGAGCTCTCCACCATCCTGGGCGAGAGCGCCCTGTCCGACACGGATAAGCAGTACGCCAAGTTCGCCGATGCCTTCGAAGAGCGCTATGTGGCGCAGGGCTTCGGCACCAACCGCTCCATTGAAGACACGCTGGCCATCGGCTGGGAGCTGCTGTCCATCCTGCCCCGCAGCGAGCTCAAGCGCATTGACGATGCCTTCATCAGCAAATATTTACCCGACCAATCTGATAAAGTAGGTGAGTAAATGGCCCGCTTGAACGTCAACCCGAACCGCATGGAAATGACCCGCCTCAAGGGGCGGCTCACCACCTCCAAGCGCGGTCACAAGCTCCTCAAGGATAAGCAGGATGAACTAATGCGCCAGTTTATCGACCTCGTGCGCCGCAACAATCGTCTGCGCAAGGAGGTTGAGGAGGAGCTCATGGCAGCTTACAGGGACTTCGTCCTTGTCGGCGCAACCACCTCGCCCGAATTTCTGGAGGCGGCGGTCATGTTCCCCTGCGAGAGCATCGCCCTCGAGATTTCCGGCAAAAACGTCATGAGCGTCACGGTGCCCATTATGAAGTTTCTCCGCTCCGGCGGCGCAGAAGACGGCAGCTCAGACATCTACCCCTACGGCTTCTACGGCACCTCCGACGAGCTCGACCGCGCCCTGCAAAAGCTCTCTCTGCTCCTGCCAAAGCTCCTTGAGCTCGGGCAGGTGGAAAAAACCTGCAACCTCATGGCGGACGAAATCGAAAAGACCCGTCGACGGGTCAATGCGCTGGAATACATGACCATCCCCCAGCTGGAGGAAACCATCCGCTACATTCAAATGAAGCTCGACGAGAACGAGCGCAGTAACCTCGCCCGCCTAATGAAATTCAAGAGCATGGCGGCCGAGGCGCTGGCAAAGGAAGAGGCGGCTAAGGCCGCCGCCCTGCAATAAACAGCCCCCATCTGCGCCCCGAGCCATAGGCTCC
>JGI994J12354_10002170_pt1 | contig 19361 bp, 12 predicted proteins | sample IntmicLarv3ML3BL_FD_12354 | JGI IMG/M metagenome (IMG submission 12354)
TCATGGGACTCTTTCATAGTTCCGTCTGTGGCAGTAACCATTGAGGCGATTAACAATTCTAAACTAACAATGAGTGCTAGTGTTTACTTACAAGCTGACACCACATTCCAGAATATGACACTTGTTGGTAAGAACTCTGGAAATTTTCTAGTTGCAAATGGATATACATTGAAGTTTGGTGAAAATCTGGTATATGATTGGAATGACGGAAGTGGAGGAAATGGATTTAACATCATTGGTGGACAGGTCTTTGGAAATAATGCGCCTATTGGTTTAACATCCAAATCAGGAAGTAATTTAATCTTTGAAAGTGGAGGATTTGTTATCGTAATCGCAGGACCTGTGGGTACCGGAAGAGTTAGAGACGATAATGCCAAAGTAGACTTAAGTAGTAGCGATGAATACAAGGTAACAGTTGGTGGTAACGCAACAATAAGTGATTTATATCTTGGGGCAATGTGGGAGTTAACGGATATCCCTAATGTAAAACTTCCAAGTTCTATATTGACTGTTGATGGTAATAACGCTTTTGTAAAATCAGTGTTTGGTGGAAGCTATCTTATCTTTCCTGTTGCTAAAAAGCTTAACATAGAGCAAAATAGTAGCACTATAAATTTGATAAATGGAAAAATAGGAGATATCCTCGGTGGCGGAGTATCCTTAAGTTACCACAACGATGGACAACTGCTTTCTTCAATAGAGGAAGTAAATGTAAATATTGCTGGCGGTGAAGTTGGTTCAATTTTATCTGGAGGTATTGTTCTTTCAGGTGGTAAAACTGCAATTGTGAATGATCATATAGAGAAAATGACTATTCAAACAGAAATCAGCCTTGTTGGAGAAACGAAAATATTTGCGAATGGTAGTAGGCAAGAAGTATATGGTAAATGTAGTGATGATGAGACTACATCTACTGCTTCACTTGAAGTCATTCTAGTCAAAGTTGGAGCAATTAATGATATTGAAATTATTGAAAACGGTGGAGAAGTTGCGAAAACAAAAACAATTACACTAAGAAATGGTAACTTTAAAATACCGGCTGGATTTGATAATCTTCAACTTGAAGATTCAGGAGTAGGTATTTTAGTAGGTGATTTAGCACTAAACAAACTTTCTAGTGATAATAGTAAAAGTAATGGGATAATCTATAAACAAAGTGGCGATAATTTCCCTATACTAGAATTAGGAGATTTTGATGGAGTTAAATCGACTGTTCAAATTGATTTCATAAACGAAAGTGGCTCAAAGACTGCGCCACTAGACGGACAGGTACTAATAAATTTTCCGAAAGGATATGTTCCAAATGTTGATGCATTTGCTCTTAATTCATCAAACACTAATAATTCAGGGTTTGGAATTAATTTTAGTGAAGCTGCTTTAGTAGTATCTATCGATGATAATCAGAGTAATCTACAAGATGAGTTTCATATAAACATTCAAAATGATGGCAATGGAACAGCTACTTCGAACGTGGAATCTGCTGTTGAAGGAACGGAAATAACTCTTAGTGCAGATCCGAATATAGGTTATAAATTTAAGTCTTGGCAAGTAATTAATGGGAATGTTGAAATAATAGACAATAAGTTTCTTATGCCAACGACAGATGTAACAATCAAGGCGATATTTGAAGAAATCTTGGTGTCATCTATTTCTGTTTCTACTAATAATGCTGCAAACCATATTTCAACAAAAAATGGAACTCTACAGTTAACTGTAGATGTACAACCAATTGATGCGAAGAACAAGAATGTTGTATGGGCATCAAGTGATTCTAATATAGCGACTGTTGATCAAAATGGGCTTGTTACTGCTAAAAATAATGGGAGTGTAATTATAAGCGCAAAAGCAGCAGATGGTTCTAGTGTTCTATCATCAATATCTCTTAGTCTAAGTGGGCAAGGTATAACTAATATCCCGCATACAGGTGTGGATAATAACTACATTCCATTTGTGTTGTTAGGTGTTGTATCAATATTAATGTTTTTCATTGAAATAAGAAAATCAACAAAGAGATTTGAATTTAAGTAATCTAAAATAGCGGTGGGTAAAAAGAAAAAAAGATGGGTATGAAATGGAAAATACTCATCTTTTTATATGCGACCAAATAAAGAATCAAAGGCATATGTTATACATACCTCTAGGAGGTAAAGGGATTTTGTCTGAAGATAATTTGTTTAAAACTAAGTAGAAGATCTTGGGGTTGAAGGCAAAAAGGACACTCTTGAGTACCTTACTTAAATGTTAGGTGATAGTGAAAAGTATCACCTTCCTTTAATGGTTTGTAGTTCCTCATTGGACTCACTATCGACATTAAATAAGGATGCGAAAAATCACTAATAGGAATAACCATTCATCCCTTCATTGTATATACTTATTGGTCGCAAACATAAGATATCATGAAGGGTTTTACTTAACCACGACAGAGCGTACCCACACCCACACGCTATTTCAAAGCGCCATCAAAACATGAACTCCCGAGAGGGAGTTTTTGTTTTCTGCCCTCGTTATTTTTACAAAGCAATTATTTATATGGTAGAATGTGGTTGTTGATTATTGTGAGGTGTGGGAATGATTTACCTAAAGCAATTCGAGTTATTAAGTGCAGAACATGAGGACTCCATAATTGGTATGGAGAGAAGAACTTGTTTCAATAATTATTACCCTTTTGGCGTGTTTACGAATAAGAAAATCCCAGTAATTAATTTCGGTAATATAACTATTATTTATGGTGGTAATGGATCGGGAAAATCAACTTTATTGAATCTAATTGCTGATAAGTTGAATGCTGATAGAAAACAGAAATTTAGTAAAGGAGAGTTCTTTACACAATATGAACAAGCGTGCACCTGTGAAATATCTCTAGAAACTCCTGATGAAATAAAAATTGTTACGAGTGATGATGTTTTTGATTATCTATTTGATATTCGTACAATTAATTCTCATATGGATAAAAATAGAAATCAATTGTTTGAGGAATATCGAAGTCATAAATATGGTAACAGACAATATACTTTGAGCGATTATGAGGAACTAAAAAAGACTGTAGACTCGCGCAAAAAAACAATGTCATCATATGTTAGAGATAGATTGGTAAACAACAACATTATTGAGCAATCCAATGGGGAATCAGCCTTAATGTATTTCGAGAAAGAAATACGTGAAAATGCTATATACATTTTAGACGAACCAGAAAACAGTTTATCAGCAGCTTCTCAAATAAAACTAACTAAGTTTATTGAAGATTCTGCAAGGTTTTTTAACTGTCAGTTTATTATTTCTACACATTCTCCATTTCTATTGTCATTAGCAGGTGCGGTTATATACAATCTAGATGAAGGTTCGAAGATCAATGCTAAGTGGACTGAGTTGGAAAATGTAAAGATGTACTATGATTTTTTCAATAGACATAGAGATGAATTTGAGTAGAGCTACAGGACATAATACAGAACTAGTTAGAACCCTAAGGAAATATTTTGAGACTTATTTATTCTGGACAAGTAGGTACGTTGATATGTGGTATCTTGAGAACTCTACTATTGGCTCTAGATGACTATTGTTCTGAGCATACAAGGCATACGGTTTCTTAACACGTAATCTATGTGCCAAAGAGCGTAAGAAACAAAGTTTTAGGACACCCGTAAAGAGACTCGAATCATTAACTTTAATCAGTTGATTATCAAAAACACGAAACTCTCACCTATGTGGGAGTTTTTGTTGTTTTGAGATGTTGCTAGTCATATGACTCTGTAATTCTTGTTGGTTAGTAGAAATGGTGCTACAATTTGAGTATGAGAAATATACAGGTAATCAACAAAGCAGAGGATTATATTGAAGACAATATTGGCAATACAATACTATTAAGCAATGTAGCAGATCATGTGGGAATGTCACCACATCATTTTCATAGAGTGTTTAAGTTGTTTCATTCTGTAACGCTTAAGCAATTTGTATGTAGGGTTAAGTTGGAACGCTCAGCCATTTATTTAGCAACTGTAAAAGGAATCACTATTACCGAAATAGCATACAAATATGGTTACTGTGATTCGAGTGCATATATAAGAGCTTTCAAAAGGCATTTTTTAATGACTCCTAGTCAATTCAAACATAGCAAGAAAATACAATTTTTTGATTCGCAAGTGTAATACAATATAACAGGAGGCGAGCAAGATGAAAGAACCTAAAATAAGGATAGAAAACATAGAAGATATGAAAGTAATATATATTCGTTTCAGAGGAACATATGTTGAGTTTCGAAAGAAGTCACGCAGTATGTTCAATAAATTGTTTGAGTTCGCTAAAAACAATGACTTAGTAGTACCCAATGTCACAAAAGTCATTACCATATACCATGACAATCCATTTATTACAGATGAGAAAAATTTGCGAACTAGTGTTGCTATGACAGTTCCATCAGGGAAAATCTTTGAAGAACAAGATGATATATCTTCAATGACAATAACAGGAAAGTTCGGAGTAGGACAGTTTGATATAAACGCTAAAGAATATGGAACTGCATGGGAATATATGTACAATGAGTGGTTGTTTAAGAGTGAGTACAAGCCACGTGATTCTTTCCCTTTTGAGTTGTATGTTACCGAACCTCCTAAAAATTTTAAGGATTCTAGTATCACCGAAATATATATTCCATTAGAATAAACAAGCAAGCATTAAGGTTGTAGTTAATATTCTAATAAATGGTCAATTCATTGATAATCATTATTAGGTATTATGTATGTGGTTACTCGCTCCATCATTCTTCATTTTGGAATCGATATTGTCATCTATCAAATAAAAGATTTTATGTATGATTCCATAAGTTTTAGGAAGTAGCATGGTAGTAACATACACTTCAAACACCTTCTAAATACTGGGGTATGAAATCCTCTAAACGCTAATCAGTTGATTATCAAGAACATGGAACTCCCAAACGGGAGTTTTTGTTTGCTAAAGAAGCATAAAAATAATACTGTAAAGTAGTAAAGTATCACATGCGATTGATTTTCAATGTTTGATTAGCATCACAAAAAGTATGTGGCAAATGTGGAAAAGCAAAGACTAGAATAAATAAAGAAATGAGTAATACCATATTCATAAACAACTATTTATATATTTTAATAAGTTGCGATGCAATAAGACTAATACTGTTTTGAATAAATGATGACAGTAATGATAAAGTGTAACGAAATTTCCTCAACTATAAGAAAATATGTTACAATATATCTGCACGGAGGTGATGTGATATGATTTCTTGTTATGAAAGTAAGAGTGCTACAAAGAGTAATTCAAAAGATATCTCTAAATATATTGAAGATTACAAGCTTGATTACCCAATTTTAATAAGCGATTTATATGCTGAGTTCCCAGATATGAAGCAAGGAAGTATTCGCCAGATAATGAAAAGGTTACATGATACTGGCATAATTGAAAAAGCTGCGCAAGGAGTTTACTACAAGCCAAATCCTAATCGTACTATCAGTACTAATAACCTCTCAACAGGTAAAATAGTTGAAGAGAAGTATTTGAATTATAATGGCAAAGTGGTTGGATATAAAAGTGGCATTGTTTTTGCGAATCAATTAGGTCTTACTACCCAAGTCGCCAGTATTGAAATAATCATATCAAATGTAGTATCAAATAAAAAAAGGAAGATAGATATCAACAATGGGAAAATCATCGTTAATGCGCCTCGAGTTGAAGTTACGGATCAAAATTATAAACTATTACAGATTTTAGATTTGATGAATGATTTTGATGCCTTAAGTGAAATTGAGTTAGAGTCTGCAATTCCGATTATCAAAGAGCATCTGAGGGGTTTAAACTTAACAAGGAAAGATATTGAATTTTGCGTGGATCAATACCCCTTACAGGCACAAGTCAATTTCTATAAAATGGGGGTATATAATGAATTTACAAATGAAAAGCGAAATAATTAAGGAATTAGTTGAAGCAGTATCAACTGCAAGAGGTTTTCCAGAGTTAATGGTCGAGAAGGATTATATGGTTTCTGTGTTACTGGAACGTTTATCTAAAATCGAATCAGTTCAGATTGTTTTTAAAGGTGGAACTTCATTATCAAAATGTTATAAAGTAATCAACCGGTTTTCTGAAGATATTGATATTGCGATTCAAATGAAACCAAGTAATGCTAAAGCGTCAGTTAGGAAGAAACTCAAACAAGAAATACTACAGGCGATAGAAGATGTGGGATTTCAACATATCAATCAAGAGGGCGTTAGATCGCGAAGAGATTTCAATCGTTATCTAGTCAAGTATCCAAAGCAATATAATGATTTGAAATCAGTGAGTCCGGATATCATCATTGAAACAATTGTGATTTATGAACCCTATCCTTGCGAAACAAGAGAAGTTAGTAACTACATAATTGATTACTTGGAAGAATCAGAAGATAAATATATTTTAGAGGAATATGGAATAAAGAAATTTGAGATGCTAGTACAACGCATAGACCGTACATTTATTGATAAATTGTATGCTTTGTGCGATTATCATTTGGGAAATAAGTACACAAGATACTCCCGCCACTTATATGATGTACATATGATATACAACAGCGGATATTTGGATAATGCAGAACTAAAGAAGCTAGCAGTGCTTGTCGCGAATGATAGGCAACAAGTTTGTGAACATAATCCATCGTGCAGTGCAGGAGTAAAACCAAATGAAATTCTTGCTGAAATTGTTCATGAGGATTCATTTAAAAATGATTATGAAACAATAACATCAAACTTGATTCATGATGGAGTAGTATATGATGAGTGCATCAAAACGATTCAGATGATTATTGAAGCAGGGATTCTACCGCTAGTAGTTAATGCTTATGGCAAAGATGGCAGTGCTTAATAAAGAGATATTGAACAAAAATCAAGTATTTAACTAATAATATCGAGAACAATAAGATATAAATGCCATTTTTAGTAAAGTAGCAATAAAGTCACAAATGCTTGATATGACTTGTATTTAAAGGTATATATGTTATCTAAACGCTAATCAGTTGATTATCAAGAACATGGAACTCCCGAACGGGAGTTTTTGTTTGTTATGAATCCAAGTCCTTTAAATATACTGAATCATTGTTTAATGCTTTGTAACTTTTTGCTTCCTTATAGCCATTCTTTACATAAAACGAAACAGCGGTATCAGTAGTTAGTAAAGCCTTTAAAACTCCTTGTTCAATAAAGTAGTCTTCTGCTTTTTTGAGAAGTGTCTTTCCAAAACCGTTATTTCTATCTGCTGGTCTTATCCAAAATTCTCGAATAAAACCAAATTTTTCAGTGATGAACCAGTGTTCTGTTTGTTCAACTCTGAATTGAATAAAGCCAAGGCATTCATCATTATTAAACAATAAATAAGCAAGGTTTCCTCCTTGTGAATTCATTGAAACGAATAATGCATCCCAATCATGAACTTCCATTTCTAGTTCTTTGAAGTATTCCTTAAAAACTTGCTGAAAAAACCTATTACTAAATTCATTAATAAGAAGACAGTTCATATATTTTCCTTTCCAATCATTTTAATGATTTACCAAGGAATTATAAAATGATTACTTAAAACTAATTCCAGTGGTTCTTATGTTTTTGCTTACTATTTTCATCAAACCACCTCTTCTTTCAATTGATAACATTATAACATGGTTGCAAAGCAGGAAAAAATCTTTCGAATATCTATGCTTGTTAAGTGCTTAAGTTATAGTACTNTGTTTAATATTTTAAAGTGCAAGTTTTAAAGAGAAGCACGATAGTATCACCCCTCCAATACCCTGCAAATTATAGGGCATTGAATTCTCTAAGCGATCGTCATTCGATTATCAAAAACATGAAACTCCATCGNGGGAGTTTTTGTTTGCTTATAGGAGGATAAAATGAACTAAGATCAATAATTTTGAATAAAACATCTCAAAGATGATATACTTATTAATCTGGAGGCAAAATTATGAACGATCAAAATGGCATGGCTCATATTATCAATGTAATTAAGCCAATGGAAAAAGTTATCATGTTGAAAGGGGTATTGAAGTGTCAATAAAACAAAAGATTATCAATATTATCTCTCCACTAATTGGGATAATGGCACAAGATGAAACGCAAAGGGAAAGTGTTGAGAAAATCATCACACCCAATATGGCAGAGTTATCAAGAACTGTGGCTGGGGAAGGTGCTGTTTTATTAGAGAACAGGTTATTGCCATTAAAACATAATGAAAAGGTATCAATATTTGGTAGAACTCAAATTGATTACTTTTTTACTGGATATGGTTCTGGAGGGGATGTAAATGCTCCTTATAAAGTTGGCTTATTGGAAGGCTTAGAACATAGTGAAAAGTTAATAGTAAACCCACAACTATCATCAATGTATGAAGAGTGGGTCATGAATAATCCAGCTAAACATGGAAGTTGGGGCAAGTGGCCACGCTCACATCCAGAAATGAAACTTAATGAAGAATTAGTTGATGATGCGTATAGTTTTTCTGACAAAGCTATTGTAGTTATTGGAAGATCTTCAGGTGAAGATAGGGATTGTGTATTAGAAAAAGGTAGCTACTATCTAAATGATGAAGAGAAGGAAATGTTGGAGTTAATAACTGCTAAGTTTAGCGATGTAGTATTACTTTTGAATATTGGTTGTATTATGGACATGAGTTGGATAGAGCCATTTAAGGATAAACTAGGAGCAGTGCTGATTGTCTGGCAGGGTGGTATGGAAAGCGGTAATGCAATTGCTGAACTACTTTGTGGAGACATTGTACCTTCTGGTAGATTAACTAGCACAATTGCGAAAAACTATGCTGATTATCCATCTGCCAATAGTTTTGGTAATAAAGAATATAATAACTACACGGAAGATATTTATGTAGGTTATCGTTGGTTCGAAACATTCGCAAAGGAAAAGGTACTATATCCATTTGGCTATGGTCTTTCATATACTGATTTTGAAGTTGATATTGAATCTATCTCAAACACTAAAGATGGATGGTCGTTTAAGATAAAGATGTCAAATGTAGGAAAATACAGTGCTAAGAATACAGTGTGTATTTACCTTGAAAAACCATGTGGATTGCTAGGAAATCCTACCCGACAACTAGTTGGTTTTGCTAAATCTAAAACGTTGGCCCCATCAAAGGCTCAGTTACTAACGATCAATGTACTGAAATCACAATTGTCATCTTATGATGAAACGGGGGTTACTGGTTTTAAATCAAGTTATGTAATTGAGAAAGGCAAGTACAGATTTTACTTGGGAGCTGATGTAAGTAAAGCTACATTTGCTTATGAATTTACAGTTAGTGATAATCTACAAATAGAACAACTAAGTGAGGTCTTGGCTCCAAGGGAACCATTTGAGATTGCGAAAGCTGAGCTTGTTGATAATAAGTATGTGGCTAATATGCAGACGGTTAATACTTCAACTACAAACTTACGCAAAAAAATACTCGATAATCTACCACCACATACAGAACTTACTGGCGACAAGGGTTATAAGCTACTAGATGTAAAAGAAGGCAAAGTAAGTATGGATGATTTTGTTGCTCAGCTATCATTGAATGAACTTGAAGCTATTACTAGAGGAGACTATTTAATGAATAGCCCACTAGGAACCAAAGGCAATGCCGGAGTGTTTGGCGGAGTATTACCATCATTGCAAGACAAAGGTATCCCAGCGATATCCACAAGTGATGGCCCAAGTGGTATTAGACTATTTGCCAGTTGTTCACTAATACCTATTGGAACTCTGTTGGCATGTACTTTTGATACTGAATTAATTAGAAAACTACATGGTATAGTAGGCAGTGAAATGAAGGATAGGGGAAGTGATGTTATCTTATCACCTGGTATGAATATTCAACGTAATCCACTATGTGGTAGAAACTTTGAATATTACTCCGAAGACCCATATCTAACAGGAATGCTAGCTGCTGCAGTATGTGAAGGGATACAAAGTGAGGGTGTATCAGCTTGTCCTAAACATTTTGCTTGTAATAATCAAGAACTAAGTCGTACAACTAATGATTCAAGAGTATCTGAAAGGGCATTAAGAGAGATATATCTAAAAGGATTTGAGATATGTGTGAAAAAAGCTAATCCACAAAATATCATGACATCCTACAATAAAATAAATGGAGTTTGGGGACATTACCATTATGAACTATGTACAGTAATCCTAAGAGAAGAATGGGGATATGATGGTTGTGTTATGACTGATTGGTGGATGAGGCATGGTGTTAGTTTAGAGTTTCCGAATATCAAAGACAATGGTTATCGTATCCGTTCACAAGTAGATATTTTAATGCCTGGTGGATGGAGGCTAAAGCGTTCAAAACCTGATAACACCTTGCTCAAGACATACCAGAAACAAGATGGAATAACTTTAGGGGAAATACAACGAAGTGCTAAGAACATTCTAAACTTCGCAATGAAATCAGAAGCATTCAATAAATTTACAAAGGAGATAAATGATGAGTAAAAAAAATGAACAAACACTTGAATATATGACTAAACCGCTGGAGCGATTTAGTTATTGGAGTTACTTTGTTGGACAGAATATTTTCTACACTTTGGTTGTCAATTTCTTAGCTACATACTTAGCCCTTGTTGGTATTGAACTAGTTAAGATTGCTGGAGTGATGTTTATTGTGAAAGTATGGGATGCGATAAATGACACATTATTTGGGTTTATTTTTGACAAAGTAAAATTCAAGAACAAACAAAAAAGTTTACCTTGGTTAAGAATATCGCTAGCGTTAATTCCAATCGCAACAATTATACTATTCGCGATACCAGGTGATTTATCAGAGAACATGAAATTGCTATTATTTGCGTTTGCATATCTATTGTGGGATACTTCTTATACTTTATCAGATGTACCAATATTTAGTATGGTTACTACTATGACTTCAAATCTAAATGAAAGAAATACATTAATGTCATCTGGCAGATTATTTTCTATGATATCTGCATCACTGACTGGAATTATCGGTACTTTTTTAATCAGTGAATCAGTAGGCTTCTCATTTAGAACAATGGTTATAATACTATCATTACTTGCAGTGGTGTTTATGCTTCCAATCTGTATTGTGGGTAAGGAGAGAAACTATAATCCTGAGGATGCAGAACAGAAAATAACATTTAGACAAATGTTGACATATCTAAAAGGAAATAAGTACTTAATTATATATTTTGTCGCGTATTTATTTACATCAGGGCTATTAACTACAAATGTAGTACAATTATTTGCTAGTTATTATTTATTTGGAAGTGTTAACTTCAGTAACATTATTTTCATTATAACTGCTATACCAGCTTTAGCAGCTACTTTATTATTGCCAATGATTCTAAGAAAGGTTGATAAGTTTAAGTTGTTGACTTGGATGAATATTGTAGGTGTTGTCCTAGGATTAGTCATATATTTATTAGGCTGGAGCAATAGAAACGTTTTCTTGATACTCACAACAATTAGAGTTATCCCCCTATCTTTACTTGGGGTATTAGGGTTTATGTTCACGGCGGATTGTGCAGAGTATGGTTACTATAAAACAGGGGTAGATGCCAAAGGAATGGCTTTTGCAATCCAAACCTTTACCGCAAAGCTTACTGCGGCTATCTCGTCAGCACTAGGGTTAGTAACACTTAGTTTATTTAATTGGACTCAAATCCAAGCACAGAGTTTTGCTGATCTGGAAAAACTAAATGTAGTGCAATCGCCGCAAGCGCTTAATGGTCTATGGATTACCTACATACTGGTTCCTACTATTGGAATGGCCATTAGTGCAGTAGTATATATGTTCTATAAGTTGAATGACAAGGATGTGCAATTGATGGCAAAGTGTAATTCTAAGGAAATAAGTAGGGAAGAAGCAGAAAGACAAATGTCTAGGAAATATTAAGAATTGCAAAATGACAATAAATTACATTTTCTGTTAAGTAGCTAAGCTACTCAGGCGTCTCATAACTAACTGGCATTGAATTTTCTGTAAGTTAGTCAATTGATTATTCAAAACAAGAAACTCCCAAAAGGGAGTTTCTTTGTGCAAATTACCATGACAAGTGTAATTAATCAACTATATTTATAGATACATTATTTTTGAACATTCAGTATGAAATACTGCTGGAGATGCTATAATTTATTAGTAAAAAGTGATAATGATTTGACACATGGTAGTTTTTAACAGGGAGAGATAATTATGAATTTCGAAGAGTTATATGTGTATGGACTGTTATTGCGTGTCGGACTAGTAACGATGTCTGAATATTGAAAATGGTTAGATAAAATCTACTTGTCATCAGATGATGAGAGTATAGTTCTTGAATTATTCGATTATTGCAGGTGAAGTTTCTTTGTAAAAGACGTAGAAGATTTAGATGTTGTGTGAAGTGTAGTTAACAACAAAAACAAAACTGTAACGCAAGCTAAACTCACTCGTGTTACAAAACTATAGAGTAATTCAGCGCAATAAAGAAGTAAACTGATTTCAATGTAGAAGGCCCTTTTAACAAAATGTCTCATAAAAATGTATATTGCTACAGTCAGATTATCCCAGATAGTATTTTTGCCTTTGTATCAATATATTTGCTAAATGGAGGTGCAACATGACAGAACAATTGTTAAGTACTTTAATACTTATGAATGTATGGATATTTTTTTTAGTAAATAGCGAACATGGACTAATTCGTGAACAACCAACAAAAAAGAAAAGAACAATGCTATATCGGAGAAAAAGCAAGAAACTCAGAAATTATATTGAGAGTGTCGAATTCGTTAGGGTATTTTGCTATTGTGTGTCATTTCTATCATTTGTTGTTCCTTGCTCTCTCATTCTTTTAGTATTAAAAGAAGAATATTTCGTGAAAGGAATGGCAGATTTTCTTGAACCGGTTATTTCTTATGTAATTGCTATACTTCCGATTTGTTTGCTGGTAAAAAGTGACTATAATTACAATAAAGTTAGTAGGGTAGATTTAGAATCATTATCTGGACTATCTCTAAAAAAAACATACAATATACTAACGCTTAGTTTCTTTTCTTCTCTTCTGATATTTTTGCTTAGTAAGTTTTTCATTGGTGATATTCGTTTAGTATTGATATTATTTTCTTCATCACTAGGATTGCTTTCAATATTGCTAACGGCCATGAATGTCTATATTGGCAATAATGCTGATACAATTGTTCACAAATGCATGATTCGCAACATGAAACATCTAGAATTTCACAAAAACAATGGTTACGATTTATCTGCTTTTCGTCCATTTGCTTCGGAAGGAATGAGATACCTGCTCGATAAACTTTATGTAGCGACTAGAAAAAATAATTTTTTCTATAAGCGCGTAATACTAAAACAGGAGATAATGGAGCTAGAATCTACTCAAGATATTTTTCGCGATACCAAAAAGGAAGCAATACTAATGCTCTTCATCATTGTATTTGTTTTTGTGATTTCACCATTTGCTTTTTTCTACTCATTAGTGCTATTACAAATTATTCCTATTTTTAATATTGTATTGCTGCTAATAGTATTGCTTCCATTGGCATGTGCTAACATAATTCAAATTCTAAAAAAAAGAAGGAAGCTATTTTCTGAATTTGCGCGGATAGTTGTAGGTGAAACATTTGTTGTTCTATATTATATGAAAAATGGTGTTGAATATAAAAAATACCAGAAATATTACCATTCATTTTTGTATCCTGACGCTGAGGTTATTTGCATTCTGAAGAGTATTTCAATTTTGGTTAATGATATCGAATTTAGCGAACTTGAATACTTTATCAAGAGTGTCTTCCCTAAGGAAGTGGATTTCTATATGGATTATCCGCTAGTGAAAGAAATGATCAGGCGCAATTTTTCGAAAAAAGAAAGTAATTCCCTATTTGTAAAATGATTGTATGATTAATGAAGTGTAATTACGTAAAGAAGACAATTCACTTTTGTTTACTTGTGACGAGGGTTATAGAGAATGTTTGATTGCATTTTTTCTGGATTTCCAATTAAAATATTATGATATATATAGAAAATGTGGTGTTTAGTCGCAAAGGAAACAATAGAAAAAAATCATGGAAGCAAAAAAAGTGGAGTTATAGCGCACCATGGATGTATCGTATAATGGTTGTAACAAATCGAAATGATATTTGATTTACATTAGAGTTGTGATACAATTTCATTATCCCTAGGAATTCTTCGGAGCAATTTGTGTATTCAAGTTGTCTTGATATTTAGCATTGATTGGGAATTAATAAGTTTGTTTATTCAAACTCTTCGTAACTGCGAGTTTATCGTAATCAAACTCATTAATTACCTAAAATTGCTGCACCAGCAATTTTAAATTGGTAGGGAGAAAATTTGTAAATGAATGAGGAATTTGTACGTTATTGTAGCAACTACAAAAGGAAAAAGGCGACTTCAAACGAATTGGCCAAGTTTATAATGCTCTGTGGAAAGGCAATTGAAGTTGGGGCTGATGATAACAGGGCAATAACAAAGAAGATATTAAACGAAAAAAGAAACGATGTATACCCAATCTACTCAGAAGACATATTCTCAATCGTAGGCGCTGAACAAAAAGTTGATCTTCTTAAATTTGAAGAACTATTGGTTGAGATTAGTGATGGCGTGATTCTATTTTTAGAAAGTTATGGTACCGCTACTGAGTTGGGTGCCTTTACGTATCTTGATAATCTTGCGAGGAAAACACTCGTATTTGCAGACAGTAGGTTTGAACATGACGCTTCATTTATTAACAGTGGTCCACTCTCTAGAATTAAACTACTTACAAATGAATCTGATAATCTAGGTGGAGTTATTTTTACTCGTTTTCTTGAAAATGATAACATTGACTTCGGAACAAAAGGGAATTATACAAAAATAGTTACCTTTTCAAATAAAAAGACTGTTAGCCTTGATAAAAATAACTTTGAAATAAATGCTAAAAGAAAAAAAGTTTTTATTAGACCTCAATTACTAATGCATTTTTTGATTGACTTGGTTTTTGTTTTCGATTTTGTGCCACAGAATGAAGTGTATTCTCTGCTTAACAATCTATTGAATGTAAACAAGTATGATTATGTAATAAAGGTAGAGTCAAATAATAAATTTGACCCAAAAACGATACAGCAATACATTATTGATATGTTGATTAAGTGGGAAATATTTAGGGTCACTCAGTCAAGTAGAACTTATGAGAACATATTGAGCATTAATTTTGGCACATTAACTCATAAAAAAGACATTATTGAGAGTTTTGGGAAGGTGCTCTTTACCTCAGACATGTTTAGGGACAGGAAGTACATGAATTATAAGGCAAGAAACATAAGATACAATCGTAATCAATATGGTGATGTATATGGCAAATAGTATAATTGATGAAATAAGCATGCGCACTGGTATTTCTGCACTTCAACTTTCTGAGCTAGTTAACAATTGCGAAAATGAATATAAGAAAGTGAGGGTAGTTGTCAATGGCAAAAAGAGAACATTCTTTATACCATCTACTCATCTTAAGTTAATCCACTACTACATTATTCAATTGTTGTTTAGTGGAGTCTCAGTGTCCAGCAATGCACACGCATATATCAAAAAAAAATCAATCAAAACTAATGTGCTTAGTCACATAGGCAATAGATATTTTTACCAAACGGATATTTCATCATTTTTTCCTAGTGTAACGGAAAGCATGATAAGGCTGTGCTTCGAAAGAAGATTTGGCTATCTTGATAAACAAAATATCGATTTTTTAGTAAAAGCAGTTGCTCCTTTTGGACATTTAGATTTAGGCTCTCCTACTTCTCCATATGTGTCCAATATTGTTCTTGTTGAGTTTGATATGAAACTAAGTGAAGAATTGAGTAAATTAGGATCATCTATTGTGTATACAAGGTATTCTGATGACATTACCATTTCTTCTAAAACAGAATTGGACAGGAAAGTAGATTTAATAGTTGAGAGATTGCTCAACCAGTTTGGCTTTAAGAAGAATGACAAAAAAACAAAGTTCTCTACCCTAAAAGACAAGATTAAAATAACAGGTTTGTATTTGTACAATGATGGTCAACTGACGGTTGGAACTAAGTACAAGAAGAAAATCAGGCATTATCTACATTTAGCTAGAGAAAATAAGGAAAGAGATTTTGATAACAACCAAATCCTAGGAATGTTATCCTTCCTAAGAGATATCGAGCCCAATTATTACCAAAAACTCATATTGAAATATAGTGATGATAAAGACAGTATTATCGACATTCTTAAGGAAAAGAAATAACACTATTTTGGGTTGGCGTTTAGTGTTGCTGTTATAAATGTTTTTGCTTAGCGAGTTAGGTAACTAAGTGCTTTCGTTTGAGGTAAACAACATTCTGAAAACGAGTCCAAAATTGATGTGTTTTGAACAAGTGGTTTTTACTATCATAAAATGAAAAGAGAATATATATTGAAGTGATTTTTAGCACTGTTATTTTGAGATGCTATGAACAAATATGTAGCATTTTCATTTGACTTTCTTATGTATTGATGTATTATATAAGTAATACACAAAATAGTTAGTGATGAATAATTTGCTACTCAAAGTAATTATTTATTATCTTAACTTTTTATTGTATAATTCAAATGTTATGTAATTTGAGATGTAGTAATATAAATTAGAAAGAAGTTGTACTATGCTAAAATTAACATCCATTAAAAAATCATACAAAACAGGAGATTTTGTTCAAACAGCACTCGATGGAGTATCCATCGTATTTCGCGATAATGAGTTTGCGGCAGTACTAGGTCCATCAGGTTCGGGGAAAACCACTATGTTGAATATCATTGGTGGTCTAGATCGTTATGATTCAGGCGATTTAGAAATTGACGGAATATCCACTAAAAAATATAAATCAAGTGACTGGGATACGTACCGAAATAATCGTATCGGTTTTGTATTCCAGAGTTATAACTTAATACCACACCAAACAATACTTGCTAATGTTGAATTAGCGCTAACCTTAAGTGGTGTTTCAAGTGCAGAAAGAAAAGAAAAAGCTAAACAAGCTTTAGATGAAGTAGGCTTAATTGAACATATCCACAAACTACCTAATCAGTTAAGTGGTGGACAAATGCAAAGGGTTGCTATTGCTCGTGCTCTAATCAATGACCCAGAGATACTACTTGCTGATGAACCTACAGGTGCTTTAGATACTAAAACAAGCGATCAAGTTATGGATTTATTGACAGAGATTGCTAAAGATAGACTAGTAATTATGGTAACCCATAACTCAGAACTAGCAGATAAATATGCCAATAGACTTATCCATTTAAGAGATGGAAAAGTAACATATGACAGCAACCCATATAATTCTGATGGAGCTGTTAAAAACGGCCGCGAAAGTCGCAAAGCTAGTATGTCATATTTGACAGCACTTTCCCTTTCATTTAGTAACCTAATGACCAAAAAGGGACGTACATTCGTTACAGCTTTAGCTGGTTCAATTGGTATCATCGGAATCGCAGCTATTTTAGCGCTTGCAAACGGAATCAATGCTTATATTGAAAATATTGAACAAGAAACAATGAGTATTTATCCGATTTCAATTCAGAGTTCTGGTTTCGATTTTTCCAATATAATAGGTAATGCTGAAAATGATGACAAACAAGCAGATCCAGGCAGTGTGCTTGAAAGAAAAGTAGTGGAGAGTTTGTTCTCAAATCGTCGTAAAAATGATTTAGCAAACATGAAAAAGTATTTCGAAGAAAATAGTAGTGAGATTAATCCTTACGTTCATTTGATTCAATATTCATATGATGTAAAACCACAAATTTATTTAGAAAACAGTTATACCGAGGTTGATAGAGTCAGCCCTGATGCAATTCTTGGCGCTTATGGGATTGGTTCCAGCAGTGGCATGGGTAACATTATGAGCAGTTTTAGCGGCGTTTCAGGAGGAATGGAAGTATTCAAAGAAATGCCAAGTAAATATAGTATGTTTGAGTATCAGTATAATTTACTGGCTGGACATTGGCCAGAAAAATATGATGAATCAATTCTGGTATTAGGACCAGGGGGTAGAATTACTGATTTTGTATTATACACTATGGGTATTCGCGATCGAGGAGAACTCAAAGCACTTGTTGAAGCTTTCATGAACAATGAAGATGGAGACTTAGAAATAGAACAAACTGATGGTCAAGTTTCATACGAGCAATTATTGTCAGCTCAATTCAAGGTAATCAATCCAGCTAGCAAGTATCAATACGATAAGAAATACGACGTTTGGGTAGATAAATCATCTGATAAGAAGTTCATGAAACAAGTAATATCAGATGGATTAACATTGAAAATAGTAGGCATAGTTCAGCCAAAAGATGGGGTGACTGCGACTACACTTTCTCAAGGTATTAACTACACCCCAGATCTAATCACTTATCTAATAGGCGAAGCAGCAAAATCAGAAGTTGTAAAAGATCAAATGGCTCATCCAACAGTAAATGTGCTGACTGGGAAAACCTTTATTGAAGAGAATGAAGATTCAAATGAATCCAAATTCAGTTTTACTGATTTAATAACAGTTGATGAAAAGGCTATCCAGAATGCTTTTAAGATGGATGCTTCAAAATTACAACTTGATCTTTCAGGGCTCAACAATATAACTTTTGACTTTTCTAATATTAAAATGCCATCATTTGATACTGCTGAAATTACTGCTATGCTACAGGCTGTAGCTAAATCAGTCAATGTGCCTGCGGATCAGATAATTGGCATCATGAAAGAAACTATGGAGGCGTTTTTAGCCGAAGAAAAAGCCAATGGAGTTAATGATATTGACCAATTAATTACTGACTTCAATGCATATATTGAAAGGACAGATGTTGCAGATGCAATCAAAAGCAAATTAACTGCTGTAGTTGATGCGTCGTCATTGCAGCCGGATGTAGTAGCAGCCTTGCAACAATACTTACAAGGAGCTATGGGAATGTATGTAGGACAGATAATGATGAGTTTACAAGGGCAAATGCAAACTCAGATTCAACTAGTCCTCCAAACGGCACTAGGAAAATTGCCTCAACAAATGCAAAGTGCTATGAGTATTGATACCAAAGCATTCCAAAATGCCTTTAAAATGAACATGAAAGAAGATGACATCCTTAATCTAATGACATCTATGATGAGTACAGAGGAAAGTACTTACGAACGTAATCTAAGTATTTTAGGTTATGCTAACATGGACAATCCATCGCAAATAAGTATTTATCCAATAGATTTTAACGCGAAAAAAGCAACACAAGACTTTATTGATAACTACAACGAAAAAATGAAGGCTGCTGGCGAAAATGAAAAAGTAGTAAACTATACCGATATTGTTGGAGTATTAATGTCATCAGTTACT
>JGI994J12354_10002171_pt1 | contig 19361 bp, 21 predicted proteins | sample IntmicLarv3ML3BL_FD_12354 | JGI IMG/M metagenome (IMG submission 12354)
GAGGTGGTTAATACATGCGAAACCCTATTCCTCTCTTGGGAGGTGCCGCCTACAGGCGGCGGGGTGGTTATAATGTGAAGTTTTCAGAGCAGCCCCTTTTAATTTTACCATCGCTGAATCAAAAACAGCGCTTTTTTCCGGCTTCTTTGCCGCATATATTACCGCATTTATAGCATATTTCATTGTCAAGCGGCTCATCCTTGACAAAGGCTTCGATATTTTCCATTGTGACCATGGCAATCGCCTGAAGGGCTTCTCTTGTAAAGAAGCCCTGATGTGATGTTACAACTACATTTGGGAATGAAAGCAGTCTGGCAAGCTCGTCATCAAGGATGATTTCGCTTGATAAATCCTCAAAAAAGTATTCACTTTCCTCCTCGTAAACATCAAGACCGGCACCGCCGATTTTTTTATTTTTGAGACCGTCAATCAACGCCGATGTATCAACAAGCGCGCCTCTGGACGTATTCAATATAATGACATTTTGCTTCATTTTCGATATTCTTTCGGCATTTATCATGTATTTTGTTTCGGCGGTAAGAGGACAGTGGAGCGATATAACATCCGACTTTTCAACCAATTCGTCAAGTGTTACATATTTATAATCCTGATTTTCCGCCGGAAATGCATCATATGCCAAAATCTTCATTCCAAGTCCCTTGCATATACGAATAAAAATCTGTCCGATTTTTCCTGTTCCGATTATTCCCGCGGTTTTTCCGTTAAGGTCAACACCCATAAGACCGTTTATATTAAAATTATTATCCCTTGTTCGTGCATATGCCCTGTGCGTTTTACGGTTTACGGTAAGAAGCAATGCCGCCGAGTGTTCGGCAACCGCTTCCGGCGAATAACTTGGAACGCGGACGACATGTGTTTTTTTGTAAGCCGCCTTAAAATCGACATTGTTGTAGCCTGCACAACGAAGAGCAATCAAAGTAACGCCATTGGAATAAAGCGCGTCTATTACCTCAGAATTTATTTCGTCATTAACAAAAACGCAAACTGCTTCACATCCGTCTGCAAGAATAGCGGTATCAGCATTAAGCTTATGCTCTAAAAATTTAATTTTGTGTCCGTATTGCTCCGAAAGCGGTTCGAACCATATTTTGTCGTAAGGTTTGGTATCATAAAATGCTATTTTCATCTTGATGAGCATTCCTTTCATGCATAGTATTATTATATTGTAACCAAAAAATAATCGCAGCCGATATGACGGCTGCGATTCAGACTGAAGACTTTGTCTTCAGTCTGTAAAAGGGGTATCCAATACCCCTTTTAGAAACCCCGGTTTCACGTCCTCCGGACGCGGATTAAGGGAAAAATCCGCCGCACATGTCACCGGATTTTTTGGATTTAATGTTTTTTGACGAGATTTTTAAGTTTGTCTACAAGCTGAATCGCAGCCGATATGACGGCTGCGATTATTTTAATTAGCTGTTAATTAAGGTATCGTAGTCATTTTGAGTAATGCCCCAAAAAGCCTCTAAACGATTAATCTGAACCGCTTCGGCACGAATAGCCAGATACATTGCTCCGTCATCAACGGCAAGCACATTATTAACACCGGTAATAAAATTAAAGGTTCTGAAGGCATTTTCAGTCAAGCTGTTCATTGCGCCTTTGCCTGCCTCAGCGTTATTTGCCGTAAAATAAACATACTTGTCATACAGACGGTTGTCAAGCCAATTCGAATTGAATGTATAGTCAGTTTCCTCTTTAATATAAATTGTTTCATAGGTCTCATGCGTATTTGAATCATATCCGACAATTACGCCCATTTCGGCGATGTAAACCCTTACATAGCTGTATGTCATTCCCATATATCTTATATCAACCCTGAGCTTTGAAAGATAATTGTCAGCCCTGGGGTCATCCAGATTGATTTTGTAATAGGTGGTGTCGCTTTCACGGTAGGTGCTTCCCGGAATCCTTGTTCCGTCGGACTTTAGAAAATAAACATCAGGATGAATCTCAACGCTTGTTGTCCTCAGGCTGTGCGGACGTCTGAAGTCTTTCCTTAGCCACGCAAGGGTATTCAAAACAAGTGCAAAAGACACAAAGGAAGCGACAATAATAAGCATAACCATCTGTCTGTTCATGCGTTTTGAAAATTTAGACATGTTTTATTGTCACACTCCTTCCGTCAAAAATATAATGTCTGCGGGAATTTACGGTGTAGGCTCATTTATCTGATGCGTATATCCGATTATATCAAGCGGATGAGCGGCAACAGGTATCGGATAGCTCTCTGTCGCGTTGCCCCACCTTGTCGCTGTTTCGGAATCATATTCCGTCCAGTAAAGAAGATAACCCAGAGTCACTTCGTTCTGACCGATATTTATCTGCATATTTTTCATTTTTGGTATCTGGACGTTATCGTTGATATCCTTTATTTTTGCTCTTCTTTGGGCTTCTGTGGTAAAGAGCAATCTGTCTCCGACAAGACTGTTAATATACGCAAGGCAATCCTTACTGCCTCCCGTAACATATGCTTCGTCCTCAACGGGAACAAATATATAATAGTGAAGAATGTCAGTAAGCATAGCCGTATCCTCATATTTTATGTCAACAAGGATATCAATATCGCCCTTGTTTGCGCCATATATTTTGTGTACCTTAACAGCCTTGTTAAAATTGACATCTGCAATATGGTCACCGGTCATTGCGGATACATCGGAAGCCGGACGGTTGTCGCCTACCGGAAAATATCTTGTCGGAGCAATACCGTAAATATTAAGCGGAGTTACAACGCTGGTATTATAAAACCACATGTTAATTATACCGATCGTAAGATCCTTTTTCGTCATATCCTCGTAATGAAACCATGACGCACTTTGGGGAATGGAGAAGATATATGCAATGCAAATCGAAATAACCATAAATGGCGGCAGAATTATTAAAATCCATTTTTTTGAAAGCTTTTCCATATATTTCTCCTTTCTGTATTTTATGGGGTTGGCATCATTCTTTTACAAGGAATTTAAATCCGGGGATTTTATAAACATACAAACCGATAAGATTTTCAGGAAGCGCAGGCGCATCCTCTGACTGATTATTGTCGCCCTTTGTGATAATAAATCCGGTTTCTTCCTCTATTCTGACTACTCTGTGAGTTACAACAATGTTGCTGTTGGTCATGGTATAGGTAATTATATCGCCCTCTTTAAGCCCGGACGGGTTAATCTCTTTTACAAAAATCATGTCGCCCTTAAAAAGAGTATCACTCATGCTGTCGGTCGAAACAATGTAGGGTTTTGTTCCCAAAATAATATTTACGGTAAACATTATTACCAAAACAACCGCAACCAATGTGATAAAAACAGCGGCAATCCTTGCGGCGATAAACAGAGTCCTTTTAATCATGGCTGAGTTGCCAGATTGTTAAGCTCAGTATATCCTATAGTGCTCCAATTAACAAGGTTTGCCTGCTTTGCCTGAAAAATAATCCTTACATTAAACTGAGCGCCCGATAAATTTTCGGTTAATGTTTCTTTGAATTTTATGCTGTCGGAAAAAACAAACGCTTCACCGGATCCCACAGGCACAGGCAATGCAGGAATTATTTCATCATATCCGCCATAGTTGTAATAATAGCACTCATCAGTACTGTTATAAATCCAGTTCGGGTCAATGGATACAATTAAATAATTATTGTAAAGCGGACATCCTGCGCCTAAAAAATACGGCTGATTTACATAAACCTGTAAAGGGTCAAGGTAATCCGTGTAAGAATATCTTATCTGTGCACGAAGCTGTGAGTCTATGCTTGATTTGTTTATCACTACAAGGTCGGACGAATCTTCGACAGAATTGTAAAGCAGCTCCTGGTCGGGAACAACCCTTTCACCGACTGCCAAGGCAATAAAATCCCCCTGATATTCATAGCTCAGGTCACCGATATTAAGGATTTTTTGATTTGCCACGCTTGCGTTAAACCAGGCATATGTGCCTTTTGAAAAAAACGAAGCTGCAACAATTGAAAGACAAAGGCACAGCATTACTATTCTTTTCACCATAAATGTCAGCCTGCCCTTCTCTCCATTTTTTTAATTTGAAAAAATGCAATTTCAGCCGAAAGCCCAATCAATAAAAATATAATTACAATCAGCCGGAGCGATGGATTTTTAAGAATTGCCAAAGGAAGTCCGAAAACCGGAAGTGAGAAAACAACCTTTCCCTCAATGCTTGCATCCGGCGCATTGTACGGGTCAGGGGTTTTATTTGCGTCGCCCTTTGTTTCAAGGCTTCTGCCTTCGGTGTCAATTCCAACGACTCTGTGTGTAAAAAACTTGCTTTTGTTTTTTTCTGATTTAAAGGTAAGAATATCGTTAAGCTTTATATCGTCAAAGGCCGCTTCCTTTGTGAAAACCAATGAGCCGTATGAAAGAGTCGGTCTCATACTTCCCGACATTACCGTGAACACCCTGTATCCTAAGACTTCAGGAATTATCTGCAGGAGTACTGTCATTGCCAGAATCGTTATTATCAGATAAGCTGTTATCCGACCGGCAATTTTCAGTATTTTCATCAGAAATAATCCTTTTAATTTTTTTTGAGTTGCTCAAAATATCCAGAATCGCTATTATCATAACCGGAACAATAATAAAAACAACCATATTTCGCGGATTTTTAAGAGTTCTTATTATTTTACCGAAAAATCTTGAATGACCTGTGACCTTGCCCAGAATTTTTTGTGTGTCAACAGGGAAAATATCCTCGTCCCTGTTCGCATCGCCTTTTGTATAAACTCTTCCGTTTTCTATGCGGTTTACTCTGTGAGTATTTATTTCTCCCCTGATTTCAGGGTCGTCCGAGATGAAGGTTATAATATCCTCTTCGGGAGACAGCTTATCGGTGTCAATCTTCTTTACGATTATAAGCTCACCCTGCATAATCGTTGTTTCCATGCTTCCTGTTGAAACGACAAACAGTCTTAACCCAAAGATACCGTTACCGTCGGCGAATATGGTGACATAGACTAAAAGCGCGACCGTTAAAGCCAGAAAGAGTGAAATAGCCGCTGATAAAAGCTTTAACAGCATCTTTTTTTTCATAAAATCATATCATTCATTCCATATGTTTTTTAAATAGTCTCCGATGTGACAGAAAAGAGGGCTTTGTCAATAAGCAGCTTCATTCCTGAATATTCAATCTCTGTGTCCTCGTGCATATAAATTGTATATGTGAAAACGAACATGTCATCGGTTGTAACATGATAGTTTTTAAAGAGATCCATATCGCGTCCTGAAAGTATTAAATCGCTCATTTTTACATCTACATCAGGGTCTTCCGGAGGAGCGTTTGGATCCTTATACCTTACCCACATGACATCCGCAAGGTCAAGCGTGTTGCCTGTATTGGGGGGATCCTGCTCTGAGGGCAAATCAAGTCCAAGCAGTGCTGCCCTGATATATCCGCCGTTTCTCGGAGGGTATATGTCAGCCTTGAAGGTTACCTCAAATCCCGGATAGTAGTAGGTTATAATCTGAACCGGATCCTCTTTTACAAATACAAGCTCTCCGTCCTCCATGTCTGAATAACCGTCGTCGTCCTCGTCAACGGTCTTGTAAAAAAGCACATCGGAGCCGTTATAAAAAAGGTCAAGTGATTCGAAATAGTTTGCAAGACGTGGATTAAACCATCCCAGAGTGAATGCAATAATAAGTGCAATTGACAAAATAAAAAGCAGGACAGAATAAATCAGCTTACGTTTTAACTTTACCAATTGTACTCACCTGCCTTTTTTTAAATTGTCTTCTGTCTAGTACCTTGTCCCTCAATGCACTAATCTTCTTCTGTCGGTTTTTTAGCTGATTTAGCTGTTTTAGGTTTCGCCGCAGCCCTTGGTTTTGCCGCAGCTTTTGGCTTTGCTGCTGTAGGTTTCTTTTTTGGAGACGGAGAAGCTTTTTTGCTTTCCAAAGGCTCCTGCTCTTCCGCGGTGTCGTTTAAATCATCGTCAACAAAGCTCTCGAACTCGTCAGGAGAATATTTTTCGCTTTCACCGTCATCGTCCGATTCACTCTCGCGGTAGTCATCTTCAATATCATCATCGTCATCTATATCTTCATCTGTATCTTCTTCATCATCGTAGTAATCGTCATCGTCGTCGTCATCATCATCCGATTGAGAAAACGAACCGAGTCCAAGCGCTCTTTCAAGCGCAAGCTTGATATTGTCCTGAAGCTCTTCCTTTTCCTTCTTCTGAACCTCAATGCCAAGAGCTCTGTGAAGAGCCGCCTTAATTTCGTCTTCCTGTTCTTCTTTTTCCCTTTTCTCGGTTTCTATTCCAAGCGCCTTTTCAAGTGCCGCGCGAATTTCGTCCTCATTGCTGTCCTTAGCCTTATAGGCACGTTCGATTTCATCGTTAAAAATTCTTCGCAGCTCTGTTTCTGACACATCATAGTCATCCACAAATTCTTCGACTATATTTCGAATGAATTTCGGCTTGATAATACGCTTTCTTTTAAAATTCTGAACATCAAACGCCTTATTGTGCTCCTCTGACAAATGATTTTTCATTATCAGATAATTGTAAAGAACAAGTGTATTAAGCTCGTCAAGATAGGTTTCGTCAAAATTGGCATCGCTTTGCTGTTTTTCTATGGAATAACCGATGTCGGTATACTTGTCAAGGAAATTCCACAACTCATAGCACGCACTGAAATTCGGCTCTTTTTTAATAAGATTGGTTTTTTGTATAGGGGAACGAACCTGTGTACAGCCGGTAAGACCCAGATAAAACTCGCTTTTCTTAAAGCCGTTTATCATTGTACGCATATGTTCGATTTTTTCAAAAATTTGAGGGTCATTATGCTCATTGTCAAGATAGTTCTGACCCTGATGAACCTTTAAAACCAGCGAATATTCGACCTTTTCATCATTGTCATTAAAGGTTGAATCGACCTTAAGCGCCGAAACAAATTCATCACCTGTTGTTCCGAAAAGAGCGTCATATCGACGTTCAAGGAACTGATTAAGACGCGTAAGAAGTGTGAAAATAAAACGGTTTTCGTAGATGTTTAAGCTTTCCTCGTTGTATACATTAAGAACCTTGTTTGGAATGACATTTCCCTTTTCATCCACACGGCTGATAAAATGTGTATGTGTGGCAAGATGCTTGACGGCATCGGAGCCAACCTTTTTTGCAAGCTCTATCGGAACGATATTTGATTCGCGTTCGATAAATTTGCGGGGCTTACGAATGATAAGCTCAAGCGCAGGCAGGCAGCTATGTATCGCGTTAACCCATTTTTCGTCAATGCGCTTTATCAGAATCTCGTTCTTTTGACCGTAAAAGCGTGCGCCGGACTCGACAACCTTCATGAAATACTCATAAAAATCATCGCCGTTAAGGGTATTAAGTGTACGCGTCCTGAACTTGCGGTACAATCCGGCGCTGTAATTTCGCATTTAAGAAATCGTCCTTTCTTAATATTGAGTAGGGGACGTTTTTATTCTTCCTCGGCAACCTTTTTCTTTTTAGGATACAAAATATCTCTGTCCTTGACAGGCTTTCCGAACAGGAAGCCCTGCATTTTCTGACAGCCCATTTGCATAAGAGTTTTTTGCTGCAAGCTGTCCTCAACACCCTTGGCTACGACCTCAAGGTCAAGCTTTAAAGCAAGCTCAATAATTGATTCGGTAACATCTCTTGATTTCTGGTCGATAACGATATTGTCAACAAACCGTTTGTCAAGCTTTAAGATATGCGCGGGAACCTTGCCAAGCTTTGAAAGCGCGGCAAATTCGCCGCCGAAATCGTCAATCGCAACCAAAAAGCCGTGTTCGTGAAGCTCCTCCATTTTTTGAAGGGTTAAGCTGCCTTTATTGACCATGGCAAACTCTGAAATCTCCATACATATCTTATTGCGCGGAACATTCGTTTTTTCGCAAATTTTTAAGATATCGGAAATAAAGTCCTTCTTTTGGAAGTGCTTTGTCGAAACGTTAAGAGAAATATAATCAATGTCGATTCCCTTTGCCGCCATCTTGTTAAGAGTGCGGCAGGATTCCTCCACAACCCAGTTTCCCAACGCCGCATTAAGACCGCTTTTTTCTGCAATCGGCATAAAAACTGCCGGCGACAGAAAATGAAGCTCCTTGTCAATCAGTCGTATAAGTGATTCATACGCAATCGTCTTTCCGAACATCGGCTGAACGATGGGCTGATAATAAAGCTTGAGTCCGCATTCGGAATCCCTTGGTTTTGGGGTTGTCGGTTTTTTTGTCTTCCTTACGTTATCTGCCATATGTATAAGTTCCATTTCTCCGCACAGTATTTTGTTAAGCCTGCCGGACGGTGCGGCCAATCAGCAGTACAAAAATCGTTTAAGACTTCATAAGTCTTTCGATATAAGCCTTTGCAAGGGGCATTTTGCCTTTTCCGAAATGCTTTTCAAGCTGAGCAATAAGCTTCTTGAGATTGTCCGCCATAAAGGCAATGTTTAAACCCTCGAATTTCCGGAAAATTTTATATGTAAGCATGTAGTCAAGACCATCGGTTTCGGTACCGCCGCACGCAACATAAACGGGGATAAAATCCTTGATTTGCTTTAAGATACGGTTACCGAAAGCAAGACGGAAATTTTCGATAACATAGTAGTCAAGCGTATCAAGCTTTTGCAAAGTATCCTCTGAAACGGGATATTTTTCTTTTGCTTCTTTAAAAAGACTGAGCAGATAGTCGGAGCTTACCTGCATTGGCTCATGCTCGGGGCAGTCAAACGCTGAGCCCTTTGTGTTCAGCTGAATAGATGTTGCACGGTCATAAACCTTATCTGTTATGGAGAATGTCGAGTCATCGTTGTTTGCTGTTCCGACAAACCAGACATTATCGGGAATCGGGCACTTTCCTTCACGCAGATTTTTCGGGTCGGTCGCCCAGATATCGGGAACAACGTCAATTTCCCATTCGTCGGAATTGGGCATTTCAAGAACCGACAAAACCTCGGCAAAATAATACTCGACACGTGCAAGGTTCATCTCGTCAAGGACGACAAATCCGATATCTTCCCTGTATGTAAAGTCATAGATGTTTTTCAAGAAGTCGGTTTCGTTAAATCTTTTTGTAAATTCGTTCAAATATCCGACAAGCTCGGAACGGTCTCTCCACGAAGGCTGTACGGCGCAAATCGCCGCATCATGCTTTAAAAACTTACCCCATGAATACGGGAGGGATGTTTTACCTGTACCTGAAATACCCTCAAGTATAATCATTCGGGAGGTCGCCATGCCTGCGACAAAGGTCATAACAAGTGATCTGTCATAGAAAAGTCTCATTTTGGTGCACGCAAAATGTCTGAATGCATCAACCAGGTCAGGCAGCGTATAATCCTGTGGGTCAGTAAGCACGAACGGATTTTCGGTATACTTGGTATCAACCGCTATAAGCTTTACAAAGCGGCTCTGTCCGGCAGTTTCTTCGACCGGTTCTCTTGGATTTCCGTCCTCGTCAAGCTCATCCTCATAATCAGGACGAAGCCCCATCTGTGAAACCTTCATTGCCATTATCGAGTTTTTCTCGTCAACCAGCTGGACGACTTCTTTGTTAAGGCGCTTAACCTCGTTAAGCAGCGCTTCCTCATCAATAATCTTACGGCGGAAAACGATATATTTTGTAACAAGCTTATATAACTGAAAGATAATCAGACCAAAAAGTCCCAAAAGAATTATAATTGAAAGTATTGACGTAATCCAACCTAATGCGTCAAACTGCGGACGGTAGCTGTTAAAGGTGTCAAAATATTCTTTGAAGTCAAAAAATATGCCGGCAAAGGCTTTTCCGATACTTGCAAAAAAATCAACGATGTTTCGCAGTATCAGCATGACAAGATTGTAAAAGAATTGGAAGAAGATACTCATTTACACTGTCCTTTAACAAGTTATTTTTAGCCTTTAGGATTTGCGGTCCTCATTTGGCTGTGATTTGCTCAAAAGCTCCTGCTGCTGTTTTTTAAGCTCATCAAGCTGACGTTTAAGCTCGGCAGTCTCGTCAGCAAGTGCTTTTTTATCGGGTGACGATGCATCCGGGTCATCAGTATCAACACCGTCTGCAAGCGCAAGCTTATATTCTTTGGCTACCAGAATAAGCTTGATAAGCCGCCACAAAAAGAACAGTGCAAGCGGAATAACGACACAAACCAAAAGACCGTTTCTTGACTTTATAAAATCTGCGGCTGAACCGACATTTTTTATTTTAAATCTGTAATACGCTTCAAGGTCGCCGAAAAATTTCAGCTCTTTGTCCTCAATTTTTGTGTTGTCACCCATTGTTGTATATCGCTTTTCTCCATCACGTTCCTCAATTTTTGTAATTCTGTGCGCAATTAATTGAGCAACGCCCGAATCATCGATAAAATCTCTGAAAACAACGATATCGCCTTCTTTAAAGTTGTACTTTGAAGGATTTGATTTGTCGATTATCGACACTGCGATAAGGTCTCCTTCATCGAAATTATCTTTTTTATCGCCCGACATGGACGGTGACTGAATCGACTGAAAGCTTAAGCCGAAAATCGTCGGCATACCGAGATTGTCCTTTGATGATATAGTCATGATGATAAACAAAGCCGCAACTGCGATTACTATCCAGATTAATGCCGAAACAATAATCTGAATGATTTTTCCCGCTTTTGTTTTTGAATTCAACCGCTCAACTCCCCTTAACCGGACAGATTTAATAAAACGCGATTTTAATGCTTTATAGGCATTTGTAAAGGTAATCTTTCATGTCGGATATCCTTTGCAAACGTCTGTAAAACTTATCAGAGTCACGGCAGGAGCAAGAAAGCTTGCTCCTGCCTGAATTGCAAATTTTTCAAACAGAAATTAAATCCTGTTCGACAATACCTGTGTAATTTGTTTATTAATAAACAAATACAGTGTCTGCGTCTGCGTTCTTCTGTCCGAATACCAATCTTGTTGAAAAGAGGTGATTGGCAACAGCGTTCAAGGTATCTACGTCAGCGCCCTCAACCCAGATATAAACGCTGAATAACTGTCTGCGACCCTTTGCAAGCTGGAAGAGATCCATTTTGCCGTCAACAGCTCCTGCACCCTCGACAGTAAGCTTGAAGGTGCTCTGCGTCTCATAATCGGCAGAATCTATGCCGTAAGCTGCTTCGGAGGTAGCTTCTATGCCTGTGCCGCCTACGCCGTTAAAGGTAGAGGGAAGATGCTTGGTTTCGTTTGGCTCCCAGATTATCGCATGGTCAAAATTCTCAGTACCGGTAGTTGCGCCCGGATTAATTGCAGAACCAAATGTGTCCACTCCACTGGTATCATCTATGTCATAGTTCTGAGGAACAAAGCCTACGCGTACCGTAGCATCGGTATAATACTTTGCTAAGTCAGTATCTGTCAGAGCTTGCTTTACATGTGACATTGCGTTGTTAACGTCAAGATAGAACATGCCGTTGTCAGCAGAAATTACCCACAAATCAAACTTTGCATAGTCACCGAGAACAGGGTCTGTGCCGGGAGTTGTCGGAGCTACTCCGGGAGCAACTGCAAGCTCGTATCCTGTTTTTGTCATTCCGTCTAAATCATACACTATTTTCCAGAATTTTCTGCTGTCAAGATCAGTTGTAACTGTTAATGTGTTTGTCTTGAACAACGAAGAAACATTGGTTAATTCTGTCGGGAACGCGTATTTATTGGTAGTTCTGCTGGATGCCATAATGTTTGCCTGTGTAACTACCGCTTTCCAGTCGGAGTGTCCGGTATCGCTGTTCGGGTTTTCCATTTCCGAAAGCAAAAGGTTCGAAAGTGCGCGAACTGTGAGGTCAATGTTGTCGACTTCAGGATTCTTGACCGCGGTAAACCATGCATAGGTTGCGCCGGTCAGTGCCACTGCAGCAATAATTAACAAGGAAACTGCTGCAAGAAGCTGGGATCTAAGGGTTTTTTTCATGTTGTTTTTCCTCCATTATTTTTTTTATAAAAAGCGACTTTTAACAAATATCGCGTTTTACCATAATTCCTGATTCCTAATTTACAATTAAGTTAAACATCATCGGGTTTTTCGGATCTCAGCTTTGCTTCAAAGCCCATTGTCATCTTTACAAAGCCGCCCAAAATATTGTTTACGCATTCCGGATCCTCGCCCTCAAGCCATACGACAACGGTATACTTATCAACCTGATTTACATCAATAGGGCGCTGGTCAAGACGAAGTATTCTTGATTTGCCGCTGAACGGCTCGGTGTCCGGCTCGGGTCCTGTTCCGTCATTTCTTTGCTTGGCGTATACTGTCGGTTTACCGTTGTAATAAATCTTTACGCGCATGGCCGCATCGACATTTTTAAGCATTTCGTTTATGTCAAGGCTTGGTATGTATGTAAGCGGGTTCTGTCCTATGTTCTTAACATAGAAGGTGTAGGCTATGTAATCCTCGCCGTTATGTGTTCCGTCCTTTACGGTATCGATATCATCCGGCAGGTCTGTTTGCGTAATATTCCACATATTAACAACAGGCTCGGACAAAAGCTCCTGTCTGGGGTTTTTGAATTCAGGCTCGTCTGACAGCACAAGCCCCAGACGTATCATTTGCTCGCGCGCAACGGTAATTGTGAAGGTGCCCTTGCTTTGAAGAAGCGCTGCAACAATAAAAAGCGAAATGACAATCATCAGAAGGGTAAAAAGAATGAGATTGCGGCGGTTGTTGAGCATCATCTGCCGTATTCTGTATCGCATTGAACGTCTGGAGAGAACGTCACTTTTAATCGGGTGTTCTATCGGTGCAGAAATAACAATTCATCTCCATTCCTTCGGCATATTCGTGAAAAATTCAGATGTATGGTGTTCACGGGCGATAAGTGTTTTTCAAATGTTACAGATATACGGTTGTATTTTATCACAAAACATGAACCATTGTCAACGGTTTTGCAATAATTATTATTAATTGGTAATAAAACCATTTATTTGCATAAATAGTGCGGATATGCGACCGGGAGACGGATGTTTGGGTCGCATATCCACACTATTCTAAATACGTGCATTTTTCATGTCTTTTTCAACCTGTTTTTTAAGTTCCTCAACACCTGAAAATTTTCGTTCCGCGCGAATAAATTTTTTAAGCATAACATGGACATTCTGTCCGTAAAGATCTCCCGAATAATCAAAGACATGCGTTTCAGAAAGAGGCTTTGACGCTTCAAAGGTCGGGCGTATGCCGATATTGGTTATTGACGGGCAGACCTTTTTATTTATGACCGTTTCTGAGGCATAAACACCGAATTCAGGAATGAAAAATTCATCGGGAAATTCCTGATTAATTGTCGGAAACCCATGCTTTCCGGCAAGCTGAACTCCGTTTATGACCTTAAAATCATATCCGAACGGACGGGTCAGAAGCGTGTTCGCAAGACTCGTATTCCCTTCCGAAAGAAGCTCCCGCACACGGGTGCTTGAGACAAAGGTGCTGTCAAATATAACCGGCGGAGTAACAATCGTTTCAATACCCGATGAACTTCCAAGCATTTCAAGAGTACTGCTGTCGCCGATTCCCGAATGTCCGAAATGAAAGTTGTAACCGCACACGGCTGTTGTTACGTTAAGCTTTCCGGCAAGTATTTTCTGTATAAAATCCTTACAGGAAAGATAGCGTATTTCTTCAAAGCTGAATTCCGCGATGTCTGAAATCCCCAAACTGCGGATGGCTTCATACTTAAGTGCCTGTGTGATAAGCTTTTTTCCGCCCGGACGGTTTATTATGACTGCAATTGAGCGGGGGCACACGTTTGCCGCCTGCGAAAGAACCTGTTTGTGCGCCATATGCACTCCGTCAAAAAAACCGAGTGCGGCTGATATTTTTTCCTTCATGCTTCGGCAGAACCCCCCTTTTTTTGTTTTTTTATGACCTTAAGCCGTGAAAATTCCTCGCGGTCTTTTTCATCAAGTGAATCGGCTATAAATTTGACCGTATCCTCAAAGCCCGGTATCAAAATATTTTTAAGAGCATTCGCCCTTTTTTGCGTCTTTTTGATTGCATTTGCAAGCCGGTAAATGCTGTTTTCAATTTCTGCGAGCATAATTATAAGCTGCTTTACACTGTCAAATTTAATATATGCTTCATCAAAAAGCGAATTGGTGGAGTTAAGCCCGAAAAAAGGCTCCGGCGCTTTTTCTTCAAGCGTTACCATGGGTATTTCAATGCCCATAACGCTTCTGAAATGTATTTCGACAGCGTCCTCAACCGGAACAGCCTCGACAATTTCCGACACCGTTCCTAAAGTAATGTTTGCCTGTTGAAGCGCAAGATAAGCTTCCGAAAAGGTTTGGTCGATTTGACCCTGAATCCGGTTTGCCGCGCCAATCAGAGTCATCATTTCTCTGACAAGAATGTTGCGTTTTCTGTCAAGCAAATCAAACCCCAGCCGTGAAAACCGGAGCGATTTTTTTGTTTTTAACAGATTTCCTTTTGTCGGAAAAACGCCGGCAACCATTTTTTCACCAACCTTTGATATGTATTGGAGAGTTCATATACGTCTACTTAAAAGCGAAAAATTGTTCAAGGTTCTTCTTATGTGTATGCAATCTTGACCGACAACCGTATTGAAAAATAAAACGCAATAAAAGACCTTTTCAATTAAGTTTAACATTTTGAGCAGGGGAAACCCCCGACGAGGGTTTCCCCACGTAAAAACAGTCCCCCGGACTGTTTTTACTCCCCTTCCTGCGTTCTTTTAACGATAAGAGTTTCGTTCTTTGCGAAGAACGACCAAGGCTTTGCCTTTGGAATCCACAATCTTTTGAAAAAGATTGAGTAAAACTTTCAATTTTTTTACATTTATTAGGTTTTTCGCCTTAACCAAGCGATTTTAGTCTCTACGCTTCCGGAAGATGCTGCTCAAGCAATTTACTGTCAATTCTGTCAAGCTCAGTACGGGGCAACAGCGCAAGCATTTTCCAGCCAAGCTCCAGTGTTTGCTCAATTGAGCGGTTTTGATTAAAGCTTTGCTTTACAAATTGCTGCTCAAATTGCCGTCCGAATTCAAGATATTGCCTGTCGGCTGCCGACAGTTCATCCTCGCCGATAACCGATGCAAGCATTCTTACATCCTGAACCCTTGCATAGGACGCAAAAAGCTGATTGGCAAGCGACGGGTGATCCTCTCTTGTAAACCCCTTGCCTATACCGTCCTTCATAAGGCGTGAAAGTGACGGAAGAACCGACACCGGAGGATAAACACCTTCCCCGTCAAGCCGTCTGTCCAGCACAATCTGTCCCTCGGTAATATATCCGGTCAAATCGGGAACCGGATGGGTTATATCGTCATTCGGCATTGTTAAAATAGGAAGCTGAGTGACCGAGCCTTGTTTGCCGCGTATCATTCCAGCCCGCTCATAAAGTGACGCAAGGTCGGAATAAAGATATCCGGGATATCCTTTTCTGCCCGGTATTTCGCCCTTTGATGAGGAAAATTCACGGCACGCTTCGGCATACGAGGTCATATCGGTAAGCACGACAAGAATATGCATACCAAGCTCAAAGGCAAGATATTCCGCCGCTGTAAGAGCAAGCCGGGGTGTCAGAATCCGCTCGATAATCGGATCGTTTGAAAGATTTAAAAACATTGTAACACGTTGGAGTACACCGGAGCTTTCAAAGGAGCGACGGAAAAAATCGGCAACGTCATTTTTTACGCCCATTGCGGCAAAAACGACTGCAAAACCGCCGTCATCATCCTTGATTTTTGCCTGACGTACAATTTGCACCGCAAGCTCGTTATGCGACATTCCCGAGCCGCTGAATATCGGAAGCTTTTGACCTCTGATAAGAGTCGTCAGACAGTCAATCGAGGAAATTCCGGTTGATATAAAATTTCGCGGATATTCTCTTGAAACAGGATTGATTGGCGCTCCGTTTATATCCTTTTTCATCAGAGGATATATGTCGCCAAGTCCGTCAGCGGGTCTGCCGGCGCCGTCAAAAACTCTGCCCAGAATTTCAGGAGAAAGAGGCATTTCCATCGGATGCTCCAAAAGGCGAAGCCGTGTATTTGTAAGCGAAATCCCTCTTGTGCCTTCAAAAACCTGAACAACAACACGCTGTCCGTCAATTTGGACAATATGTCCTGTGCGGATGCTGCCGTCATTAAGCTTTATGCTTACCATTTCCTCAAAGGACGGATTTTTAACATTGTCAAGCACGATAAGAGGCCCGGTTATTTCAGAAAGCCCAATATGCTCAATTATCATGCTGTAACCCCTCCCATACTGTTAATGATTGCATTGAGCTTGTTTTCTATATCTTCAATATATTGGTCAAGAAGCTCAATATTGTCATTCGGAACGTCGTATTTCATGCGTATGAGACGGTCGAACAGCCCTGTTTCGGCAATTCTTGACAGCGGAACCGAAGCGGAGATAAGCTGCTTTGATTTTTTGTAAAGGCTTAAAATACAGCTCATCATTTTAAATTGCTTTAGCAAGGGCACATATGTGTCGTCCTTATGATATGCGTTCTGCTGTAAAAATCCGACGCGAATAACCTTTGCAATTTCGATGACAAGCTTCTGGTCATCGGGAAGAACATCCGCGCCGATAAGCTTGACAATTTCCATCAGCTTATCCTCTTCAAGCAAAAGTCCTGAAAGCTCGGCACGCCGCTTTATAAAATCAGGGTCAACATTGCTTTCAAACCACGGCGCAAGGTCGGAAGCGTATTCACTGTATGAGGTTATCCAGTTTATTGCCGGATAATGACGTGCATAGGCAAGCGACTTGTCAAGGGTAAGAAAACAGCGTGTGAAGCGCTTGGTGTTTTGCGTGACAGGCTCGGAAAAATCCGAACCCTGTGGCGAAACCGCGCCTATAATGGTAACTGAACCATCTGCTCCGCTTAAGGTTTGCATGTATCCTGCACGTTCGTAAAATTCGGATATTCTGGACGGAAGATATGCCGGAAAGCCTTCCTCGGCCGGCATTTCCTCAAGCCTGCCCGAAATTTCGCGCAGCGCCTCTGCCCATCGGGAGGTTGAATCCGCCATGATTGCAACATGGTATCCCATGTCGCGATAGTATTCGGCAAGCGTTATTCCTGTATAAATTGAAGCCTCTCGCGCCGCAACAGGCATGTTTGAGGTGTTGGCGATAAGTGTTGTGCGGTCGGTAAGCGGCCGCCCCGATTTCGGGTCAATAAGGCTCTGAAATTCCTCTAAAACCTGTGACATTTCATTTCCGCGCTCGCCGCAGCCCACATAAATAATAATATCGGCATCGCACCACTTTGCAAACTGGTGCTGGGTCATGGTTTTTCCTGTTCCGAAGCCGCCCGGAATGGCCGCCGTTCCGCCCTTTGCAACAGGAAGCAATGTGTCAATAATCCTTTGTCCCGTTATCAGCGGCATTTCGGAATGAATTCTTTTGCTGACAGGACGCGGAATTCTTATCGGCCACTTATGGCAAAGACTAAGCTTCACAAGACCTTTTTTAGTCGAAACAGTCAAAACATCATCATTCACATGATATTTTCCGTCCGGCTCAACCTCAGCAACCTCTCCGCTTATATCGGGAGGAATAAGACATTTGTGTGTAATTATCTCTGTTTCGGGACACGTGCAGTAAATCTGTCCGCCCTGTACAGAATCACCTTTTTTGACGGCAAATGTTACATCCCATAACCGCCCGGTGTCAAGCGGTTCGGCAGACGCACCTGTATTAATAAAGGCTCCGTTTTTTTTCTCAACATCACGAAGCGGGCGCTCGATTCCGTCAAAAATATTGTCAAGTATGCCGGGGCCCAATGTGACGCTCATAGGAAATCCCGTAGGGAAAACAGGCTCTCCGGGTTTTAGCCCCGTTGTAACCTCGTAAACCTGTATGATGGTTTTTTCAGATGAAATTCCTATGACCTCGCCGACAAGCCTTGACTCGCCGGCATAAACCATTTCCTGCATAGAAAAATCGTTTGAATTTTTGACCGTTACTACCGGTCCGTTTATACCGAAAATTACATTTTTCGATGACAAAAAATCATAACCTTTCAGGGGAGGATGTATTTATATTCCAGTTGCTGTAAAATTTTACAAAAAAATATTAAATTCAAAAAATCCGGCGACATGCGCGGCGGATTTTTACCTTGACCCTAATGCCGACCGCGGCATGTTCCGGGGATATTATAAGGGGTATTGGATACCCCTTATACAGATTTCAGTCTGTAAGTATTAGTCCCGAGGTTTCAACAAATCTTTTATGCTGTTCCTCAAGCCGTGCGTCAAGCGTCTGGTCAACAAAGACCTTTCCGTCCGAAAGGCGAAGTCCTCCGATTTTTATATCCTCTGCGGCAATCAATGTGCAGTCAAGCTTATCGCTGATTGCATTTTTAAAGACCATGTCGCATTCACGAAGATATACCGTAATTTGTTCCGAAAGCGCTTTTGCTCCGCCTATCGCTGTTTTTATAAGAAAATCCTTGTATTCCGGCGTTTGAGTGAACTGAGAAAGTTTAGAAGCCGCACGCTCAAAAATCTGCTGTGTCATCTGCTCGCGCTTATGAATCAGTTCTTTTCTGCCTTCGATTGTCCGCCGGGATAAATCCCTTCCGACTTCATTTCGCATAAGAGCAGTTTCCTTTTGTATAAGCTCATATGCGTCGGCAAGAACCTCCTGCTCGGCACTTTCAAGCTCACGGTCGGAATACTCCTTTGCGTCAAGAAGAATCTGTTCACGGCGCTCCCGGGCTTCTTTATTTATCGCGTCAATAAATTTGCTTAATTTTTGTTCCTGTGTTGCCATATTGTAACTGTCCTTTCGTAGATACCGGGATGTTTTGTCCGTTTTGCCACAGCAAATTCATGCCATACTGTACGGCATGAAAGGAGAAAACTCCCGTCTGAAAGGTTTATCTTTCAGACACTAAACCTTTACTCCGATAGCTTCCCGCACAAATTTGGTTATGGAATCCCTGCTGCGTCCCGAACCGTGACGGTCGGGGATTTCAACAATAAGCGGCGTGCGCCGTGAGAGCTTTAATTCGGAAACAAGCTCGGCGCAAAGCTTCGCAAGCCGTTCTGTAATAAGAACCACTCCGACCTCACGGTCGTCTGCCGCTTTATTTAAGGCATAGATAACCTCGTCCTTTTCGTGCACAACGATACCTTCAATCCCGCACATGCGCATTCCCATGTGAGTATCCTTGTTGTCGCTTATAAGAAACATTTTCATAGCTTACACCGGTTCTTTTAAATATTTACAGCTTGCTGAATATAATAATCGAAATAAGAATACCATAAATGGCAACGCCCTCGCCCAGCGCAACAAAAATAAGCGATTTTCCGAAAGCCTTGGGGTCTTCAACCGTAGCTCCGATAGCTGCTGACGATGCTCCCGAAACCGCAATTCCCGCGCCCAGTGAT
>JGI994J12354_10002172_pt1 | contig 19352 bp, 20 predicted proteins | sample IntmicLarv3ML3BL_FD_12354 | JGI IMG/M metagenome (IMG submission 12354)
CGTCAATAACATTCACGAATTCAGTGTTCACTCTTTCGGGAAAGAACGGGTCGTGCTCAAACTTCCTACCAATTGTCGGCAGGTCGATTTCTTCCACAGGAATGTCCGTAAACACCACAGCATGAGGGTTTCCCATAGAAACGCACCTTGCGGTAAATCCGTCAATGGTAATCTGATCTCCACCAGAGGGGATAAGTGCAGGTTCTAATATCGGCGCTCCCATGTCAACTTGTGCTCCGAGAACTTCGTCGCCGTCAAACCAAGGAGCGACTTCCTTTACTCCCGACTTAGTGTCTACAGTAATAGGAAATTTCTTCTCTATATTATCATAAAAAAACTTCGCCACACAACGAATGCCGTTTCCGCACATCATCGCCTCTGAACCGTCAGCATTGAAAATGCGCATCTTGCAATCAGAGCCCTCATTGTCAGGAGGGCACACCAAAATAATCCCATCGCCGCCAATGGATTTGTGTCTGTCGGAAAGCTTTATAGCAAGTTCTTCAGGGTTTTTTATGGTCTGCGAGAAACAATTAAAATATATATAATCGTTCCCGCAGCCATGCATTTTTACAAAGTCTAACTTCATATTATACAGCGAATTTTGTTACACTCGTCGGAAGCTTGTCCATGTCCTCGCTTACTGTGATAAGGAAGTCAACATCGCAAGGAAGGCTGTCAAGCTTTGCAAAAAGCTCTCCGAGTTTGTCATAATCACGTCCGACAGTTTTCAAAATTCCGTCAACAAAGAAGTTCGTGATGTCATAATTTCCCGCGCACATACCTGCAACAAGCCCATAGAAAGCGTCAAAAGAACTAATTTTGTATTCCGAAGCGTCGATAAGGCGGATTTTATGCGAAAGTTCAGGTCTAAGGTTTTCAGAGTGTTCTATGAACACAAGATTGCCGTGCTCTGTCTTCAGACTTTCACGAACAGCGTCAAGCAAGAGCTTTGTTTTTCCGCAGCCTTTGTTTCCAACGATAAGTTTAAGCATTATGGTTTCTCCTTTAATTAAGGTTTGATTATAAAATTATATAGATTTGGTATAGCCCGGCTTACCTAAAAGCTCGAACATTTTTGTCTTGTAAGCCTCAACTCCGGGCTGGTCAAACGGATTAACGCCCAAAGCATAGGCGCTCACTCCGCAGGCTTTCTCGAAGAAATATACAGCATAGCCGTACTCGAACTCGTTGAGTTCGGGTATCTCTAAAATAATATTCGGTGCTCCGCCCTCGGTATGAGCAATCGCAGTAGCAGTGAGAGCAGTGTCGCACACCTCCGAAAGCTGTTTGCCCGCAAGGAAGTTAAGCCCGTCGATGTTCTCGTCGTCAACAGTTAAAGCAATGTCCGACTTAGGTTTTCCAATCCGTATTACGGTTTCGAACAAATGTCTTCGTCCGTCCTGAACATACTGTCCCATGCTGTGGAGGTCGGTCGAATATACGACACTTGCAGGAAAAATTCCCTTGCCGTCTTTGCCCTCGCTCTCTCCAAAAAGCTGTTTGAACCACTCGGAAAATTGAGTAAGCGACGGATTATACGAAACAAGAAGCTCGATTGCTTTGCCCTTATTATATAGTATGTTGCGAAGTGCCGCGTATTTAAGGCAGGCGTTTTTCCTCACGCACGGCTCCATAAGCTCTGTCTGCGCAACAACAGCACCCGCCATGACCTTGGCAATGTCAATCCCTGCCGCCGCAATAGGCAAGAGTCCTACGGCGGTGAGAACAGAGTAGCGTCCTCCGACATTATCAGGAACAACAAATGACTCCCAGCCCTCGCGTACCGCCTGGTCATGAAGAGTCCCGACCTTAGCGTCAGTCGTAGCATAAATACGCTTGTTCGCCTCGGCAGAGCCGTATTTGCGAATTAAAAGCTCTTTGAAAATGCGAAAAGCAATAGCGGGTTCTGTAGTAGTTCCGCTTTTGCTTATGATGTTGACCGAGAAATCGTCGTCGCCGATAAGGCCGATAATCTCGTTAATATAGTGCGGGTCAAGGTTGTTTCCCGCATAGTAGATTTTAAGTCCGTCAAGTTCGTTGCGGCTTTGCCCTTGAAGAAGTTCAATAGCCGAGCGAGCACCGAGATAGCTTCCGCCGATGCCGATTACAACAAGAGCTTTGCTATCGCTGCGGATTTTTTTAGCAGCAGCTTTTATGCGAGAGAACTCGTCTGTGTCATAGTCAGTCGGCAGGGTAGTCCAGCCCAAGAACTCTGACCCTAAACCGCTTTTCTCGTTAAGCCGAGCATGAGCGTTTTTGATGATTGGAGCAATTCCTTTAAGTTCGGAATCTGATACGAATGATGAAAGAAAACTGTCGTTCAACTTAATTGCCACAGGTAAAATCTCCTAAAAAATGTCGTTAGGTACAGTTTAGCACAAAGTCAAGATATTTTCAAGGGGAAGTTTTTATCGTACAATCTCGTCGTCTTTATATGTTTGAGTGTACGTCATTCCGCTAGCAAGAGTGATTGTTACAACTCCATCAAGTCCGTCGTTTAGCCAGTTACCTTCATAAATAGATCCCCAAGAATATATCTGCTTTCCCTTTCCGTTACGTTTTCCGTCAAGCCATTCACCATCATAAACTCCGCCGTCAGCCCATGTCATTTTTCCATTTCCGGTGCGCTTGTCGTCAACCCAATCACCTTCATATACTCTACCGTCATCCCACGTATACGTTCCTTTGCCATTAAATCTACCGTCCCTGAATTCCCCCTCATAGACATCGTCGGCATAATCGCCATCAGGCTCAAATGTCATTCTGCCATTGCCGACACAAATGCCGTCAACCCAGTCACCGTCATAAATTTTGCCGTTAGCCCATTTCTTTTTCCCCTTGCCATTGTATATGCCAAAAGTCCATTCTCCCTCATAAACGCTGCCGTCAGCATAAGTCATTTTCCCTTTGCCATTATACATACCATTCACAAAATCGCCTTCATAGACCTCACCATTATTACGAGTATATTTTCCTTTGCCTGTTCTTACTCCGTCAACCCAATCACCATCATATACGTCACCATTAGCCCAAGTAAGCTTCCCTTTTCCATGCCATTTTCCGTCAATCCAATCGCCCTCGTAGACATTTCCGTTTGAATATTTACGCTTGCTTTTTCCATTTCGTTTAACATTTAAAGCATCCTTGATAAAAACTTCTACCTGTGTGTCGTCCTTTTTCTGCTCTGACAACCCCGAATTCACCGCTACAGTCGCAATAAGCAAACCAATCACAAAGACAACTACCGCGCATAAGATTATTATATTCCTGATTTTTATAGCTTTGTTTTCCATGAGAAGCCCCCTATAATTATTATTAAAACCATTATACATCACCCACAATAAAAATGCAAATACAAAATAATTCACAATAAAACATTCGAATTCAAGGCAAAATATGTACAAAACGTTGATTGACAAAAGAGCTTTGAATATGTTAAACTTAAAGTACTTATTAAAGCAACTTATAGCTATTTAAGGCATAGGGGTTGATATTATGTATACAAAAAGCGTTTTAATTCAAAATCAAGTTGGACTTCATGCACGTCCGGCGACATATTTTATACAAAAAGCTAACGAATTCAAATCAAGCATTTGGATCGAGCGTGCAGAGCGCCGCGTAAACGCGAAGTCACTTCTCGGCGTGCTTTCACTCGGTATCGTTGGCGGCTCTGAAATCAACATAATCGCGGACGGCGTTGACGAAACTGCGGCAGTTGACGGTCTTGTAGAGCTTGTAGAAAACGGTTTCGAGCAGAAATAATTCCTGTCGTGAGTATTACAACCGACCTCTTAAATAAATCTTTAACATTACCAAACGCCCCCGGCGTATACCTCATGAAGGATACGTCCGGGGTGTTTGTCTATATTGGCAAGGCGAAGAGCCTTAAAAACCGCGTTCCGTCATACTTCCGCGCTACCGCCGCAAGTGACACTCGCATACTCGGCTGGATTGGCAAGGTCGTCGACTTCGACTTTATCGTCGTCGATAACGAGCTTGAAGCTCTGACACTTGAGTGTAGTCTCATCAAGCACCACGCTCCGCGGTACAACGTCCAGCTTAGAGATGACAAGGGCTTTAGCTATATTCACATCAGCGATGAAGAGTTTCCTCGTATATCAGTTAAACTGCAAAAAAGCGGTTCGGGCACTTTCATAGGTCCGTTCATGTCAAGCTTCGCCGCGAAAAATCTCGTTGTACAAGTGAACGAGGCATTTTCGCTCCCTCTGTGCGGAGGAAAATATTCGAAAAAGCCGTGCCTGAATTTCCACATAAAAAAATGCTTGGGAGTCTGCCGCGGCAAAGTAACAAAAGAAGAATACGCAAAGACAATAGATGACGCAAAAGACTTCTTGAAAAACGGCAGAGCGAAAGCGATAGAGAGCCTGCGCGCGAAAATGGACTCCGCCGCCGAGGCGATGGAGTACGAGGCAGCGGCAAAATTCAGAGATCAGATTTTATCAATTGAAAAGCTTGCCGAAGCTCAAAAAGTTGTATCTCTCGACCGAAAATCCGACTTTGACGTAGTGGCAAGTGCCACGACAGCAAGCAAAGCGTGCTTTGCTGTGCTGTCATTCCGCGGAGGACTTCTTGTCGACAAGCGGCATCATATTTTCCCCAACGTGTACGATATCGCCGAGGCTCAGACCGAGTTTCTCGCAAGCGGATTTGATTTCGCAAGCCTTAGCAAAGAGATCTTGATTGACACTACTCCTGCTGATAAAGACCTGCTTGAAGAGTATCTCACCGCGAACAGCGGCCACCGAGTGACAATTACTACGCCAAAGGCGGGCGAAAAGCGCCGCATAGTCGAGATGGCAAAGAAGAACGCAGCAGAACAGCTTGACTTCTCTCGCGGCAAGGCTAGGGGAGGACTGGAAGAGCTCGCAGAGGTGCTTGGACTTTCAGAACAGCCTACTCGAATTGAGTGCATAGACATCACAAATACGGGAGCAGAAGACATCGTAGCAGGGCTTGCGGTCTTCGTCGACGGCAAGCCGCACAAGACAGATTATCGGAAATTCAATATCGAAAGCAACGGCGCTCCCAACGATTACGCCGCAGTTCGTCAGTGTCTTGACAGGCGCATAAAACGCTTCGAAGAAAAAGCGAAAGGCTTTGAAAACAAGCCCGACCTTATATTCATCGACGGCGGAGCGGGGCATGTTAGTGCGGCGAATGAGATTGTTTCAACAAGCGTTTTCCGAGACGTTCCGCTATACGGGCTCGTGAAAAACGATAAGCACCGCACACGCGGAATTATCGGAATTGGAGGAGAGGTCAGCATTCGCGAACAGACTTCAGCGTTCTCGCTTATAACTCGAATTCAAGACGAGACGCATAGGTTTACTATCGGCGCAGGACGCGTTCGGCACAAAAAGTCAACACTCCAATTAAGTCTTACGAAAATCGACGGAATAGGCGAGAAACGAGCGCTTAAGCTTATGTCGCATTTCAAGACGAAAAAAGCACTTATAGCAGCTTCTGCAGAAGAGATTTCCGCAGTGCTGAAAGTGAACGCGGAAAAAGCGGAAGAAATTTCGAGAATTATAAAGGAACTGTTAAGCTGATTTCAACCTGTGGTTGAGGGCGAAAGCGATATTTCAACAAATGAGTTATTGATTACTCACGCGATAGATGCTATACTAAATGCAAAAGAAAAGGAGAATATTATGAGCAGTATTTCAGAAAATCTTTTGCGCTTACGCAAAGAAAAAAACCTCACACAAGCCAATATTGCCGATAAACTTGGCGTTAGTTTTCAGGCAGTAAGCAAGTGGGAGTGCGGAAGTTCATTGCCTGATATCGAGCTATTGCCTGCCATTGCGGACATTTTCGGCGTCACAATTGATGCACTGTTCGGACAAGAAAAAGTTCTCGCAAATCCAAGCGGTAAAATTCGCATAGTCGCTTATCGCGGCAATGAAATAATTGAAAGCTTTGGCGAACTGTCAAATATCACTGTCAATATCGAGGGAGAGCCTTGTGACGTTGAATGTCGATGTAATCTTATTTGCGGAAACATTAACGGCGGAGCAATGGCTGGCACCGACTTGAATTGTGGCAACGTTAACGGAGATGTCGTCGCAGGACTCGGAGTGAACTGTGGCAATGTTGACGGAAATGTCGTCGCAGGACTTGGTGTGAATTGCGGTGATGTCGGGGGAAATGTCGGCGCATCCTGCGACGTACACTGCGGCGAAATACATGGAAATGTAGAATGCCAAGGAAATATCATACATATTTAATCACAAAAAAGGTTATCATATCTAATATGATAACCTTAAATAACATCTACAAAATTTATAAAAACGGCGGACAGTCCGTCAACGCTCTTGACGGAGTATCTCTGTTCATCGGCTCGGGCGAGTTCGTGTCCATAATCGGCACTTCAGGGAGTGGAAAATCGACTCTTATGAACATGATTGGTTGCCTTGACACTCCGACCCGCGGAGGATACTTTCTTGACGGGAAAGACGTTTCGCGCCTATCTGACAAAGCTCTTTCAAAAATCCGCAACAGCAAAATCGGCTTTATCTTTCAAGGCTTCAACCTTGTCGGAAGCCTTACCGCTCTTGAAAATGTCGAGCTCCCTCTGCTCTATAGAGGAATTCCGCGAAAGGAGCGGAAAACGTTGGCTCATGAAGCTTTGACCTCTGTCGGATTGTCGCATAGAATACATCACAGGCCGTCGGAAATGAGCGGAGGACAGCAGCAGCGTGTCGCAATTGCCCGCGCGATTGCCGCCTCGCCGCCGATAATCCTCGCGGACGAGCCGACAGGCAACCTTGACACAAGCTCCAGCGCAGAGATTATGGAAATTCTCACTAACCTAAGCAAGTCAGGGCGAACAGTGATAATTATCACTCACGATAATGAAATCGCAAAGAAAACGAACAGACTTATTAAAATAATTGACGGAAAAATAAAAAAAGAAGAGGCTTTATAAACCTCTTCTTTTTTATATCACTGCCACAGCCTCAATTTCGCATAAAACATCCTTCGGAAGCCGCGCAACCTCAACGCACGAGCGCGCTGGATTAGAGGTGAAATATTCAGCGTAAACAGAGTTGAACCCCGAAAAGTCATCCATGTTTTTGATAAAACATGTGGTTTTTATAACATCCTCCGCTCTTGCTCCCGATGCTTTCAGCACCGCAAGAAGATTTTTTATTGTCTGATGTGCCTGTTCGGTTATTTTCGTTCCGACAACATTTCCCGACACAGGGTCAAGAGGGATTGCCCCGCTTGTGAACACAAGGCTTCCCACTGTCTTCGACTTCGCAAGCGAAACAACTTTAGCTTGCGAGTACGGACCGATTGCCGCAGGAGCGTTAGGGGTTGAAATTGTTTTGATTGACATTTCTAATTGTTACCTCACTGTAAATTTAACACAAAATTCGGGATTTCTTCTTTATCAATTACTTCGGAAAAACGCTCTTCCATAGTATTAAGTCCGAAGAGAGCTTTCGGAGCGTGAATGTTCGAAAGGCGGCTAAGCGCGACAAGATTTTTGAAAGTGTTCTTGGACGGAGTATACCCAAGCGAGCGTAAAACGCTGTCAGAGAACTTGTACGGCGACGCGGTGCTCGCTATAATCGTCTTCGTAGTGTCGCCCGTGTGCTCGACATATCTTTCATAGACATTCAAAGCGACCGCAGTGTGCGGGTCAGCGAAATATCCGAAATTGACAAAAGCATCTCTGATTGTCTTTGCCGTCTTGTCCTCACTTGCATAGTCGGCATAGAATTCCGTGCTAAGCTTTTCGAGTATTTCAGGCGAAACTTCATATTTTCCGTCAGAATTAAGTTGGTCAAAAAGACCTTTCACTTCTTCGGCATTTCCATCCGAAAGATGGAACAAAAGACGCTCGAGATTACTTGAAATCAGTATGTCCATAGATGGACTGATAGTCTGATAGAACGGGCGATTTCTGTCGTAAACGCCTGTAGTAATGAAGTCAGTCAGAATATTATTACTATTGCTTGCACAGATAAATTTATTCACAGGAAGCCCCATCTGCTTTGCGTAGTACGCAGCAAGAATGTTGCCGAAATTCCCTGTAGGAACGCAAATGTTAATCGCATCACCCTCGGCGATTTCGCCGTCTTTGACAAGCTTTGCGTATGAAGCAACATAGTAAACAATCTGCGGAACAAGCCGCCCCCAGTTAATGCTGTTCGCACTCGAAAGCAGAATTCCGTTTTCGTTCAGCTTTTTGTTGAGTTCGTTGTCTGTGAACACTTTTTTGACAGCAGTCTGCGCGTCATCAAAGTTCCCGCGTATTGCTGCTACCTTTACGTTTCCGCCCGATTGAGTTGTCATTTGTAAGCGTTGGATGTCCGATACTCCGCCCTCGGGATAGAACACAGAAATTCCAGTTCCGGGAACGTCGGAAAACCCGTCCAAAGCGGCTTTTCCTGTGTCACCGCTTGTGGCAACAAGGATTTGGAATTTTTTATCCACTTCTTGGAGTTTTCCGCTGGCAACAAGAAGATACGGCAAAATTTGAAGAGCCATGTCTTTGAAAGCGCTTGTAGGTCCATGCCAAAGTTCAAGCATGTAAACGCTTTCATCAAGCTTTTTAAGTTTTATAACATCGTCGCTCTCGAATTTCCCGCTGTTGTATGCTGCATCTGCGATCTTTTCAAGTTCTGAAGGCAAAAAGTCAGAGAGGAACTTGCCGATAACTTTTGCGGCGGCTTTCGCGTACGAAAGCCCTCCGATTTCAAGTATCTCTTCTGAAGTAAGTGTCGGGAACTCTGTCGGAACGAAAAGTCCGCCGTCAGAGGAAATCCCTTTGACAATTGCGCCCGCAGAGGTTACCAATACATTTTTGTCGCGTGTTGATGTGTAGGTCATTTTTATATCCTTTATTGTATTAAGCTTTCACAGAAAGAAACGCCTTGCGTTTCTTTCGAATATTTTTTCAGTCAATTCACTTCCGAAATAAGAGTTGAAATCGTCATAGAGCTTAGGGATTTTATCAAGAGTATCAATGAATTCGGGCATGTCCGCGCCGTCAAAATCGCTCCCAAGAGCTAAAATGTCTTCGCCTCCAACACTCATAATATGTTTCGAGTGCGCAAAAAGAGCGTTTTTATAATCACCGTCATCGCACAAAAACTTAGTGTAAAAGTTCAGTCCGATAATTCCGCCGCTTTTCGCTATAGCTCTAATCTGCTCGTCATCAAGCCCTCGCGCGTGGTCAAACACAGCTTTGCTGTTGCTATGACTTGCAATATACGGCTTGTTCGCAATCTCGTCCAGCTGCCAAAAACATTTCTCATTAAGATGTGAAACATCAATGACAATTCCGTTTCGCTCGAGTTCGGGAATAGCTTCAAACCCAAAATCAGTAAGTCCGCCGCCCGAACCCAAAACTCCGCTTCCAATGCAGTTGTCGCCGTTCCAAACGAGAGTCAGCATTCGAACTTCGTCATCAGCAAGAGTTTTCACTCTAGAAATATCGTTTTGTAACAGAATTCCGTTTTCTACAGAGAGCATTCCGCCTTTTATAGAAAGAGCCTTATATAAAGCAAGCTGCCTTTGATATTCTTCCCAAGGAGCAGTGCAATTATCGTCAATCCAGATAGCAAAAGTTTGCGTGTATCCGTCTGGCAACGGCTTCAGCAAGTCAATAGTAAGGTCGTCAAAACCGTCGTGCAAAGCCTTTGAAAGTGTGTCACAGTGCAGGTCAAAATATCTCATTCGGCAATATACTCATAGGCGTTAGTAATATGTTTGACCTCCTGTTCGCCCGAAAAACGGTCAATCTCTACAGATATAATATCAAGAGAAAATGGTACAGCGAAGCTGTTTTCCTTAAGGTACTCGTCAACCGCTCTGGAAATCCGCCGTGCTTTCACCTTGTTGACGGCTCCTGAAGCAGGGAAATCCTTGTCCTTCATTCGGGTCTTTACCTCTACAATATGCAGAACTCCGTCTTTTGTTGCAGTAATGTCAAGTTCCCCAACAGAGCAATTAAAATTTCGGTGAACTATATCATATCCAAGCGACACTAAGAGTTCGCACGCGATATCTTCGCCCTTGTCACCGAAAGCGCGCTTGGCGGTCTTCTTCGGCGGGAACTGCTCGGGCAGTATCTTTGTCAGAAACGACGGACGATGGATTTCGCAAGGTCCATGCTCTTTTAAAGCGGCAACGTGAGCCTTACTTCCATAGCCCTTGTGTTTCTCAAAACTATACTGCGGATAGAGTTCCGCAAGTTTAATCATCTCGCGGTCACGGCTTACTTTTGCAAGAACACTCGCCGCAGCAATGCATGCCGACTTTCCGTCGCCCTTCACCAAAGTATAAGCAGGGAAGGGGAGCACGGGCAACGAGTTCCCGTCAATAATCACAGTTTTTGGCGGCACTTGCGAAGCAAGAGCATTTACTGCACGTTGCATAGCAAGGTGAGTAGCGCCGAGAATATTACGCTCTTCAATTTCAGCAATATCGGCAAACGCCACCGCCCAATACGAGTTGGAAGTTATAAAATCATACAAAGCCTCGCGCTTTTTCTCTGTAAGCTTTTTGCTGTCGTTGAGAATGTCAAGTTCTGCGCAATCAAGTGCCGAGCGCTTAAGCACAACAGCCGCCGCAAAGACAGAACCTGCAAGAGGACCGCGCCCCGCTTCGTCAACTCCGCAGAGAGGGCGCTCGGGAATAGCAGAATCAAATTGAAAAAGCTCGTTCATATTACGGCCTTTCCAAACTTATGCGTCCGATTTTGCCGTTTCTGAACTCGGCAAGAAGAACATTTGATGCTCTCTCAGTATCAGGAATTCCGCCTTTCACAAGAAATCCACGTGCTTTGGCAATATCCTCAAGCGTAGCGCTGTCGCCGTAACGCTCACTAAGCTGAGCAGGGTAGAGGTCGAAAATCGTTTTGACGAGTTCAACCGCAAGTTCTTCAGTGTCCATAACAGTATCTTTTACCGCCGCGCAAAACGCAAGACGCTGTGCCGCAACTTGGTCATCAAGCTTGTGCCACAAAATCCCGGGAGTGTCCAAAAACTCCATTCCGAAAGCAGAAATCCACTGCTTGCCGCGGGTAACCCCGGGGCGGTTCGCCACTTTTGTAGAAGCAGTTTTCGAAAGAGCATTGATAAAACTGCTCTTCCCGACATTCGGAATTCCAAGCACCATTGCGCGAATAGGCATGCCGGCAATCCCGCGCTTTTTGCGTTTCTCAATAAGCAGATAAAGCTTATTATTGATAGCTTCTTTTATTCCCGCAAGCCCGGTATTTTTTTGACAGTTCACCGCCAAAGAAGGAATGCCCTTCGCCTTGAAATGCTCTATCCACTGCTTAGTAATAGCAGAGTCTGCAAGGTCACTTTTGTTCAAAAGAACAAGTCTTGGTTTGCCTTTTGTAAGCGTTCCTATATTCGGGTTTTGCGAAGAAAGCGGACAACGAGAGTCCAAAATTTCAATAATAATGTCAACAAGACCAAGAGAGGCAGAAATCTGTCTCTCTGTCTTTTTCATGTGCCCGGGGAACCAGTGTATTGTTTGTTCGCTCACTATTTTTTACTTCCTATTTATTCCGTAATGCGCGGTCAAAATTGTAAGCCCACGCTCGTATAAAACACGAATTTTCTCAATTGAGTTTTTACTTTCTTTCTTATTCATTGTAAATGGGTGAAGCACCATTCTACCTTTCTTAAACCTAACCGCATCTCCTGAATAAACATATTGCTCGTCAAAAATATACGACATTGACCCAAGTGTATGCCCCGGTGTCAAAAGGGCTTTGATTGTATATTTTTCAATATGCAACTCGTCATTATCATCTAAGAGAGTAACATCATTCAGCTGAATATTATCAGGCAAAGAGTTTTTCACAACAGGCTGACGTTTAAGCGCTCCGCTCAACAGAGAAACTTCCGCCTTAGGTAAATATATCTTAGCGTTTTTGAACAAACCCAACGCCGCCACATGGTCAGAATCGGAGTGTGTTAAAAACACATACAATATTTGTGTAGGGTCAATATCGTACTCTTTAAGCAACCTTGCCACTTCCTTTTCGCTTGCTCCTGCATCTATTGCGATATATCCGTCTTCAAGTTTGATTAAGTACACATTGCAAATCGAGTCTTTCAAGAACAATATGTCCGTACCCGAAATATATCCCGACTCTACGGGATTCATTCCGAGTATCGGAGCGGATATTTTGATTATCAAAGATACTGTTTTTTTGAATATGCTCATAATTTCATCAAGATATCATCGTGCCAATACCGGCATCAGAAAGCATTTCAATCAAAATCGAGTGCTTTATCCGCCCGTCAATAATGTGCGCTCCGTTCACTCCGCGGCGAACAGCCTCAACGCAACAGTCGATTTTCGGTATCATTCCGCCGCTTATAATCCCGTCATTTTTCAGCTTAGGAACATCAGAAACATTGAGCTTTGAAATAAGCGAGTTCTCATCGCTCACATCGTTCATAAGTCCGCGAATGTCAGTCATAAGTATAAGCTTTTCCGCATGAAGCTCGGCCGCAACAGCGGCAGCAGCAGCATCAGCATTAACGTTATAAACCGTGTTGTTCTTACCGCTTGCAACAGAGGCAACAACAGGAATATACCCGTCTTTAAGCATGTCGGAAATAGGCTCTGGGTTTACGCTTTTTACATCTCCGACAAAGCCAATGTCTGCACCGTCCTTGCCAAGCTTTTTCTTTGCATACAAAAGCTTGCTGTCAAGCCCGCAAAGCCCGATTGCCTTACCTCCTGCAGAAGAAATAAGCCCGCAAAGCGACTTGTTAACTTTACCGCAAAGCACCATTTGCACAACGTCAATAGTTTCAGCATCAGTTACTCTCTGCCCTGAAGAAAACTCGCTTTTCTTGCCCATAGCATCAAGCATAGCAGTGATTTCAGGCCCGCCGCCGTGAACAAGTATGACGTTAATTCCAACAAGACTTAAAAGCACAATGTCAGACATGACCGCTGACTTAAGCTCGTCATTAAGCATAGCGTTCCCGCCGTATTTCACTACAATCGTTTTGCCCTTTAGTTTCTGTATGTAAGGAAGAGCCTGCGAAAGTATGTCGGCTTGTAATTTGTAATCGCTCATGTTCTGTAATCTCCGTTGATTTTTACATAATCATAGGTCAAATCGCACCCCCACGCTATAGCAGAGGAGTTCCCCATGTTGATATTTATATCAATCAAAATCTCGTCATTTGATAAAAGTGCTTTAGCTTCAGTTTCGTCAAAGGCAATCCCTGCCGAACTTTTGCAAACTGGCAGAATAGTGGTGCCATTCATAAACGTAACATCTACGTTATCGGTGAAAACTGTGTTGCTTTCGCCAACCGAGGCATAGCCAAGCGCACAAAGTATTCGACCAAAGTTTGCATCAGCACCGAATATCATCGTCTTCACAAGAGGACTTGCAATCACAGCTTTCGCAAGCCGCTTTGCTGTTGCAATGTCAGGAGCACCCGAAATCGAACACTCGATGAGTTTTGTCGCGCCCTCTCCGTCTTTGGCGAGCATTCTGGCGATTTTTTTGAGAAGAACAGTCAAAGCAAGGCAGAAAACCTCGAAGCTTTCAGTCTGCTCAGTAATCTCGTCATTCCCCGCCAAACCGCTTGCAAGAATAAGCACAGTGTCATTAGTAGACATATCTCCGTCAACGGAAATCATGTTTATACTTTCGCCAACGGCATAGGAAAGAGCCTTGTTAAGAGCAGCCCTTGAAATCACAGCATCAGTCGTAACAAACCCAAGCATGGTCGCCATGTTCGGGTGAATCATTCCGCTGCCCTTTGCGATTGCTCCGATTTTCACGGGTTTTCCACCGATGTCAATTTGAACGCAGAGCTCTTTTTTCACCGTGTCGGTTGTCATAATCGCTCTGGCCGCTCGATCAGATGCAGCCGCGTCAGAGTCAAGGTCGGCGTACAAAGCCTTAATGCTGTTTTCTATCGGAGTAATATTAAGCGTCTGCCCGATTACTCCCGTCGAAGCAACAGCAAAATCTGTCGGAGCATACCCCGAAACTCCCGCCGCAAGGGCACACATAGCATTCGCTTTCTCTTCGCCGTCAGCATTGCACGTGTTCGCGTTTCCGCTGTTGGCAATAACTCCGTACGCTTTGCCGTCAGCGATATTCGCTTTCGTGACGATTATTGGCGCGCCCTTAACAGTGTTTTGAGTGTACACTGCATTTGCCGTACACTCAGTGGCTGCCATAATCATCATCAAATCAAGCTTTGAAGTGTTCCTGCGAATACCGCAGTGCACTCCTGCGGCCTTAAAGCCTGTAGGAGCGGTAATTCCGCCGTCAATAAATTTTATATCCATAGTTAAAAATCCTATTAGAATGCAGGAGGAATAAGCGTTAAGCCTGTTTCTTCTGCAAACCCGCACACAATATTCATGTTCTGTATTGCCTGTCCCGCGGCGCCTTTCACCATGTTATCAATTGCCGAGCACACAATCAAAGTGTTCGTTCTGCTGTCTAAATGCACCGAAATGTCGCACAAATTCGTGCATTTAATTGTCTTTATGTTTGCGCTCGACCCAAGCGGCATCACACGAACAAATTTCTCGTTTTTGTAGTAGTCAGAGTAGATTTTGTGAATTTCTTCCACGCTTATTTCCTTAGTAAGCCTAAGATACGCAGTGGTCAAAATCCCCCTATTCACAGGCAAAAGATGTGGCACAAACGTAAGCGTAACTTTACTTCCGAATAGTTCGCTAGCAGTCTGCTCGATTTCAGGAGTATGCCTGTGCTCGGCTACTTTATATGCTCCGAAAGCCTCGTTTTGCTCGGTATAATGAGTAGTAAGCGAAAGAGCACGCCCCGCTCCCGTAACGCCCGACTTGCTGTCGATTATAATGTTTTCAGAGCTTGTAATCGAAACAGCAGGAGCAATCGCGAGAGCAACCGAAGTAGGATAGCACCCAGGATTTCCGACAACAATAGTGTCACTTTTTATCTGCTCTCTGTGCAGTTCGGGAATGCAGTAAACCTGTTTTTCATGCAGAGAAGTAGTATAGTCAAGGCCGTACCACTGTTTGTAATCTTCCTCGTCATAAAGGCGGAAATCCGCCCCAAGGTCGATGAATTTCGAGCCGTTAGAGGTCACTTTATCCGCCAAAGACTGCGAAAGCCCGTGGGGGAGTGCTGCGAAAACGACATCGGCATCGGCAATAGCCGTGTCAATGTCGGTAAGCAACATATCGCAAAATCCCGCAAGCGAGGGGTAGATTTCGCTTATTTTTTTTCCGGCAAAGCTCTCGCTTGAGATGCCGTGAATTTCTGCCATAGGATGCGAAAGCAAAAGCCGCAAAAGCTCTTCCCCTGCATATCCTGTGGCACCAACTATAGAAACTTTAATCTTTTTCATTTTCTTGCTTTTATACAACTTTCAAGTGAAATTTCGTCATAAACATCCTCTGAAAACAGAGGACAAACCGCCTTAAATTCGTCTAATTTAAGCTCTTCAAGCGCAACATTTTGCTCTACACAAAGCGCAACTAATTCCCCAACAGCTTTATACGCATCTCTAAACGGCAAACCTTTTTTGACAAGATAGTCAGCGCAATCCGTTGCGTTAATAAACCCTCCGCTAGCTGCCGCACGCATATTATTCGGAAGAACTTTCATCGTCGCAATCATCGGCGTAACAGCATTCAAGCAGCCATTCACTGTGTCAACAGCATCAAAAATCGCCTCTTTATCCTCTTGCATGTCCTTATTGTAGGCAAGAGGAAGCCCTTTCATTACAGTCAAAAGAGCGGTCAAATCGCCGAACACTCTTCCGCTTTTTCCGCGGCAAAGCTCTGCGATGTCCGGGTTTTTCTTCTGCGGCATAATCGAACTGCCCGTAGAGTAAGCGTCATCAAGCTCGATAAATCGGAACTCGAAACTCGACCACAAAACGATTTCCTCGCAAAGACGTGACAGATGCACCATCACAATCGAGAGAGCTGAAGCCAGTTCAAGGCAATAGTCACGGTCAGAAACGCTGTCCAAAGTATTGCTCATAACTCCGTCAAAGCCAAGTTCCGCCGCCGTCATAGACCGATCAGTAGGGTAGGTAACACCCGCAAGCGCCCCCGCCCCAAGCGGAGAAAAATTCATCCGAGTCTTACAGTCGGCAAGCCGCCCTAAATCCCTTGTGAACATCTCGACATATGCACCAAGGTGCATGTCGAATGTAATCGGTTGAGCGCGCTGCAAATGAGTATACCCGGGCAAAACCGTGTCAGTATTTTTCTGCGCAAGTTCTGTAAGAACTCCGATAAAATCAGTGATTTTATCGGAAATCACTGCGATTTCATCTCTAAGATAAAGCCGCAAATCCACCGCAACTTGGTCGTTTCGACTGCGCCCTGTGTGAAGTCGCTTGCCCGTATCGCCAAGCCGCTTGGTAAGTTCGCCCTCAATAAACGAGTGAATGTCCTCTGCGGACATATCGAATTCAAGCTTGCCGCTTTCAATGTCGGCGGAAATGCTTTTAAGCCCTTCAATAATGCTTTCGGCTTCAGAAGCTTCAATAATTCCGCACTTCCCAAGCATCCTAGCATGTGCGACAGAGCCGTTTATGTCTTGTTTCCATAAACGGCAGTCGAAAGGTATAGAGCTATTAAAATCGTTGGTTTCTTTGGCGATTGCCTTACTGAACCGCCCAGTCCAAAGTGGCATTATATTTTATCCTTCAAATTGCGGGCACGAACTGCGATTGGCAACCCGAAAAGGTTGATAAACCCTGCGCTGTCGTTCTGATCGTAAACCTCATCCTCATCAAATGTAGCGATATTCTCGTCATAAAGCGAGTACGGAGAAGTCACACTAGCGTCAATAATATTACCCTTATAAAGCTTAAGTTTCACACTGCCTGTAACAGTTTTCTGCGTTTCGTCAACGAAAGCAGTCAAAGCTTCACGCAATGGAGTATACCACTGACCATAGTAAACAAGTTCAGCAAAACGACTTGCAATAAGCTCTTTATAGTGCTGTGTTTCGCGGTCGAGAGTAATACTTTCAAGCTTTTCATGAGCGTGATAGAGAATAGTACCGCCGGGGGTTTCATACACACCGCGGCTTTTCATACCAACAAGGCGGTTTTCCACCATGTCAATAAGCCCGATGCCGTTCGCTCCGCCGATTTCGTTGAGCTTTTCAATAATCTGACGCGAAGTGAGTTTTGCTCCGTCAAGCGAAACAGGAACGCCCTTTACAAAATCAAGAGTTACATATGTCGCTTTGTCAGGAGCCTTCTCAGGAGAAACTCCCATCTCGAGGATTTTGTCGTAATCCGGCTCGTTCGCAGGGTCCTCAAGGTCAAGTCCTTCATGGCTTAAATGCCAAAGGTTCTTGTCTTTTGAATAGCTTGTTTCACGAGTGATTTTAAGAGGAATATTTCTATCTTCAGCGTACTTAATTTCGTCCTCGCGAGATTTAAGTTCCCATGTTCTCCACGGAGCAATAATCTGCATGTCAGGCGCAAAAGCTTTAATAGTAAGCTCGAAACGTACTTGGTCGTTTCCTTTTCCTGTACAGCCATGACAGATAGCGTCAGCGCCCTCTGCTAAAGCGATTTCAACAATACGCTTTGCGATAATAGGGCGCGCAAAAGAAGTACCGAGAAGATATTTACTCTCGTACCTTGCACCTGCCTGCATTGTAGGAATGACGAATTCGTCAACGAAAACGTCGTTCAAATCTTCAATATAGAGCTTGCTTGCCCCTGTGTTAAGTGCCTTTTCTTCTAAGCCGTCAAGCTCTGTACCTTGCCCAACGTCGCCCGAAACGGCTATAACCTCTGGATTATCATAGTTTTCCTTAAGCCAAGGAATGATAATAGAGGTATCAAGTCCTCCGGAATAGGCAAGAACAACCTTTTTAATGGGTTTCATATTGTGTCGTCCTATTCAATTATAATAAAAATCTTTTCGCCAAGCTGCGCCGCTTTTGCGCGGGCAACTGTGCGAATTGCACGGGCAATCTTCCCGTTTTTTCCAACCACACGGCCAATGTCGCTCTCATCAACATTAATGTGATAAGTACTGCTCCCGTCATTGCGCACAGCGTCCTCTTTGAACACTTTTACTGCATCAGGGTTAAGCACAAGCGGCTTTGCCAATGTATACAAGAAATCAATCATTCTGTAAAACCTTTTTTATGCTTTTTTAGCGATTTCGATAAGCTTTTTCACTGTGTCTGTGGGCTGTGCGCCCTTAGAAATCCAGCTTTGAGCCTTCTCTGTATCAATTTTGATAACCGAAGGGTCTTTTGTCGGGTCATAGTAACCAATCTCTTCAATGCAACGTCCATCACGCGGGAAACGTGAATCTGCAACAACTACACGATAGAAAGGTGCTTTTTTTGCGCCCATACGGCGAAGGCGAATTTTTACTGCCATTTTAGTTTACTCCTGTAAATATTTATGTTTTATAGTTAATAATATATAATGAAAAGGGGAGGTTTAGCCCCCAAAACCATTCATGAACCTGCGGGGATTTTTCCCCATAGTCTTAAACATTTTCTGCATCTGCTCGAACTGTTTAAGTAACCGATTGACGTCTTGAATAAGAGTGCCAGAGCCTGCGGCGATGCGAAGTTTTCTGCTGTGATTGAGAATTTGCGGGTTGCGCCGCTCTTTCTTAGTCATGCTGTTTATCATAGCCTCGATAATAACAAGCTGTCTGTCGTCAACGTCTTCGTCCTTGACCTTATTCCCAACTCCGGGAAGCATTGATATTATGCTTTTAAGCGAGCCCATTTTCTTTATCTGCTTAAGTTGGTCAAGCAAATCGTCAAGGTCAAAGCGACCTTTCTCAAGCTTTTTCGCTTGCCTTTCCACCTCTTTCTCGTCAAATCCTGCCTCTGCTTTCTCGATAAGCGAAAGCATGTCGCCCATTCCGAGAATTCGTCCCGACATTCGCGAGGGATGGAACTCTTCTAAAGCGTCCATTTTCTCGCCGACACCCGCGAACTTTATCGGCTTTCCGATAACCGAGCGAATGGAAAGCGCCGCTCCGCCTCTGGTATCACCGTCAAGCTTGGAAAGAATTACTCCGTCAAGCCCGATTTCGTTGTTAAACGCTTGCGCCGAGTTGACTGCATCTTGCCCCGTCATAGCATCAACGACCATAAGCGTTTCAGTAACGTCTATCGCTTTAGCAATTCGCGAAAGCTCTGCCATTAATTCGCTGTCAACGTGCTGACGACCCGCCGTGTCAAGGATAAGAATATCAAATCCGTGGTCTTTCGCATGCTTAAACGCAAGCTTAGCAATCTTTTCAGGAGCTTTGCCCTCTGTCCAAACAGGCGCATCAATCTGCTCGCCCAAAGTTTTAAGCTGGTCAACCGCCGCAGG
>JGI994J12354_10002173_pt1 | contig 19349 bp, 16 predicted proteins | sample IntmicLarv3ML3BL_FD_12354 | JGI IMG/M metagenome (IMG submission 12354)
CGACAAAGAATTTGCCAAAACAAGACCGGATATAGTCGGAGAGCTGCCAACGACAGATGACGAACTAAAAGAGTTTCTTGATTGGAAAACAAGTGGTTATGTTGTGGAGCCAGTAATAACGGATAGACAGGGCACTCCTATTAAGTTTGAAATTATTTTTGAGGGTCTAAAAGCCACTTCAGCAGGTCCGGATAAAGAATTTGTTACAGATGACGACATAGTATTCGTTCGCACATATGAGTCTGTAGGTATGAAGCCGCTAAATTAAGATTTATTTAACAAAAACGCCTCCGATTTCTTATACGTATCGGAGGCGTTTTCGTTTTATAAATCATTTTAATTGTAACTATTGTAAATTTCTTCGCTGTGTGGTATAATATCTTACATTAAGAGGTAAACATAATGAAACCGATAAAGATAACGGAAAATTTTGATAACAGTATAAACTCACCGGTCGTGATCGGCGTTTGCGCGCCCGGCGACCCGAGGATTGACAGCGCATCACGCGAGAGATGTCGCAATATCGTTGAGAACCTCGCCGGCATTTTGGCGGAAAAGCTGGAGACTTCTCTCAATATTGATCTCAAAGTCGTCTACTCAACTACGCTCGTTGATGGTGAGAGGCAAGCAGATATTGTTGCTAAGCAGTTTAAGTCGCAAGGCGTAAATATTATCGTTTGCGCGCCCGATACTTGGGCATTCCCACAGCTGACATTGATGAGTTTGATGGCGCATTTCCCAAAAAATACTCCGTTAAACATTACTTGCGGTAATTCTGCGAGCAGACCGGGCGTGGTTTACGCTCAGGCGCTCAACGGAGCATTCGCGCAAAGCGGACGGCTCACACACTTAAATGTCGGCAGATGGCCGGATAACGGCGAAAACCCTCAACCGTCACAAGAGACTATAGACTCACTTGTTGACTGGTGTTACGCGGCTATTGCCGCTGTTGGGCTTCGCGGTCGCAGAATTGTGCTTTTTGGACACGACTCTATGGGTATGGAGACCGCGCTTGCGCACGTTTTGCCGACAAGAAACGTTTACGGCATAGAGATTACACGCCTTGATATGAAACTTCTGTCCGATATCCTCACTAAAGGCGCTTACGACCATGAAGAGGTAAAAAAACTTCGTGCATTTGTGGATAAACATATCGGCATCCGTCTTGAATTGCCTAATTCCGAAAGCTCTGAGGCGTTTGATAAATCGCTTGCGATGTATATCATTATCCGCGACCTTTTGACCGAGTTAAATGCGGTCGGCGGCGGATTTATGAACCAGCTTGAGTGGGGCAGCGACAAGCGCGGCATCACTCTGCCCGCCTGTGACTTGGCAGAGTCGCTCTTTAACTCAGACTTTGACCACAACGGCAAAAAGGCGGTTATGCCCTTTGCGACCGAGGCAGACTGTCAAGCGCTTTTGACGCAAGTTTTCTCTTCATGGCTGACCGGTGGCAACGCACCGCTCTTTATGGATTTTAGAAAAGTTTGGGATGCGAGCGATCTACGATGCGCTGCTGACGAGCTTAAAGTTCAGTATACGGGCGACGAGATTTGGGCAACGAAAGGCATCGTTGACGGCAATAATTCCGGGTCTGCGAGTTTGAATTGGGCAGCAAAACAGGGAGCTACGGTTGAGGAGATCATGAGCAAAGTTTCAATGCCATTTGCGGATAAGGACTATTTCCCGGGCGGCGGAAACAGTGTGACCTTTGTCTCGCCGGGTGGGATGAAAGGTATCGCAAGCCGTTTAGCGTACAGCGAGGTGAGCGGTATGTTCAGTATGATTTGGGACGAGGCGGAAACCGCGGATATGCCCGAAAAGCTCGCGGAATTTGTGCGCAACAGCTCAGATTATAATTGGCCGCATACATGGGTTGTGCCAAAATACGCAACTATGAATGAGTACAAGCAGTTTGCACCGGCAAATCATTTGCATATGATTATGGACTTAAAGCCCGCACGGTTGCAGTATTGGATGGACTTAACCAACACGCTGTCAGTAAATGAATGGACTAATCGACCAAAATATATTGAAGCTGTTGACCGCCCAACACCCCTTTTATATCTCTTAAACGGTGGTGAGGACAGCACAAAGAAACTGCTGAAATAACACAGAAAATTACAAAGCCAAACTTTACTTACTAAAGTTTGGCTTTGATAATTTAAATGCTCACACTATTTTAACATTATCAATAAACAGGGTTATTTTATGATAAATATAATATATTTCATAAAAAATCCATATTTTTTTCATATTTACCTGTATTTTTGCTTGCAAAAAAGCTGATTATATGATAATATATAAAATGTAAACTCAATGTTTGTGATATATTGTTATTTAAAATACATGTACTGAGATTAAAATAATAAGTTTGTAATGTTATACAAACGGTAAAAGGGAAATAGTAAAATAAGTATGTCAAATCAAAAATTATATGAAAAAAGTTTTGCAAAAGTGCTTATTCTTGGTATACTGACTTTTTATATTTATAGCTTGTGGTTTAGCTATGCTTATCATCGCGACACAGATATTCTTTGCGCAGGAGACGGCAAAGAAGGTCCATCATTTTTTAAGGTTTGGTTGTTCTCAATGCTTACATTCGGCATATATTATTATATTTGGACATACAATAATGGCAATAGAGTGCAAGATAATGCAGAGCGATACGGTATAAAGATTCGCGAAGACGGAACTATCCTGCTGATATGGACAATTGTATTTCCAATTTTGGCATTGTATTTTATGATAAATAATCATAATGAAATGATAAAGGTGTATAACGCAAGACTAGATGATAATGAATATGATGAGCTGGTAGCTTATGCACCCCCACCGGTATATATAAAATAAAAGCGTATTTTAGAAAAGCCGAAAAACGACTTTTTATCTAAGATAAAAAAAAACTAAAAAGAAAAGGAGAAACTCAATGAACAATCAATTGGTAGAAAAAGCATTTTGGAAAACACTTATTATAAGTATGTTTACCCTCGGCATTTACGGTATCATTTTTATGATTTCCTACATCCGCGACCTTAACATTTTGTGTGCAGGCGACGGAAAAGAGACGCCCGGCGTTGGTAAAGTAATCGGATTATCAATCATTACTTGTGGAATTTACGGCCTTCTTTGGACTTACAATATGGGTAACAGAGTACAAGAAAATGGTCCACGCTATGGTCTTGAAATTAAAGAAAACGGCACATTCTTGATACTGTACTGTTTTATTCCTGTTGTTGGTTCTTTCTATTCATTATTTAGAATGATTGAAAACCAGAACGCTATGATAGCTGTATATAATACTAAACAGTCAGCAGCATAGTTTTTATAATATTTTAAATGTAAATAAACCTCTGTCACACATATTTGTGGCAGAGGTTATTTATTTTTTTAGTCTTATACGGACTTAAAGTAAGTCTACAGCCATAGCAGCAACGCGGTCAATGCTGCCGGTTTCGCCGAGCGCAGCACGCAATTTTGTAAAAGCCGGCTTTTGTACGTCCTGTGAATCTGTATCAAAGAGTAAACCATTCATCGTTTTGGCAAGAGCATCGGCATTCGCATCGTATTGCACAAGCTCCGGTATAACGCCTTCTTGCAAAATGATGTTTGGCAGCGAGATCCATTCACAACCACGCTTATTTTTCCAATATTGATACTGTAAACCCGCGATATTTGAGCCGCGATATGCTGCCACCATCGGCACTTTTAAAAGTGCCATCTCTAAAGTTGCGGTGCCGGAGGTTACAAAAGCAGCATCTGCTATCTGCAAAATGTCGCGGTCAAGACCATCAACAAAGATAATATTTTTTTCGCTAATATTTTTCGGAATATATCGTTTAATTTCCTCGGAGTTGACATTTTTTGCAACAGAAATGAGCAATCTTGCCTCACCTTTTAACGAATTAGTGGCTGAAAAATACATCGGCAGCATATATTTCAACTCTTGCGAGCGGCTGCCGGGGATTATAGCAAGAACCTTTTCGTCCATTCCTATTCCCAGCTCTTGCCGCGCTTCTTCTTTAGTTTTTGTTGTGACTATACTGTCTAAAAGCGGATGCCCCACCCATTCAACTTTTACATCGGCATCTGTCTTTTTCAGGTTTTCCGCAGACCAACTAAATGGTGTTGCGATGGCTGAAACCAGATGTGGTAACTCGCCGGGTTTGCGATAACGTGACCAACATCCGGGGGGAATATAATACAGCGCAGGGATTTTTTTATTCAGCTTACGTAAGATATGCATATTAAACGCGCCAAAATCTATTAAAATGAGCAGATCGGGAGGATTTTTTTGCAGATATTTCAGCACAAACCTAAGCGCTCTTAATATCGGCACTATTTTCAAAACCGCGTTGAAAATCCCGATAACGCCAAGGTGGGCGGTCTCATGAATGATTTCCGCTCCTTCGCTCTTCATCTGTACACCACCTGCACCCTCAATCTTTAATGAAGGGTCAAGCTCGTACAATTTACGCGTGAGTTGCGCGCCATAATAGTCGCCGGACGGTTCGCCGGTTAAGATAAAAAGGCTCTTTTTATTCATTCCGCTTGCGGCTGTTATCAGTATACGCCGGTGTATTGCCGGCAGGTGAGCTGCCTTGTGTAGCCGATGGTGTACTCTGCTCCGGGGTTTCCTCTACTGTCGGCAAATCATCGCCTTCGTCTAACTGAATATTTTCATCATCTTGTGAAGAATCATCATTATTAGTTGTGCCGCCACCGGAATTCCCTCTTCTGCCATTTGGGGACAGAGATGGGATATCATTAGGTGATACGCCCTTTTCCCAAACATCGTTGAATTCTAAATCATCGCCTTTTTTCTCGTCAGGGTCAACCATTCTGATGCCGTGAACGCCGATATCGAGCTTAAATCTCTTGTTCCCCGTGATTTTCGGAGAAAAGAACAGATGTCCTACACCAAATCCCAAAACCGTTGAAAATATAACGGCAAGAGGTACTATTAAAAAGACCCATTTTTTCTTTTTTTGCGCCATAATTATACTATTTCCTTTAGTCTGTTAAGAGCTTCTACAAGCCCGCGACCTGTGTGGTATGATACTTTCCACGGATTACCGGTGTTTGTGTCAAGGGGTTGTCCTTCACGTGTAAGCAGGACGCGCCACTCACCACAGGGGGATATCATATACTCTTTTATAAAGCTCCAAACAACTGCAAATGCCTCTAAATACGCCTCATCTTTAAAAAGGAGATAGCAGTCCAAAAGCCCAACAATACTTTCCGCGTGTTGCCAAAACTCCTTTTCAAGTATCATAGCACCGCCTGCACGAAGCCCGTCGCGGTACAGCCCGCCATACTCGTAATCTATGCCGTTTTTGAGCGCATTTTGACCAATGGCAGAAAAGAGCTCCAAATACTTTCCTTTGTCCGCTTTTATGGTGTCAAGCGCAAGGTTCATAAGCCAAACAAGTTCCAAGTTATGCCCGTAAGATGTTGTCTCGGTGGGGTCAGCGGGCTGTTCGCCAAAGCGCTCAGCATTCCATGTGCGGAAGATGGAAATCGCCGGAATGGGGTTGAATGCCAAATCAAATTGGTTCAATCCGCAACCATTTTCGCGGTCAACCATCTTAGTTGCGATAAGCTCAATTATCTCCTCCAGTTTGCGCTTGTGGATCTCTTTTTTGCTCGCTATATAAAGGTTAGTAAAAGACTCCAGCAAGTGCATATGGATATCAAGACTCTTGCGGTCGCCTGCATAAAACCCGGGGGTTGCGAGTTCCCAATTTTCTTCCAAATTCTCATAATACCCGCCGTACAGGTTGTCGGCAGCGTAAATCTGGAGGAAATCAAAGGTCTTTTCCGCGTATTTGAGCGCTTCATCAGAGACACCTGCAATGGCGGCTTCACTTAAAGCGTAAATCGCAAAACTCTCGCCGTAAACTAATTTGCCGTTATCTAACGAGCTGCCGTCGCGGTTAGTTTTCCAGTAAAATCCGCCGTATTTTTCGTCCCAAAAATTTTCTATGAGAAACTTTATGCCGTCCGCGGCAAGCTGTTTGTACTCTTGTTTTGTTGGATAAATTTTATAAATCCGCGAAAACCACCAGATGAGGCGACATTGGGTGTTTAAGTATTTTTCCGGGCAGGGAAGTTCATTTCCGTTCTCGTCAAAGTTGGTCAAAAAACCGCTAAACTCATAATCAACGCTGTTCTTTTCCCAAAACGGAATAACACCTTTTTCAAGGTTTTCGGTCAGCTCATCCAACATAATTTTCAGCTTAATTTTATCCATATGATAATTATACTATTTTTCACACTATTTTTCAAGTTTTTATAGTTAATAGCACTAAAAAAATAACCCTTTAAATTTACAACCTGAGCCGGTTACAAATTTAAAAGGTAATTTTTTCTTTTATAAGGGCACCTCTAAAAACTTGCGTTCAATTGTTTTGCGGTTACTTTTTCGTGATACTGGCGATAACACTCTTGCATGCGGTAATATATTGTCCGCGTGCCGGCGAAAAGTTATCTCGCACTACCTCGCAAAGCAGGTTTTTAGAGATATCCATAAGAAATTATTCGGCAGCTTTTTCAAACTTTATGCTGTCAATGATCTCTTTGCCTTCTCCGTTCTCAATATCAACGAAAGAATCTTCATTGATGGAAATTTTTATGGAAACTACGTGGTCTTCGTCAATTTTACCCAAATATTCACTCCATTCCATACCAACATTTTTATAGGTTCTTCCTTTCATATCAATGCCGCCAATAGTTTTATTTGGAAGGTTTTTTAAATCTTTGAAATCCTTCTTGTAAAAATCAAAGTAGTCAAAGTTGCTTCCTTTTTCTATTCTTATTCCAATTTGTGGAGAATCTGATCCAACATCTTTTATTGTCGGCACATTGTAAATTCTCATTGATAAGCCGGGAATTGTTTCTGCGCACCACAATTGCTTTGGATATTCGGCGGAAACTGTGATTCCCTCTAATGTGTCAGATATAATTTTTACATTTGACTCTTCAACTTTAGCAGGAGCAGCGCTTCCGCTGTCCTCTTTTTTCGCTTTGCACCCGGCAATTAAACCAATACCGAGTACAAGTAGTCCTAATAACAGGATAATTTTTTTCATAGTTTTTCTCTCCATATTTTAGAAAAGTTTATTCAGCGGTTTTTTCAAACTTTATGCTGTCGATGATAGCTTTACCTTCACCACTTTCAATATCAACATAAGAGCTTTCATTGATGGAAGTCCTAACGGAAACAACGTGTTCGTCGTCAATTTTGCCCATATACTCTATCCATTCCATACCAACATATTTATAGGTTCTGCCCTTCATATCGATGCCGCCGATAGTTTTATTTGGAACGCTCTTAGTTTCCGTGAAATTCTTTTTGAACATATCAAAGTAGTCAAACGTGGTGTCTTTTTTCACTTTAACCCCAATATGAGGAGAGCTTGACCAAATATCACTTTCTGTGGGTACATTGAAAAATTCTATTTCGTCGCTACTCATCCTTGTACACCATAATTGCTTTGGAAGCTCACCGGAAACAGTGATTCCCTCTAAGTTTTTAGAGACAATATTTGATTTTTCTTCAGTTTTTGCAGGAGCAGACCCTGCTCCGCTGTCCTCTTTTTTCGCTTTGCACCCGGCAATTAAACCAATACCGAGCACGAGTAGTCCTAATAACAGGATAATTTTTTTCATAGTTTTTCTCTCCATTTTTTAGAAAAGTTTATTCAGCGGTTTTTTCAAATTTTATGCTGTTAATGACGTCTTTCCCTTCGCCACTTTCGATATTAATACTGCTGGTAATCTTAATAGAAACAACATGTTCTGAGTCAATTTCGCCTATATATTGTATCCAATCACTACCGTCTTCTCCATAAGTTCTACCCTTCATATCAATGCCGGCAATAGTCTTATTTGGAATGTCCTTTAAATCTTTAAAGTCCTTTTTAAATGTGTCATAGTAGTCCAATTTTTCGCCCTTTTGCACATTAATCCAAATAAGCGGAGAAGTGTACTTCACATCACTTTCTGTAGGAACATTATGAATTTCTAATTGGACATTTTTTACTCTTGCAAACCAATTTCCCTTAGGATATTCGCAAGAAACGGTCATTCCGCGTAAATCTTCGGAAACAGTCACAACATTTGACTTTGCATTACCGGAAGCAGCTCCTGTTCCGCCGTCATCTTTTTTCGCTTTGCATCCGGCAACTATAAGAACACCGAGTACGAGTAATCCTAATAACAGGATAATTCTTTTCATTACTTTTCCCTCTTTTTTGTTTGTTTGTTTATTTTAAAGTGTATTTTTTCACGGTAAAATCTTAAAATTTGAGCGTAGACAACATGCTCTGTACTTCCGCTGTTTCAAACAGTTCTCTTGCCGCGTCATTAGACATACGAATTCCCTCTACATCACCTGCTGTTTCCGGTGAATAGACAGCTATAACCTTTGCAGCATCATCTGTCTTAGCAGGGAAAAACATAAATACGACACCGTTGACTACGTGCAAATAACCATTTGCGCTGCCAAATGTCACGTCTTTTATGATTCCGTACTTATCCGTATCAGCTTTTTTCTTTTCGTATGTATTTATCTCTTTTCCATTTTTGTACGATGCGTAACCCAAAATAATATCAAACTTTTCACTTGAGATATGAGCATTTTGCAGGGTAAAATAGTAACTTCCCATAACATCCAGAGACCCATTTTCGTCAGAATATTTAACTGTTGCATCTTTGTCTGCAGTTATGCTAATATCGCCGAATACTTCGTTAGTTACTGTAACTGATTGGTCTTTGCTGCCACATGCAGTAAAGATAATTGTCGCGAGCACCATCGCGAGTAGTGTTAGAATAATTTTTTTCATAATTTTCACAGTCCTTTATTTTTTTTATAATTTTGACACTATAATATACAATTATAACAAAAATCATACAAAAAGTCAAGACGTTTTTTTTGAATCTATATAAAATTAGGTAGGTATCAAACCTTGCAGTGTAAGTTTTCCAACGCACAGATTGTTTGACAATAAAGATATTTATGCCATAATTTGGTGACGTGCCCACTGATAATCAAAAGTTCGTAAAATATAAAAAAACACTTAAAAAGATTGCTATTATTTTTAAAAAAATGTATAATATAAAAAGGAGGATTTTTTTATGAAGTCAAACAAAGTTTTGGGTGCAGTATTATTTCTTGTTATTTTAGTACTATTTTTTACAGCATGTGATACAGGTAAAAAGGATAAAGACCCTATCGCACTGTCAGGTACGCATGTAATATCTGTAGGGCATGACTTTACAGGAATAATTAAGCAAGATGACAGTTTATGGATGTGTGGCAATAATTTTGCCGGAAGATTTGGCGATGGCACAAAAGATTCTGTATCAACATTCAAAAATGTTATGACAGATGTACAATCCATATCCTTTGGTCGCGCTTTTTCTATGTTCATAAAAAAAGACGGTACATTATGGGCATCAGGAACTAATACGTACGGCCAATGGGGCAACGGGCTTAGAGCCACAAATTCAATAGCAGAGCAAGTTATGAAAAATGTTAAGTTTGTTTCTGCAGGTACTGACCATACGGCTATAATTAAAAATGACGATACACTTTGGGTAACAGGGAAAAACAATGATGGTCAATTGGGTGATGGAACTACTGAGCAAAAAGCAGCTTTCATAAAAATAATGGATGACGTTAAATTCGTTTCAGCTGGCGAAAATCATACTGTACTTTTAAAAAAAGACAACACTTTATGGGTATTTGGCGGAAATGAAAGCGGACAACTTGGAGATGGGACTACCGATAAAAGTATTATTCCTAAACAAGTTATGACAGATGTAAAGTTTGCTTCTGCAGGTGAACAAACTACAGGTGCAGTTAAAACAGATGATACTTTGTGGATGTGCGGTAACAATAAATTTGGTAAGTTGGGAAATGGAACAACAGAAAATCAAACAGAATTCATAAAAATTATGGACAATGTTAAAATGGTCTCTGTAGCTAGAGAAAATACAGCTATATTAAAAAATGACGGCACTTTATGGGTATGTGGTGACAAATCTATAGGTCGCCCTGAAGGATTAGATATAAATACACACAATAAAGGGATAACGACACCACTACAATTGGCGGATGATGTAAAATATGTTGGAGTAGGATACCACTACGTTGCTTTTGTGAAAAATGACAATACCTTGTGGACATGTGGTCATAACGGTTTTGGACAACTTGGCAATGGTAATAGGCATGATAGAGTTGACAAACCTATAAAAGTAGTTGATAATGTGAAAAAATAAGGCGCTTCGCCGGTGACAGGTGAAACTTCCTCGCAATATCCGGCAATTCGTTCCCTAATTGCCTTCAAATATTTGTTCATGGTATTAATTAACTAACTCCGCTATCTGATAGGCATTCAAATCGCCTGAAAAATAGCGCAATAATTGACGAAGTTTCTTCTTGCGAAATTTTTGATTTTTTAGCATACAGTACAGATTTGGATAAAAAAAGATATAAATGGTTGCCAAATTTGAAAAATAATGGTATAATATATAAGAAATGTAAAATATTGTCGTTAATTTTGACGGGTGAGATTTTTCTCACTCGTTTCTGTTTGAAAGAAGGTTCAAACAAAATAACAACAGCGAGTCTACATTTGTTGTAAAAAATATGGGGGTTTAAGATATGCATTTTGATTTTGTACAAGTTTTACGCGAAATACATAAAGAGAAAGATATTCCGCTTGAGATATTAGGGGAGATTATAGAGGACGCGCTCGTATCCGCGTACCGCAAGCATTATGGAAGTGAAAGCGAAATACATGTTGAGATAGATTGGGATGACGCAAGAGCTGCTGTTTACACACGTAAAGAGGTGGTTGAAGAGGTCACTAATAAGCATTATGAGTTGAGCGTTGCAGAAGCGCAAAGCTTAGACCCCAGCATAAAGCTCGGTGATGTGCTCGATATTGAGGTTACACCCGAAGATTTCGGCAGGATAGCCGCGCAAACCGCAAAACAGGTAGTAGTACAACGCATACGAGAGGCAGAAAGAGATATACTCTTTGATGAATACAATTCAAGGGTTGGCAATATAGTTACCGGCACTGTCTTTAAACGCGAGGGAAATACTGTATATATACAGCTCGGAAAAGTGGAGGCGATATTGCCTCAGTCCGAACAGTCACCGTATGATAAATACCGTCCCGGCGAGAGGATGAAGTTTTATCTCGTTGAAGTAAAGAAGACCACGAAAGTGCCGAGCATTATCCTTTCACGCTCCCACCCGGGGCTCCTTAGAAGACTCTTTGAGCTTGATGTTCCGGAGATTGCCGAGGGAGTAATCGAGATAGTTTCTGTTGCAAGAGAAGTTGGGCAACGTGCTAAGATTGGCGTTATCGCAAAGCAGCCGAGTGTTGACCCTGTTGGTGCTTGTGTCGGACACAGAGGTGTTAGAGTACAGGCAGTAGTAGACGAGCTTCGCGGCGAAAAGATTGATATCATTCGCTGGTCAGACGATATCCCACGTCTTTTGGAAGCAGCTCTCTCTCCGGCTAAAATAAATGAGATAAGAATAGACGAAGAGTCAAAGAATGCTGTTGTGGTTGTTCCTGACGAGTTGCAGTCGCTCGCTATAGGTCGTGAAGGGCAAAATGTTCGCCTTGCTGCACGCCTCACCGGGTGGAAGATAGATATAAGGAGCGAGTCGCAGATACATGATATTGACGCGCTTGACCCACAGGAATTTGAAGACAATATCATAAACTAAATAAATATGGCCAAGGCAAAAGAAGATATAAAAGTAAAGAGTATTCCGATGCGCAGCTGTGTTGTTTGCAGGACAAAAAGGACACAGAGTGAGCTTTTAAGAATCGGATATAACAGCGAAAAGACGGAAATATATTTTAATAAAGGAAATGGACGCGGCGTCTATTTGTGCAAACAAGACGATTGTATTAATGCGGCGAAAAAGCGCAAAAGTATTTCTCGCGCGTTAAAAATAGCTGAGAATGACATAGACTATGCAGCCATTTCTGAAGAGATAAAAAGGTAAATCATATAATTTGTTTGGAAGGTGTTCCAAAAAAAATCGGGGGAAAAATATTTGGCTAAAATTCACTTTTTTAAATTAGCCCAAGAATTAGGCAAAAATCCGGCATCTCTTTTAAAAGAGCTGAAAGAAGAGGGAATCGTTGTACGTTCTGCCTCGTCCACAGTGGACGAAGAGCAGGAGGTTACTATACGTAATTTCGTCACCTCAAAACCCGGTGTAGCAGAAGAGCCGGAGAGCACTCCTGCACCTGTAAAAGAGGAAAAGGTAGCAGAAAAAGCTGTTGAAACAACAAAAGAGGCGAAAAGTGTAAATGCAACCTCCGTAAGACCGCAAGAGCGCAAAGGAAATCTAAGTCAGAAAGAAGGCGTTATAAAGCTGCAAAAGGTTGAGGGAAGTAAGCCGGTTGTAAGGAGCGCGAAACCCGCCTCTAAGGTAAAATCTCCGCTTTTGTCGAACATTACCGACAGCAACTTGAGCCCGGAAGCGGATTTTGGCATCGTGAGCACAGCGGCTACCGCTAACCTCAATCTCACACGCCCCTCTCGCCCTGCTCGCCCTCCACAAGGTAGCGGCGGCACCGGCAACAGACCTACAACTCCGCGTCCCGGTGGCGCAAACCGTGAAGGCGGCGGCAATTTTAGAAATCAGCAAGGTGGCAATAACAGTGGCGGATTTTCCCCAAGACCTCCGAGACAAAATGCGGACAGACCGGATACCAATACCGGAATTGTGTCTGCTGCTCCTGTAGATCTTGCGACTAAAGGCGGTGCGCAGAAAAAAGAGAAGAAGACTATCCGCACTGTATTTACAGATAATGACCGCAGCCCAAGAGCAGGTTTAAACAAAAGACCGAACACCTTTACCTCTACTGTTATTCGCGGTCCAAGAAAACCAAAACGTGTGCCGACAGGCGGAAACCAGCCGCAGGAAGCTTTTGTTGTTGAAGAGCCGATCATCGTAACCGGCGCTATGAGCATTTCTGATATTGCAGAAAAGATTCGCGTAACCCCAACAAGTGTTATTACAAAACTCATAACTAAAGGCATTATGGCAACCGTAAATCAGCAACTTCAGCCCGAGCAGGTAGTTGATGTCTTTTCGGATTTAGGGTTTGAGGCGTTGTACGAAGAGAGTTTGGTAGAGCATGCTGACTGGAGACTTTCCGCAAGCACCACAGGCGGCGAGGTGGAAGGGGATATCAGACCCCCTGTTGTGACTATTTTGGGTCACGTTGACCACGGTAAAACCTCACTCCTTGACAGCATAAGAGAGACTAATGTTACCGCAGGTGAGCATGGTGGTATTACTCAGCATATCGGCGCGTATCAGATTGAAGCAAAGGGCAAGAAAATTACCTTCCTTGATACACCTGGTCACGCGGCGTTTACTGCAATGCGCGCTCGCGGTGCGAATTTGACCGACATTGCCGTACTTGTGGTTGCTGCCGATGACGGTATTCAGCCGCAGACTGTGGAAGCTATTGACCACGCAAAAGCAGCTAAAGTGCCGATCATTGTCGCGATTAACAAAATCGATGTTCCGGACGCTAATCCTGCTGAAGTAAAACAGCAGCTAACGCATCATGAACTTGTGCCGGAAGAGTGGGGCGGCGAGACTATAGTTGTTGAGCTTTCCGCTAAAACCAGACAGAATATTGACGCGCTCCTTGATATGATTTTGCTTGTTGCAGAAGTACAGGAATTACGCGCTGTTCGTGAAGGAAAAGCTAAAGGCGCGGTCGTTGAGTCAAAGCTCGACAAACAGCGCGGCTCAGTTTCAACAATGCTCGTTCAGCAAGGTACTATCAAAGTGGGCGATGCCCTCGTTGTCGGTATGGTTGCGGGTAAGATAAGAGCAATGTTTGACGATAAAGGGAAAGCTATCAAAAAAGCCGGTCCGTCACGCCCGATTGAGATTACCGGACTTCCCGAAGTGCCTATCGCCGGTGACCTCTTTGAGGTGGTAGAGAGTGAGAAGAAGGCTAGAGAGATCGCGAAAGACCGCTTAGAAAAGGCGAAGAGCGAAAACTTGCAAGCCAGAGTTTCATTGCAGAACTTAAGCAGTATGGTTGCCTCCGGCGTAGTTAAAGACCTTAATGTTATCGTGAAATCTGACGTTGCGGGCTCTATAGAGGCGATTTCCAACGCTATTTCGCAGATTAAGACTGACGAAATCAGGGTTAATATCATTCACGCAGCTGTTGGCGACATCACCGAGTCAGATGTTCTGCTCGCGTCCGCATCATCAGCGATTATTGTCGGCTTCCACGTGAAGAGTGAAGCGCAGGCAAGAATCATGGCAGGAGAGATCGGCATTGATGTCCGTATCTACACCATTATTTACGATTTGGTTGAAGATATCGAAAAGGCGATGGTTGGCATGCTCGCTCCGGTATTTGAAGAGCAAGTCTTGGGTCATGCAAGTTGTAGGGCGATATTTAAGTCCTCCAAAGCAGGCGTTGTTGCCGGATGTCTTGTCATTGACGGTGTTATCAGGCGCGACAGCAAAATCAGAATCCGTCGCGGCGATGAAACAGTATATGAAGGCAATTTGGACTCGTTAAAACATATCAAGGAAGATGTTAAGGAGATGGCGACTAACTTTGAGTGCGGTATCTCTATTGATAAATTCAACGCATGGCAGGAAGGCGATGTTTTGGAGAGCTATATCATCCAAGAATTAAGACGAGAATCCCTGTAGGGCAAAAATTATTATATAAAGAGTGGGTTTTTAAATAAAGATGTTTCGTAAAGTCAATACACAGGTAAAGTTTCCGCAGCTTGAAGAGAGTATTTTAAAGAGCTGGCAAGATAATGACATAATTAAACGCGCGTTAACTGCGAACCCGAACGGCGAAGATTTCGTCTTTTTTGAGGGGCCTCCTACTGCAAACGGCAAGCCCGGCATCCATCACGTGTTAGCACGTGTCTTTAAAGACTTAATTCCGCGCTACAAACGTATGAACGGCTATCACTTAATCGGCACTCGCGGCGGTTGGGATACCCAAGGTCTGCCCGTAGAGGTGGCGGTTGAAAAAGATTTAAAGCTAAACGGCAAGCAAGACATCGAAAAATACGGCATAGCGGACTTTAACAAAAAGTGCCGCGACAGCGTATTTACTTATGTTAAGGATTGGGAAAAGCTCACCGACCGTATCGCTTACTGGGTTGATATGGAAGACGCTTACGTCACTTATAAAAACAGCTATATTGAGAGCTGCTGGTGGATACTAAAAGAGCTTTGGTCGCAAGGGCTTTTATTTAAAGATTATAAAGTAAATATGCACTGCCCGCGCTGTGTGACCACGCTCGCTGATCAGGAAGTGGCGCAAGGGTACAAGGAAAACACCGACGACCCCTCTGTTTGGCCGAAATTTAAGGCAATGAATTTTTCCGGAGTTTTAGCCGGATTAGATACTGAAAACACCTATTTTCTCGCATGGACAACTACGCCGTGGACTCTGCCCGCTAATGTTGCTGTCGCAGTAAAGCCGGACGGCGAATACTTAGCGGTGAAAGTCGACAACGATACCCTCATCTTAGCAAAAGAGTTACTCGAGAAAAATGTTGCGCAAAAAACAGATGAAGAAGGCGAGCCGCTTGCGTATGAGATCTTAAAAACCTTTAGCGGAGCCGAGCTTGCGGGCATAAAATATCAGGGGCTTTATAATGGATATGTGCCGGCAGGTGAGGAGATTGACGAGAGCAAACTCCATAAAGTAATTGCCGACGACTATGTTTCCCTTTCCGACGGTACGGGGATAGTGCATATCGCACCTGCTTACGGCGACCTTGATATCGGACGCCGTCACGCCCTTCCCATGCTCTTTTCATGTGATTTAGAGGGCGGAATGTACGCAAATATTCTCGACGAAATCACCGGCAAATTCTTCAAAGAAGCTGATAAATACATCATGAAAGACTTGCGCGAGCGAAATCTTTTATACAAAGACGGTCGCACCAAGCACACATATCCGTTCTGTTGGCGTTGCGATGCTCCCCTGCTTTTTTATGCAAAAAGTAGCTGGTATATCCGCACGACCGCGAAAAAGGATAAGCTCGTTTCCGGCAATAAGGAGATCAATTGGGTGCCGCCGCACATAAAAGAGGGGCGCTTTGGCAATTGGCTTGAGAACAATATTGACTGGGCAATAAGCCGCCAACGTTATTGGGGAACTCCGCTCCCTGTTTGGGAATGTGAGTGCGGACACCAAGAGTGTATCGGCAGTGTGGCTGAGCTTTCCGAGAAAGCGGGCAAAGATTTAACCGAGCTTGACCTTCATCGCCCTTATGTTGATGAGGTTACGTGGAAATGCGAAAAGTGCGGGCAAGATCTTCGTCGTGTGCCGGACTTAATGGACGTTTGGTTTGACTCAGGTTCTATGCCGGTAGCGCAGTGGCATTATCCGTTTAAGAATAAGGATATGTATGAGCGCGCGAAGATGGCAGATTTTATCTGCGAAGCGATTGACCAGACGCGTGGGTGGTTTTATACCCTGCATGCGGTTTCAACCATGTTAAATGACGCGCCGGCATTTAAAAATGTTATCTGCTTAGGGCATATTTTGGACAAAAACGGCGAAAAGATGAGCAAATCTAAGGGGAATATCGTTGAGCCGTGGTCAGTTTTAGACCTTCACGGTTCAGACGCTCTGCGTTGGTATCTCTATACCTGCACTGCGCCCGGCAACCCGCGCCGTTTTTCCGAGGAGTTAGTTGGTGAAAGCGTTCGACAATTTTTGCTCACGCTCTGGAACACCTACGGATTTTTCGTTACTTACGCTAACCTTGACGGCTATACGCAAACGAAAGATGCAGGTGAGCTTACACTCATCGACAAATGGGCGTTGTCACGCTTGCAGAGCTTGATAAAATCTGTCAGCAATCATTTGGACGCATACAATGTCATAGATGCCGCAAAGGAGATTGAGAAGTTCGTTGATGAGCTTTCCAACTGGTATTTGCGCCGCAACCGTCGCAGATTTTGGAAGAGTGAGGCAGACAGTGACAAGCAGGCGGCGTATTACACTCTGCACCGCTGTTTGGTGACTGTGAGCCAACTTTTAGCGCCGTTCACTCCGTATATTGCGGACGAGATTTACTCTAACCTTATGAATCTCTCTGAAGATGACAGCGTTCACTTAGGAACTTGGCCTACAGTTGACGAGTCATTAATAGACAATCGTTTGGACGCTGATATGAACGTTCTTTTGCGTGTGGTTGAGCTGGGAAGAAGCGCGAGAAATGATTCTGGAATAAAGATCCGTCAGCCACTCGGCGAGATGCTCGTTCGTGTGCCGACTGTTGAGGGCGAAGAAGGTCTTCTTCGTTTTATGGGTGAGGCACTTGAAGAGCTGAATATCAAATCAATAAGCTTTATCGCCGAAGACGCGGAGATGGTGAACTACGCGCTAAAACCAAACCTTCCGATTATCGGCAAAAAGTACGGCAAGCTTATACCGCAAATTAAAGCAGCGCTAAGCGAGCTTGATGGCGAAAGCGCTAAAGATATCGCGCTTAAAGCTAAGCGAAATGAAACATTTTCCGTCTGGCTTTCTACGGGCGAGACTTTGGAGCTTACCTCTGAAGAAGTTTTGATAGAAACCTCTTCGGCAGAAGGGTATTCTGTGGCAGTCGACGGCGGATATTTGGCAGCGCTCAACACGACGATAACAGAAGAGTTAAAGAATGAAGGAATCGCGCGAGACACGGTCAGAGCTATACAGGACGCGCGCAAAGATGCCGGTTTTGAGATAAGCGACCACATCTCTTTAAGGATAGAGAGCGAAAATAGTGAGATACTAAAAGCGCTTTCAATTCACAAGGAATATATCACGTCTGAAACATTGACTGACACTATAGAGATTGTTAGTGGTGCGAGCGGAAACGTTGAGATTTTAGTACACGACGCGCTTTCGTGCTTGACTATAAAGAAAGTTTAAGAGTAAAAAGATAAGAATGAATACTCAACAAGAGCAAAAAAAGGGTGAAGTAGACCTATATAATGATTTTTTTGCAACACAGCTAATTACGTATATTGGCAATAAACGACGCCTGTTAAAATTTATAAATGATGCTCTTTTGAACGTAAAATCTGCGCTTGGCAAAGAGAAATTAACGATTTTTGACGGCTTTTCAGGGAGTGGGGCAACTGCGCGTCTGCTAAAACATTATGCTGAACATTTATACGTAAATGATCTTGAACATTACGCTTTTATCGTCAATAAGTGCTACCTTTCCAACAAGAGTGATATTGATCTCGGATTTTTATATTCAACCATTAAAGAGTTTAACTCTTTTGCCAAAGATAACCTAAAGACAGACGGTTTTATTTATAAAAATTACGCGCCTAAAGACGACAATAACATAAAAGTTGGTGAGCGCGTATTTTACACCTCATACAATGCAAAGATGCTCGACACCTTAAAAGAGCTTATCTTTACTAATATTCCGAAAGAAACTCGGCATCTATTTTTGGCACCACTTATGGCCCGTGCCTCTATACACACGAATACTTCCGGGGTTTTTAAGGGGTTTCATAAGTCAAATGGTATCGGTTGTTTTGGGGGTAAAGGCAAAAACGCGCTGTCCCGCATTTTATCGCCGATAGAGCTTGATATGCCGATGTTCAGCGAATATGAGTGTCCGGTTTTGTGCTATCAGCATGATACAAATGAGCTGATAAAAGAGCTTCCCGAAGTTGATTTGGCGTATTATGACCCACCGTACAACCAACACCCTTACGGCTCAAACTACTTTATGTTAAATATTTTGGCAAACGAAAAGACGGAAGTAGATATCCAAAATGGCATCAGCGGTATCGCCAGGAGATGGAATCGCTCGGCGTACAACAAGCGTGAAGCGGCAATAAGCGCTTTTGACGATTTACTTAAAAATACGCAGGCAAAATACATACTCTTGTCCTACAATAATGAGGGCATAGTGCCGGAAGAGACCTTTAATGATATTTTGCAAAAATATGGCGAAGTGGAGCGGTTTGAGTGTGATTACAACGCTTACCGCGGCAGTCGCAATTTAAGCGCGCGGAAAAAACATGTAAAAGAGCTACTGTGGCTCGTAAAAAAATATTAAAAGCTCTATTAAATTTCAGGGCAGAGTGTAAACTCTGCCCTGTTTTTTCGTTTCTTCTTTCGTTTTATTGATATTAATTAGTCTGAAAAATCTCTAAATAATACTTCAAGTTCGTCACCGTCAAATATTGTGCCGTCACTTAAAAACTTTTCAATTTCAATAGAGCCATCGTTCATAAACTCGATTTCCCATCGTTGCCCGGGAACCGTTACTTCGACTAA
>JGI994J12354_10002174_pt1 | contig 19348 bp, 18 predicted proteins | sample IntmicLarv3ML3BL_FD_12354 | JGI IMG/M metagenome (IMG submission 12354)
CTGTAAGACAAAGCCGCGAGCCGTCAAAACCGCCCACAATAGAACGCCCCGATGTCGCCCCATAATCAAATGCAAGAAAACGCAGCATAGTAAAGATCTCCTTTACTTATTTTTTATATATATAAGGTTGCATTTATAAATTATATCAAAAAACCTTGCATAAAGCAAGGGGGCTTTTTGTGTTTTTTAGGAGAAAGAAACGGAGCCGCAATATGAAAATTCATCAGCAAAAAAGCATGGGAGTGGACAAAAGGCGCAGAATCCGTCGCCGTTGCAGCCATCGAGAAAGCAATCCCCGACCAACCGCACCCGAACAGAAGCTTGATTTGGCATCCCCGCAACGACAAGGAACAGAAACAGCGCGGCAGAGAGTAGCAAAACACCCCTACCGCCCACGCACAGCGCGGCCGAGCGCGGTAGTCGAAAAGAACAGGCCTTCGAATTGGCACAAATAAATCACCGCACAACCCCATCGTCATAGCACCATAACAGACGCCCCCGCTAAGCGCCCTTTTGGACACTTTTTGGCGCGTTAAAAAGTGTCGCCCCCGGCAGGGCGTCCCTGCCAAACGTCCCCTGTCCGTGAGGACAAAAAAAGAGCCTTACCCTAGGTGCCCTTTAGGGTAAACGGACACACGTCGCTTACGCTCAGGATGGCAAGACGAAGGACGAGGGGCGCGGAATGGTTAACAACCATTCCCTACGTGCCGTGCGCGGCGGACGGGGCAACCACAGCGCAACACAACAAAACTACCGCCCCCGCACAGCGCGGCCGAGCGCGGCAGTCGAAAGATACAGGCCTTCGAATTGGCACTAACAGATTGCCTGTTACACCATTAGGCATAGCACCAAAACCTACGACCCCCGCAGGGCGCCCTTTTCGGTTCCTTTTGAGAAGAGCCGAGCAGGCGAACCGGGAAATACTCGTAGTGCAAAACCGACAGTAAAGGGGCATAGCCCCTATCTGGCAGTTTGGAACGGAGGTATTTCCCGCGATTGAGCCGTTCGGGAGGCTTGACATTGGCAAGATAAAAAGGAACCCCCGGCCGGGGAGGCCGCCCCCGTCCCCCTCGCAGGAGGAAACCTCGTCTCCGTCCGAGAGGACGAAAAAAGGCCGTATGCTCACGGCCTTTTTTTGTTGCGCGGGAAAGACTTGTAAATTGAAAGCCGCTGTGATAAAATAAAGCTATAATATAAAATAGATAAGGAGAACCAACATGGAACTGCAAGCATTGCGCGAAAAAAAGGGATTCATCTGCGACATGGACGGCGTCATCTATCATGGAAATAAGCTGCTTGACGGAGTGGCCGAATTTGTCGATTGGCTAAAAAAGGAACAGAAAAATTATCTCTTTCTGACAAATTCCAGCGAGCGCTCTCCTCTTGAATTAAAGCAAAAGCTGGAGCGCATGGGGCTTGATATCCCGGAGGAAAACTTTTACACAAGTGCCCTTGCAACAGCTAAGTTTCTGGCATCCCAGTCTCCCGGCTGCTCTGCGTATGTCATTGGCGGACCGGGGCTTTTCAATGCGCTTTACAGTGCAGGGATTGCCATAAATGACGTGAATCCCGATTACGTAGTCTTCGGCGAAACCAGCCATTATAACTACGAAAGCATCACCATCGCTATCACATTAATCCTAAAGGGCGCAAAGCTTATCGGCACAAATACCGACCTGACAGGCCCCTCCGAAAAGGGGTTGCTCCCCGCCTGCCGCTCGCTTATTGCACCCATTGAGCTTGCAACCGGGCGAAGTGCTTACTTTATCGGCAAGCCAAATCCGCTTATGATGCGCACGGGACTTCGCAAGCTGGGGGTACACACGGATGAGGCCGTCATGATTGGCGACCGCATGGATACGGATATTATTGCGGGGATTGAAACGGGCATTGACACGGTGCTTGTGCTCTCCGGCGTTACCGCAAAAGAAGAGCTGAAAATCCATCCCTACCGCCCGAAATACATCTTTGACGGTGTGGGAGATATTATTAGATAAAAGGAGACTGCTCCGTGATTTCATTTGACCAAGTGGGCGCTATGCTGGATCATATTGCGGACGCGCTGCCCGAAGGCTTCTACAGGGAGCTAAACGGCGGCATTGTCCTTCTGCCCGAAGAAAAGCTGCACCCGGCAAGTGCAGGCAGAACCGACCTTTATATCCTCGGTGCATACCACCATGAGCCGGGCGGACTGGGACGGTATATTGCCATTTATTACGGCTCTTTTATCAGGGCACACGGACATCTTTCACCGTCAGAGCAGGAAGAAACCCTACGGCATATTCTGGTGCACGAATTCACCCATCACCTGGAATCCCTTGCGGGAGAACGGGGACTGGAAGTCCAGGATGCAAAAGACCTTGCAAAATACAAGGAAGGACAAAATTCATAATGAAGGTAGCACAATTTGGCGAGGGCGGGTTTTTGCGCGGATTTGTTGACTGGATGTTTCAAAAGATTGGCTGTGAGGTGACGGTGATTCAGCCTATTGAACAGGGAATGCTGGACGCGCTGGCGGCGCAGGGATATGCCTACAACCTTCTGCTGCGCGGTATTGAAAATGGCAAGGAAGTACAGGAGAAGACAAAAATCACCTGCATCAAAAACGGGATTAATCCGTATGCCGGCTGGGACGCTTTTTTGCGGCTTGCCCGTGACCCGGCGCTGCAAGTCATTGTTTCAAACACCACGGAAAGCGGCATTGCATACAAAAAAGAGGCGCAGGATACAGCACCCTACATAACCTTCCCGGCAAAGTTGACCCTCTTCTTAAAGGCGCGCTTTGACGCGGGGCTTGGAGAACTTCTTATCCTGCCATGTGAACTCATTGACAACAACGCTGACGCACTAAAAAAGTGCGTCCTGCAATACGCGGACGACTGGAATTTGGGCGGCGATTTTGCCGCTTGGGTGGAAAAAAATCACTTTTGCAACACGCTGGTGGACAGAATTGTCACCGGCTTTCCAAAGGATATGGATACGGAGGGTGACAGGCTTTTTGACACGGCGGAAATCTTCCATTTGTGGGTCATTGAGGGCAATCATGAGGATATTTTACCCCTTAAAAAGGCCGGATTTAACGTCATATGGACAGCCGACGCGACCCCCTACAAAAAACGCAAAGTGCGCATTCTAAACGGCGCACATACCGCCCTTGTCCCCTATGCCATGCTGCGGGGATTCACTTCTGTTGGGGAGTGCATGCGGGATAAAGACATGCAAAGCTACCTTGAAGCCTGCATATTTGAGGAGATTATTCCCACCTTGGATTTACCGAAAGAGGCGCTTATAGGCTACGCAAAAAGCGTCATTGAACGCTTTGAAAATCCCTTTATTCACCATCTGCTCTCCTCTATCGCACTCAATTCTTTCGACAAGTTCAAAGTGCGGGTGCTGCCCTCCATTTTGGAGTATGAGGCTCGCTTTGGCAAGAAGCCCGAAACCCTTATGACAGCCTTCGACGCCCTTTGCGACTTCTATAAAACTGACATGGCGATTGATGCGGCGGAGCATATTAGCTTCATGAAAACCGCATCAAAAGAAGAAGCTTGGAACAAAATGACAAAGGATTTGTAAGCCATGAAACTACACAAAAACGACACTGTAGAGGTCAATCTTGCGGACGGGCATAAGTACGCGCTTTGCAACATTAAGGCCGGGGAAAACGTCATAAAATACGGTTTTCCAATTGGACATGCAACAAAAGGCATTAAAAAAGGCCAGCTTGTTCACACGGAAAATCTGCAGACAAATCTGGGCGAAATTTTAGAATACACCTATGCAAAAAAGTACGCAGAATTACCGAACTTCACAGGCACAGTACCAAAAATCAACGCTTATGTGCGCAAAAACGGCGACATCGGCATCCGCAATGACATCTGGATTGTCAATACCGTGGGCTGCGTCAATAAAACGGCAAGTATTCTTGCGAAAAAAACCGGGGCGTTTGACTTCCCGCACCCCTTTGGCTGCTCGCAGCTTGGCGGCGACCACCGCGTGACGGAGCTGATACTAAAAGGGCTTGTAAATCACCCGAATGCGGGCGGCGTTCTGGTCTTGGGGCTCGGCTGTGAGAACAATCATATAGACAGCTTTAAGAAGGTTTTAGGCGACTTTGACCCCAACCGCGTAAAGTTTCTCGTGGCACAAGACTGCGAGGACGAAATCAGTGAGGGCATCAAGCTGATTCACCAGATGAAAGCCATCGCGGCTGGGGACAAACGGCAGCCCGTCCCCATAAGCAAGCTCAAAATCGGCCTCAAATGCGGCGGCAGTGACGGCCTTTCCGGCATTACCGCAAACCCCCTTGTGGGCAGGTTTTCCGACAAGCTGATAGAAGTGGGCGGCACGACCGTCCTGACGGAAGTGCCCGAAATGTTCGGTGCGGAAACCCTGTTGATGGAGCGGTGTGAAAGTATTGAGGTTTTCAACAAAACAGTTGCGCTAATCAACGATTTTAAGGCCTATTTCCTGCGCCACAAGCAGGTTATTTACGAAAATCCCTCTCCCGGCAACAAAGCAGGCGGCATTACCACCCTGGAGGAAAAATCTCTGGGCTGCACACAGAAAGGCGGGACGGCGGCTGTTACGGACGTTTTGACCTACGGCGAAAAGGTAACAAAAAGCGGGCTGAACCTCCTAAACGGCCCCGGAAACGACATAATTGCAGTGACAAACTTAACTGCAGCAGGCTGCCACATGATTCTCTTTACAACAGGCCGCGGAACCCCCTTAGGCGCACCGGTGCCGACCGTAAAAATCGCCACCAACACGCGGCTTGCGGAGCGGAAGGGCAACTGGATTGACTTTGACGCAGAGAAGAATTCGAACATTTTTGACTTTGTACTGGAAGTTGCAAACGGGAAAGAAACAAAGAATGAGCAGAACGGCTATCGGGAAATTTCGATTTTTAAGGACGGGGTGACTTTGTGATTCTTTGGATAAATGGTGCTTTTGGTTCCGGCAAATCAAGCGTCGCGGAAGAAATTGCAAAAAGGGTTAACAAATCATTCATATATGACCCTGAACAGGTTGGCTACTTTTTATGGGATACCTTTCCTGATGAACTGAAAAGAAAGGGCAACTTTCAACATTTACAAATATGGCGGGAATGTAACTATAAAATCTTAAAGCATATTGCTGATAATTATGATGGAATGATTATCGTACCCATGACAATCTATGTAAAGCAATACTATGATGAAATAATCGGTTGCTTGCTAAAAGAATCAATTCCGGTTAAGCATTTTATACTTTCTACATCAAAGCAGACAATTATAAACCGTCTTGCGCAACGAGAAGAACCTTCAGATGGCTGGGCAGCTGAACATATTGATGTCTGTATACATGCGTTTAATAACGACATAACAGAACAAAAAATTGACACTGAATCCATGGATATTCATGAGATTGCCTCACAAATCATTTTGCTCACGAACCTTCGTTAATAAACAGTAGGGCGATTCACGAATCGCCCGCCCGTATGCATGAAGCAAAATATAGAGAAACAAAGCAACCCTACTGCCCCCGCACAGCGCGGCCGAGCGCGGTCGTCGGAGATAACAGTTCTTTAAATTGGCACTAACCGGTTGCCCCTTGTACGTTTCAGCATAGCAATTCAACTTGCGCCCCCGTAAGCGCCCTTTTCGGTTCCTTTTTGGCGCTGTAAAAAGGAACCCTCGTCCGGGGAGGACACCCCGTCCCCCTCGCAGGGGAAATCCCCGTCCAAAAGGACAAAAAGATCCTTCACTTCGTTCAGGATGACAACAACATAGTTTTTTGACAGCCTAAGACCGCCGGCAATGCGGTCTTTTTTCACGCCCGGTTTTCGTCATATTGCACAGCTTTGAGGCCTATTTTTTGAGCACTTTTCAAAATCACGGGTGCGGCGGCGAAAAAAAACAAAAAAAACCCTAGTTTTCAAGGAAAATCCAAATATTCCCCTTGACATTTTGCGCTATTACATATAATATAATTAGTAGTGTGTAGTTCTGTAATTTTCAGTTCAGATATTGCCCACGCGTAACAACTAAAAAAAACAGGAGGTATTTTCCAAAAATGCAATATATCATACCTGCATTAACGGCCCTGGTAGCCGCGCTTATATTCTTTTTCATTGGAATGCGATACCGCAAATTGGTAGCAGAGAAAGAAATCGGCTCTGCGGAAGAAGAAGCACGGCGCCTGCTAAACGATGCAATGAAACAAGCAGAAAGCAAGAAAAGAGAAGCCCTCGTCGAGGCAAAGGAAGAAATACATAAAAACCGCAAAGAGTTCGACAGCGAAACAAAAGAACGCCGCACCGAGCTGCAGCGCAGTGAAAGCCGCTTACAACAGCGTGAAGCAACACTGGACAAGAAGTATGACAACCTTGAAAAGAAGGAAGAACTGCTGCAGGATAAGCTTGGCGAAGCCGATAAGGTTCGCGAAGAGGTTTCCGCACTGAAAACCCACCAGATGGAAATGCTGGAGCGTATTTCCGGGCTTACCTCGGAGGACGCGAAAAACTATCTCATAAACACCATTGAAGGGGAAATCTCCCACGAAATGGCTATGAAAATCACTGAGCTGGAATCCCGCTATAAGGAAACCGCCGACCAGAAGGCCCGTGACCTGATTTCCTTGTCCATCCAGCGGCTGGCCTCTGACTTTGTTTCCGAAACAACCGTGTCCACCGTCGCCCTGCCAAACGATGAAATGAAGGGACGCATCATCGGACGTGAAGGCCGTAACATTAAGGCCATTGAAACCCTTACCGGCGTTGACCTCATCATTGACGACACGCCCGAGGCCATTACCCTTTCCTGCTTTGACCCCGTTCGCCGGGAAATCGCGCGGCTTACACTGGAAAAGCTCATTGTTGACGGCCGCATCCATCCCGCCCGCATTGAGGAAACCGTGGAAAAATCCCGCAAGGAAATTGACCTGGTTATCCGCTCCGAGGGTGAACGCGCTACCTTTGAAACAAACGTCACAGGACTGCACCCCGACCTGATTCGCATTCTGGGACGGCTGAAATACCGCACATCCTTCCAACAGAACGTGCTGACCCACTCCATCGAGGTTGCCCTGATTGCCGGCATTCTCGCAACCGAGCTGGGACTTGACCCGGCATTGGCGCGCCGCGCAGGACTGCTCCACGACATCGGCAAGGCCGTTGACCATGAAATCGAGGGAACCCACGTATCCATCGGTGTTGACCTTGCGAAAAAATACCGTGAGAATAACGAAATCATTCATGCCATTCAGGCGCACCACGGCGATGTGGAGGCGACCACCATTGTTGCCATTCTGGTACAGGCGGCTGACGCCATTTCCGCAGCACGCCCCGGTGCCCGCCGTGAAAATCTGGAAGCATACATCAAGCGCCTTGAAAAGCTGGAGGAAATCGCAAACGAATTCGAAGGTGTTGAAAAGAGCTTTGCTATCCAGGCCGGACGTGAAATCCGCATTATCGTCAATCCCGACATTATAGACGACGATAAGTTGGTTATACTAGCAAGAGAGCTTGCGAAGAAAATCGAAAACGACCTCACCTACCCCGGACAGGTTAAGGTCAACATGGTTCGTGAAAAGAGAGCCATCGAATACGCAAAGTAACAAGGTACTACAGTATCCTTCCGGCAAGCTTTTTGCCGGAAGGATATTCAGAGAAAGCCCAAAGTACAAAGAAGTACGGGCGGGCAAAAGGCCCGTTCTTTTTTTATCCGATGACGGATAATTCGGCTAACATTCAGCGGCGGTGATCCACCCCCTCTGAATGAAGTCTCATTTATCGAAAAAGCGCATTTACAAGAACTGGAATAGATTGCAGAGTTTGTAAATATGCTTTTAAGAAAGCCGCTTTGTGAGCGGATTTTTTTAAGGGAAGGAGACTGTCCATTGAAGCTCTTAGCCATCGGAGATATTGTTGCGAAAACAGGTATTGCCATGCTGCAGAAAACGCTGCCCGGCTTTAAAAAGCAAATGGGCGTTGACTTCTGCATTGCAAACGGGGAAAACGCAGGCGGCGTGGGACTGACGCCCGATGACGCCGAGCAGATTTTAAACTGCGGAGTTGACCTGATTACCCTGGGGAATCACACCTTTGCAAAGCAAAACATTACGAAATTCTTAGAGGAAAGTCCTTGTGTTATACGGCCTTATAATCTGCCGTCTCACCTGCCGGGCAATGGTTACGCGGTTATTCCGCTGCAAAGGGAAACCCTTTGTGTCATCAACCTGATTGGCATGCTGCAGATGAATTACGGCAACGAGAACCCCTTTTTCGCCATTGACCGCCTGTTAAAAAGCATGGAGGGCCGGGGGTATACCTTCGTCATTGACTTCCACGCGGAGGCCACCAGTGAAAAGGCGGCCTTGGCCCATTATGTGAAGGAGCGGGTGGCCGCCGTTTTTGGTACCCACACCCATGTGCAGACAAATGACGCGCGGATTGTCGGCAACACCGGGTTTATTACTGACCTTGGTATGACCGGCTGCATTGATACGGTCATTGGATTTTACCCGGAGCGGTCTATTGACCTGTTCCTTGGCAAGCTGCCCAGTAAGCATCCGACACCCGACGGACCTGCCATGATGGCGGGCGCACTGTTTACCATTGAAAACAACTGTTGCAAAGAGATAGAAGCAATTTGCGTTAAGGAGAACTAGACACCATGTTTTTACCGGAAAAAATCAAGCGTATTGTTGTTAAAGTAGGCACCTCAACCCTCACCTATGACAACGGGAAATTAAACCTGCAGCGCATCGACCGCCTTGTGCGCAATCTGTGCGACATGAAGAATTCCGGGCGGGACGTGATTCTTGTTTCCTCCGGAGCCATTGGCGTTGGAGTCGGCAAGCTGAACTTGCAGGAAAAGCCCACAGACACACCCACGAAGCAGGCTGTTGCCGCTGTTGGACAGGTTGAGTTGATGCATTTTTATGACAAGCTCTTCTCCGAATACGGGCAAAAGGTGGCGCAGGTGCTCTTAACAAAAGATGTTTTTGAGCATGACGACCGGCGGCAAAACGTCATAAACGCCTTTCAGCAACTCTTTACCCTGTCGGCAATTCCCATTGTGAACGAAAATGACACAGTTGCCACCGACGAAATTGAGTTCGGTGACAATGATACCTTATCGGCACTTGTCGCCGTTGTGTGCAAGGCGGATTTGCTGATTTTGTTAACCGATATTGACGGCCTGTACGATGGCAACCCTAAGGAAATGGAGGACGCGCGAATTATTCCCGTTGTCCATGAGATTACGGAGGAAACCTATAAAATGGCCTCCGGCGCAGGCTCCAACCGCGGTACCGGCGGTATGGTCACAAAGCTGGATGCGGCGAAAATCGCAATGGATGCCGGTATTGATATGATGATTACAAGCGGCGAGCACCCTGACGCCCTGCTGGAAATTTTGGCGGGCAGACCCAGGGGAACCCTGTTTTGCAAGTAGAAGGGAGCGCCTATGTTTACAAAAAATGACCTGCTGACGCAGCTGGCTGCCTTAGGCATTGACAAGAAGGGCACGCTGATGGTGCATCTGTCTTGCAGAGCAATCGGTGATGTGGACGGCCGCGGACAAGCCGTGCTGGACGCTCTTGCCGAATATATGGAAGAGGGACTGCTGGTGCTGCCGACCCACACCTGGGCCTTTGTCAGCGACAACAATCCTGTTATGGATATGCTGCACACAAAAAGCAGCGTTGGTGCTGTGACTGAGCTGTTTCGCAAACGGCCGGACGTGCACCGCTCCAAGCATCCTACCCACTCGGTGGCGGCGCTTGGCAGGGACGCAGAAGACTTTGTTTCAGGGGAAGAAGCCATGCGCTCTCCTTGCGGCAAGGACGGTGTATATTACAAACTGTGGCAGCGCAACGCGCAGATTTTGCTCATTGGCGTGAATTTCATGCGCAATACCATCATTCACGGATTTGAGGAATGGGACGGTGCAACCGGGTCTATTAGTGCGGAATTGGTTGACCGTTATATTATTGATAAGGAAGGAACACGGCTGCACACACCGCAACACAGCCATTGTTCACGCCTAAGCTCGGAAACCTTCACCAAGCTGGAACCGCAAGCGTTGCAGGAGGGCATTTTGAAAATCGGAAGCTTTGGCGATGCCGCTGCGCGCGTCATGCACGCAGGGCCTTTGCGCACTATGGTTGCGGCGTTGTTGAAAGAGGATTCCACATATTTGTTGCGGTATTAAGGTTCTTACATTAAAAGGTATGTGCCCGTATACTTCAAAAATGACAAACGAAGGACGGACGCGCATTACGCATACAACGCAACACTACCGCCCCCGCACAGCGCGGCTGAGCGCGAACGTCGGAGGATACAGCCCTTCAAATTGGCACCAACAGGTTGCCCGTTATGCGTTTCGGCATAGCATGCCAACCGACGACCCCCGCTAAGCGCCCTTTTTATGAACCTTTTTTGGCGCCTTTAAAAAAGGTTCCCCCGGCCGGGGAGGCCACCCTTCGTCCCCCTTTCGTGAAGGGGAAATCCCCCGTCCCCGTCCGAGAGGACGAAAAAAGCTCAGGATGACAGGCGAAAGGACGATAGACGAAAAGCAAAGGAGGCTCCGCTCATGACCCCACTGCAAGAAATCGGCAAAGCTGCAAAAAAAGCCGCGCAAACTCTCTCCGCCGCATCAGAACAAGTAAAAAACACCGCGCTTGAAAACATTGCGCTCATGCTTGCGGAAAACACGGAAAAAATCCTTGCGGAAAATAAAAAAGATTTAGCAAGAGCCGCGGAATCCGGCATGAACGAAAGCCTCATTGACCGCCTTACCTTAACAAAAGAGCGCATTGAGAAGATTGCGGAAGGGGTGCGCGAGGTCATTGCCCTTAAAGACCCCATTGGGGAACTTTTGGAAGAAATAAACCGTCCAAATGGATTGATAATAAAGAAAATTCGAGTCCCCTTAGGGGTCATCGGCATCATTTATGAATCGCGGCCCAATGTAACTGTCGATGCGGCCATTCTCTGCTTAAAGTGCGGAAACCCGGTCGTACTGCGCGGCGGAAAAGAGGCCATTCATTCGAACCTTGCCCTTTGCGCCGTCATGAGAGCGGCCATAAAAAAGGCGGGGCTGCCGGAGGACGCAGTAACCGTTCTTTCCGACACATCAAGGGAAACGGCAGGAGAGCTGATGCGAATGAATCAGTATATTGACGTGCTTATTCCGCGGGGCGGCGCGTCACTCATTAAAACCGTTTGTGAAAACGCAACCGTCCCGGTGATTGAAACCGGCGTCGGAAACTGCCACACATATATTGACAGCCGCTGCGACACAGAAATGGCACTTCGCATTGTCGTAAATGCAAAATGCCAGCGTCCTTCTGTTTGTAACGCTATGGAGACACTGCTGATTCACGCGGACATGGCAGACAGCCTGTTGCCCAAAATCGGGCAGGCAATGGAGAATCACCACACGGAAATCCGCGGCTGTGAAAAAACAAGAAGCATCCTGCAAAACGCAACGGCCGCAACAGAAGAGGACTACGCAACCGAGTACAATGACTATATTTTAACCGTGAAAGTTGTAAGCAGTACAGAAGAAGCCATCGCCCACATCGCCCGGTACGGGAGCGCCCATTCGGAGGCGATTGTTACGGATATTGAAGAAAACGCCGCGCTTTTTTTGCAGCTTGTTGACGCTGCCGCTGTATACCACAATGCAGCCACACGCTTCACAGACGGGTATGAGTTCGGCCTTGGTGCTGAAATCGGTATCTCTACCCAAAAAATGCACGCACGCGGGCCTATGGGGCTGCGCGAACTGACAAGCTGCAAATATCTGGTCCTCGGCACGGGACAAATTCGATAGACTTTTATATATTTTAATAGATAAAACAAGGTGGAGATGAACATGAACAAAGAAAAGAAAAGCAAGACGGCCTCTGCCGCTGCCGCTGTGAAAAGCAAACTTGTAAAAAAGAAAACGGACAAACCAAAAGAGACCGCGGCTAAAAAAGACGCAGTAAACAAGAAGGTGGTTTTTGCTGCTGTAAGTGCGGTGTTGCTGCTGCTTGCGCTGTTTTTCTCCTATGTACTTTTGTATCCCAATGCGTATCTTGGCATGAACTTCATGGGCGAAAATCTCGGCGGACAGTCAAAAGAGCAACTTGCAACAACCATGAAGGACATTGACGACTCCCTGCATGAGAAAAATATCATCATCAAAACCTCTGAAAAAGAATACCTTCTGACCCTTTCGTCCATTGACTACACGGTAAATGCGGATGCGTCCATTGAAAAGGTCATGGTGTATGGCCGCGAGGGTACTATTTTCACGCGGGTTAAAGCGATTCTCTCACCAAATAACTGCGAGCTTGTGGTTTCTTACGACAAGGAACTGTTGAAAGCGCAGGTGCTTGAGTGCTACAACACGTTTTACGTGGAAAAAGAAGACCCCAGCTTCAAGATTGAAAACGACACCCTATTTGCGGACAAGGGCAAGGACGGCATGGAGTTTTCCGCAGAGGATTTTCTTGCGTTTCTTGAAAAGCGTCTTATGTCCGCGCAGGCTGACAACATTGACATTACCGAACATATGATTCCGGTTAAACCCAACAAGCTAACCATGGAGGAGCTGAAAACACAGGTTGCCGTTGAACCAACCGATGCGCAATATATTACGCGGCCTGACGGTTCCATTGCCATTCAGGAGGAAAAGAACGGCTACAGCTTTAACGACGGGCAACTGAAAGCATTGCTCGAAAGCGACAGTATCACATTTTCGCTGCCCCTAACACCTATCCCGCCGAAAATCAAGAGCACAGATTTACCGCCGGCGTCCTTTACCGATGTTCTTGGACAGGCAACGACAAGCTTAAACGCAGGGAATGTCCAGCGTACCAAAAATGTTCGGCTGTCGGCCAACGCGGTAAACGGCACGGTGATTCTGCCCGGCGAGGTCTTCTCCTTCAACAAGGTTGTTGGCCAGCGTTCCCCTGAAAAGGGCTACGTTGATGCGCAGATTTACACGGCGGACGGCGTTGTGCCGGGTCTTGCCGGCGGAATTTGCCAGGTGTCTTCTACCATTTATATGGCCACGTTATACGCGGATTTGGAGGTTGTTGAACGCTATAATCACACCTACACGGTCAGCTATACCCCCTATGCACAGGACGCAACCGTTGTGTACGGTGCGCGCGATTACCGCTTTAAAAACAACACGGACCGCCCTATAAAAGTCATGGCATCCCAATCAGGCAGCACCATTACCGTTCGAATCCTGGGAACAAAAACCGTCAATAAAACTGTTACACTGAAAACCACGGTGCTCAGCACGACAGCCTTTTCCGTAAGAGAAATTATGGACCCCACCATGCCTGCCGGTAAAAAAAGCGTGGACAACGGCTCCAACGGCGTTGTTGCCACACTGCACAAAACCGTAACGGTTAACGGACAGTCCACAACCACCCTTGTAAACAAAACAGTCTACAGCCCCTTAAATAAAGTTATCCGCACGGGAACAGGCGGCGCGGCGGCCCCCGCAGAGCAAGAGCCAAACCAAAATCCAACGCCGGAACAACCGGTCACGCCGGAGCCTCCTGTACAAGACCCCACCCCGCCGCCTCCCGCACCGGAGCCAACCCCGGAGCCGGCAGAATAACCGCGCATATATCTGACAAGGAGCTGCAGAATGTCACAACTTACAATTTTGCGCACAGCACTTTCCCGTGCCTTTAAGATACAGGCAAAGCATTTCTGGGGCTCCATGTTCGTCACCATTGTCTATCTGCTGCCCTACACATTGGAATATTCTATCGTCGCAATTATTGCAAGCAGCTATGGAAAGGCCGCGGCTCCCTTCCCCCTCCAAATCGAAATTGGGTTGGCGCTTTTGACAACGCTGCACCAATTTCTCACGCTGGGCGTGTTCAGCTACTTTGTAAGCACGCTCTTGGGTCTGCCTGCCAGAGTGGCCCATCCCTTTAGCTGGCTGTCTGAACCCCGGCGCGTACAACGCACAAAAACGTATATGTACTATGTGCTGGTTTCTGCAGCAATCAGTCTGCTCATCGGGCTCATTCCTATGAAAAGCGTCAATATCCCCCTCATGCAGGATCTGTCGGTGAACGTAACGCAGCAAAACCTGAATATTTTGGCCATCGGGATTACGACGTTTATATCCGTTCTGCTGATGCTTGTGCCGTATCTTTTGATTCTCCGTTCCGACTTTTCCATCTGGAAATCCATTGGGGTATCCATTCGCTTAATGTTTCGCTATTTGCCGCTGGTATTTCTGTCTGCCGTTACTGTAGGCATACTTTTCGTCATCGGCATCACGATGTTTCCCTATGTGTTCTTCTTTTCGCTGCTGATTATCACCTATGTGTATTACACACTGTCAGCCATGGCGCTTATTATCTTAAAGCACAACGGCTATATGCCGGAAGTGCCGCCGCCGTCTGAAGAAACGGCACAACAAGGATAGAAAAAGCCCCTGCTTCCCATTTTTTGGAAGCAGGGGTTCTTTGTTTTACAGTCTTTAAAACAGTTCATCCGCACGGATGTCAGGGTGGCGGTAGCGCACGCGCCCCACCGTTTCCTTAGAGCAATTGATAGCGGAGGCAGGGCACCACTGAATGCACGCCATACATTGTGCGCAAGATTTCGGGGAGAAAACAGGACGCCCATTTTCCATCCGAATGCTTTTTGTCGGACACAATTTTTCACACAGCGCACAAGAAGTACAGGTATCCGAAACCGTATGTTTTTTTGCATTGGCTCTAAAATAGAGCTGCCCTGCTTTATAAAAGAGAGTCGTACCGAGTTTTGTCTTGCCGATATCGGTTGCGGCTTTTTCTTTAATTTCCTGTGCGTAAAGGGCACATTTTTCATCCGCAAGCCGTAACTTTTCAATTACATCAGGAGCTAAGGGATACATAGAAATGTAATTTCCAACGGACGGAAGGGCCTTGCCGTACTGCAGCACAACGCCTTTTTTTGCAAGTGCGTTTCGCAGCATTGGCACACTGTCCCGAGGCGCACCGCCGCAGGTCACAACCGTGAAAAAATACTCCGCCGAAGACGCATCTATCCCAAGCATCCGAATATACGAAAGCACCGCCTTCGGCACCCCGCCCGCATAGCTGGGGAAAACAAAGCCTATGCGGTCATATTTGCCGGTCAGCTTGTACGCTTCCTTCATCAGAACGACATCGGTGTTGCCGAGAGTTGCGGCGATATCCTTGGCCGCTTTTACGCTGTTTCCCGTGCCGGAAAAACAAAAAATGAGGTTTTGTTCCATGTCAAACTCTCTTTCTCAAAGTGCATTGCAACGCAAAAATCCTTCCATCCGCTCAAACAAAACCGGCAAAATCTGCGGAAAGCGCATGGCGTCAGGAATGCCGTCAAACAGCCTGACCTCTGCCATTTCATATTCCGGCAGTTCAGAAAGGGACTGTATCTCCGCCAGGAAAACCTGCCCGTTTGCGAAATCGGTTTCCGTATGCACCGAATAATCAAAGGCGGGATAAAGGGTAAATTGCGCAGCACCCGTTTCCTCAAAAAGCTCCCGTTTTGCGGCCTCTGCCGGAGTTTCGCCCGACTCAATATGGCCGCCGGCCGTTTCGTATGTAGTCCGTTCTTTGTGCCGGCAATAGAGCCACTTGTCCTTATACCGGGCAAAAATTACGACAAAGCGATAGGTGCAAAGCGTATCAAAATCATAGGTGCGGACGTCCCATACAGTGTTCCCCATTACTTCAAAGCAACCGTGTACTGCAAGAAGGTGAAGTCCGCATATGCCGAATAATCCTGCAAGTCAGAGCAGGCAATGCCCACATGTGCACCCGTGAATCCGCCAGGGTCGGAATAGTCGTCAGACAGCTTTGAGGCGTCGTATGACTTGCCCAGCTTGTGCCATTTTTTGCCGTTTGTGCTGTAGTAAAACTGGCCTTTTTTGCCGCGGACAACCGTCTTAAATTGCACGGTATCTGTGGCAACCGCAACGCTCTTCCCAAGAGTCATCTTACCGTGATCCACGAACATAGTTTGTACAATCTTGCACTTTTGTACCTCATCATAAGTGAGGATTGCATAGAAAAAAGTCTTTTCATTATACCGGTGCATAAGCCCCGCAAATTTCTGAAAATGGTTGCCGCACAGAGTCAGCTCAGTAGAGCAGTCAAAGTCAAAATCCGTCTGCTTGCGCATAAACATGTTCTGGGAAAAGGCGGAATAGGGCGACATGCCGCCAAAAAGGCGAAGCTTGCCCTCCGCAATTTCATACTGTGCAGGCTGCCGCAGGGTTGACAAAAGCGGCAGGCATTCATCGGTGTCAAACTTGTAGGTGAAGGAGGTTTCCTCCCTCTGCTCGCCATAGCCTGTAAAAGTCAAGTCAGGGGTTTGCTTGCCTGATTTTAAGTAGCACCAGTCATCTTCCTTCCAAACAAGCTCCGAAATAACCGTTTCTCGGCCTAAGGGACACCGCATATTGGCAAGAGGACGCGACGCCAGACTTGCAATAAATGAACGGCCGTCAGGGCCGTCGCAAATGGCGGAATGACCCGCTTTCTGCAGCGGATATTTGTCGTCGTGCACCGACGTAACAACCGCAACATCGGGGTGAAATTCATAAGGGCCGGCAATAGACTTGCTGCGCGCAACGGTGGTGGCGTGGCCATAACCGGTACCGCCCTCCGCAAGGAAGAGGTAATAATATTCCCCGCGCTTGTACAGATTCGGGCCTTCTGTAACGCCGAAGTGTGAGCCCTTGCAGATATTAATCGGCTCCGAAATAGGTGCAAATGTCGTGGGGTTCAGCTCAGTTAAAAGGATGCCGCTAAACTGCTTGACACCCGGAAGACGGAAATCCACCTGCATATTTAAGAAGTACAGACGCCCGTCAGAGTCATGAAAAAGCGACGGGTCAAAGCCGGACGCATTGACAAATTTCGGTTCTGTCCAGCTGCCGTTTTCAATGTCGGTGGTCGTGGTAATATAGTTTGGGGTATCCTTAAAGGGCGGCACGGCGCAGGTCTTCACATCGGTGAAAACAAGGTAATATGTGCCGTCCTTATAGGTCAAGTTCGGCGCCCAAATGCCGGAGGCAGTATAGTTGCCCCGCATATCCAAGGCCGCAAGGCTATCTAAGGGGCGGGAAACCATTGTGAAATTCGCAAGGTCCTTCGACGCGGAAATCTCCACGCCGGGGAAATATTCAAAGGTAGAATTGGCAATATAAAATGTACCGTCCACACAAATCATGGACGGGTCGGGATGAAACCCTTGCAGTACGGGATTTTGTATCATGGCAGTAATTTCCTTTCTTATATCTCTGGTGTTTGCAGGAGTTCCAGTTCCGCCGGGGCTAAAAAGCGCCACTTGCCTACCGCAAGGTTGGTCAAGGTAAGCTCACCGATGGCAACCCGCCGAAGCCGTTTTACCTCCAGATTTGCGGCAGTGCACATCTTGCGAATCTGGTGGTTGCGGCCCTCCCAAATGCCGATGCGTATCATGTGCTTTTCGTCATAGGTTTTCAGAAATTCCACAGAGCATGGCTGTATGGGCAGTTCGTCCACAAAGCGCAGCTCCGACAGCTTTTTCAGGCCGTCTTCAATGGCACCCGTCACACTTACGTCATAAAATTTCATCATTTCATGGCGCGGATGTATCAACTTATTGGCAAATTCGCCGTCGTTTGTCAATATCAATAGCCCTTCCGAATTGATGTCCAAGCGGCCAACCGGATAAACACGGCAATTAAGCCCCTTCAAGAGCTCTGTGACGTTTTTTCGACCCTTTTCGTCGTCCATTGTCACCACATAGCCCCGGGGCTTGTTCAGCATAATATACACATGCTTCGGTTTGTTAATCAGCTTTTTCCCGGCTACGATAATCTTGTCCCGTTCCGGGTCAGCCGACTGCCCCAGGGAGGCAACCTTGCCGTTTACAAGCACCTTGCCCGCGGTAATGTACTCCTCTGCCTTTCGGCGGGAGCAGATACCGTAGGCGGAAATAATTTTTTGCAGTCGTTCCACTTATTCTTCCTCTTCCTTTTCTTTTGCCGGGAAAAACTGTGAAACCTTATCCATTACTAAAGGCAGGTTTTCAATGGCGCGATCTAAGGTTGAAGCACTGCTGCCAACGGATAAAACGCGAACTTTCCCCTCTTCAATCACCAAAAAGCACACCGGCGTAATAGAAATGCCGGCACCCACGCCGATACTGTCCATCTCCTTGGGCGCTTTCAAGCTGTTTCCGCCGGAAGCAAAACCAAAGCCCACCTTTGAAACGGGAATCAGCGTCGTGCGCTCCACCGTAATGGGGTCGCCGATAACCGTGGACACATCCACAAGCTTCTTAATTTCCGCGATGATTTCTTGAATTTTTTCGTTCATTGCCGCGTACCCTCCTTAATATTTTCAGTCCATGAATTAGCATAGCACAAATATCGATTAAGCGCACCGAGAATTTTGCCGTTAAGGAAAAATTTATTTCAGAAAGATTGTAGTCAAAGGCCAAACGGACATCCTCTTTTTTTATGCGGAAGAGGCTTTTCACCTGCTTGTAAAAGCTGCCATATAAGGCGCATGCCGTTCCGTACAGTATAGCGGTTTCCGCCGCGTCGTCACTGCCCACAAGTAAGGTTAGTGAGAAAAAGTCAAATCGGATTTTCCGCACAATCTTTTTTAGCTCTAAAAAGCACTCCGAAGCAAGGGAAAAATATTCCGGCAGCGTCCGCTTGGGGAGGACGATAGGCGGCTTTTTTTCGTTTTCGTCCGCAGGCTTTTTGGTAGGCTTCTTTTTTTCGTTTTTAGGCTTTTTTGCAAAAGTTGGGTAGGTGAAAAGCGTAAAAAACAGCAGCTTCACGACAAAGCTTCCCGTTTCTGAAACATATGAAAGAGTCACCTGCCAGCGAAAAAACAGCAAGAGCAAAAGGACGCAAATCGCAATAACCAGAGGCATACAAAATCAACGTCCTTTCTGCGAAAATATCAGTTGCCTGACTCTGCGGAGGACAGTGCTTCCGGCACAGGTGCATCCGCGGGTAGCGCTGTGCTTACCTCATCAACAACCGCCTCAAGTGGCAGCATATCGGTGGAAAGCTGCACATTTTCAGGTGTGCTGCTCATGAATTCCGGCACGGTCGGCAGCTCCGCAAGAGAGCGAAGGCCGAAGCAGCGCAGGAAGTCCGGCGTTGTTGCATATAGAAAAGGACGGCCGGGTACGTCAAGACGCCCCACCTCCGTGATGAGCCGCTTGTCCGAAAGGCTGCTGAACAAATAGCTGCAATCCACGCCGCGCACTTGCTCAACGTACGCCTTTGTCACCGGCTGCCGATAGGCAATAAGCGCCAGTGCCTCTAAAGCCGACGCCGAAAGTAACGGCGGCTTG
>JGI994J12354_10002175_pt1 | contig 19323 bp, 20 predicted proteins | sample IntmicLarv3ML3BL_FD_12354 | JGI IMG/M metagenome (IMG submission 12354)
GGAGCCGGTGAGGCGGGTGGGGATATCGCCCTTATACTCGGCGTAGCCCTCGAAGATGGTGCTCATGATGCCCTCGCCCCGGGTGTCGGTCAAAAACTCGCTGCGATAGCCAAAGAGGCCTCGGGCGGGCACAATATAGGTCAGGCGCATGCGGTCTCCCTGGGGCGTCATGTCCTGAAGCTCGCCCTTCCGGCCGCCCAGCTTTTCCATGACAGCGCCCATATAAGCTTCGGGCACGTCGCACACAAAGCGCTCCATGGGCTCGAGGCGCTGGCCGTTTTCCTCGTGATAGAGCACGCGGGGCGCGCCCACCATGAACTCGTAACCCTCGCGGCGCATGGTTTCGATGAGGATGGACAGGTGCATCTCGCCCCGGCCCGAGACGGTGAAGCTCTCGGTGGTGCCCAGGTCCGTGACCCGGAGGGAGACATCCTTGAGTAGCTCACGGCGCAGCCGGTCTCCCAGATGGCGGGAGGTGACAAACTTACCCTCCTTGCCGGCGAAGGGGCTGTTGTTCACCGAGAAGGTCATCTCGACGGTGGGCTCGGAAATCTTGATAAAGGCGATGGGTTCGACCACGTCGAGGGCGCACAGGGTGTCGCCGATGGTGACCTCGGCTACGCCCGAGACGCACACGATGTCGCCGGCTGTGGCTTCATCGACAGGCACACGCTCGAGGCCCTCGATCTGATAGAGGTTGACCACCTTGGATTTATACGGTTCGTGGGCCCCGTGATACTGGCAGACGGCGATATTCTGCCCCTTGACCAAAGTTCCCCGCTCGATGCGGCCAATGCACACACGACCGACATACTCGTTGTAGTCGATGGACGACACCAGCATCTGGCTGGGGCCCTCTAAATCGAGGTCGGGGGCGTCNATGTGGCTNAGGATATAGTCCATCAGCGGCNCCAGNGTCTCGTGNGGCCCCTCGGGGGCCAGGCTGGCCGTGCCCTGGCGGGCCGAGCAGAAGAGGACGGGNGAGGAAAGCTGNTCNTCGTTGGCGTCCAGGCTGATGAGCAGGTCGAGNACCTCNTCCAGNACCTCGTCGATGCGGGCNTCGGGNCGGTCAATCTTGTTGACGACGACGATGACCTTGTGGCCCAGCTCGAGGGCCTTGCCCAGCACAAAGCGGGTCTGNGGCATGGGCCCCTCGGCGGCGTCCACCAGCAGCAGNACGCCGCTCACCATCTTGAGCACCCGCTCGACCTCGCCGCCNAAGTCGGCGTGGCCCGGGGTGTCGACGACATTGATTTTGACGCCCTTGTAGTGGATGGCCGTGTTCTTGGCCAGGATGGTGATGCCGCGCTCGCGCTCCAAATCACCGCTGTCCATGACACGCTCTGCCATGGTATAATGCTCGCCAAAGGTGCCGCTCTGCTTGAGCATTTCGTCCACCAGAGTGGTCTTCCCGTGGTCGACATGGGCCACGATGGCGATGTTGCGCAAATCTTCTCGTACCATAAATACCTCACAATTTGGATTAACGATTTATTATACAGGTGTCACCCCCCATTGTCAAACAATTTCTTGACGGCAGGGGCAACTTGTGATATTATAATTATGGAGATTCGCAAGCGAGAATCGAAGGAGGGATTGCTGATGAATCATCTGTACGATTCCAGAGTTCAGTTCACCACTCACATAGACGCCGCTGCCATCAACAAGGGCCGCAACCGGAAGAACGCCGCCCCCTCCAAGGATTGGCGGGATGTGCTCATCATCCTTGCCGTGGCGTGGCCGATTTTCGCCATCATGGGCTGGATTGCCTGGACCGTTGTGGCCGATTTGTTCCGCTGATTAACCCATAAGGAGGGATTACTATGGCCAGACATCACAGCTGGAATGCCGACAATATGCAAGCCAAGTTCGATGTCAACCATCATCCGGCTAAAATCAAGGAGGCCTCTCTCAGCGAAAGGCCGTCCCGGCACGGCGGACGCCGCGGTGACGGCTGGACGTCCAATGGGATTATGCTCGTCCTCGGTATCGCCTTGCTTTATGGCCTCATCTGGGGCCTGCTGCGCTTGTAAGAAGGAGGTCTTTACGATGAACCTGCTCAATTTAACCAACCAAGCCCGCGTCGAGAGCGACCTGGAGCAGCGGGCCGGGGCATCCCACCGCCGGGCCGGCAGGCTCTTCCAAAAGGATTTGACCCTCGCCCAGCGCAAGGTTGGCCTCATAGCCGTCCTGAGCGTCATCGTGGTAGCCGTTGTGGTGCTGTTTGTGTTTTTTTAGATGTTTGCAAAGGAGGCGCATCATGTCACACGCTCCGTTTAATCCCATCGATCCATCCCCCGCCGAGTACGAGGCCCGCCAGACCGAGTATCGGGATGCCATGGCCGGTAACCGCCCCCTGCCCAGCCTCAAGCGGGTGCTCATCACCACCGGGGCGATTGTGGCTGCCTTGGGGCTTGTGGCGATTCTGCTGCGAATCTTGTAGGGGCGAACTGCGTGCGCCCGCCCGGGATACGATTGTTGTCAAAAAGGCCGGCGCTGACAGCGCCGGCCTTTTTTGTGTGTGGCGGGGATTGCGTCCGCAGGGCGGGCCGACACAAGGTCGGCCCCTACGGGTGGGCCTTGCCCACAAAAATTGGGGGGTTCGGGGGTGGGCGGTTATCGAAAAGACAAACAGTAACTCAGCAAAACAACCCCTACCGCATGGCCAGCGTAATCACAGCCTCGGCAGCCTTCTCTCCGCCTACGGAGACCGCGCAGCGGAAGGTCATCATGGCCTTGCCCTCCCGCTCACGCACGAGGATGGCCGTCAGGTCGAGCCTATCGCCGGGGGCGATTTTGCGCGTGAGGCGCACGCCATCAATGCCGATGAGCAGCGGCGCCTTGCCCCGGTAGCGCGGCAGAGAGAGGGCGGCCAAATCGGCCGTCTGGGCCATGGCCTCCACGGTGTAGACGCCGGGCAGCACCGGCTCGCCGGGGAAGTGCCCCGCGAAGATGGCCATGTCCGGCCCGGGGCACCAGAAGGCCTCGGCCCGCAGTCCGGGCTCGACCGCCGCGGCACCGTCGATGAGCAGCATGGGAGCTCGGTGGGGCAGCAGGGCCTTAACTTGGTCTAAACTCAGTGTCATGGCGGCGTCCTCTCTACTTCAGCAGCGCCCTGCGCGCCTGCCAATCGGGCAGCGTGGCGGCAATCAGGGCGTAAAACTCGGGGCCGTGATTCTTGTGCGCGATGTGGGCCAGCTCGTGCACGACGACATAATCGATGGCCGCATCAGGGTACTCCATGAGCCGGCAGGAAAAACACAGGCTGTTCTTGCCGCTGCAGCTGCCAAAGCGGGTCCTGGCCGCCGTGATTTTCACCCCGGTGGGGGTGAGGCCCATGATGGCCGAAAAATGGGCCGCCCGAGGCGGAATGTGGGCCCTGGCGCGGATTTTCAGGGATTCCAGAGCATCGGCACCCAATTCGGGATGGGCCTCGCGATGGGCCTCACGGCGCGCAAGCGCGCCCTCAAGCCAGCGCTGATGCTGCTGCACGAACTGGTCGATGGCCTTTTGGCTCATCTTCATGGGTGCGCGGACGACAACGGTTAAATCGGCCCTGACCTGCATGGAGATGGTTTTGCGTTTGGCACGAATGAGGGTGTATTGCATCATTTCTCCTTGAGGATGAAGGTGTATGTGGGTCGGAATCAAGAACCGGCCGGCTCCTCCGCCGCCTCCGCCAAGCCCTCCACCGTCCAAACCTCAAACCCATCGGCCTTGCCCTTCAGCGGGATGACGCCCACCTCGGTGGTGCGGATGCGGCCCTCCAGGGCCTCCTTGACGGCGCGGCTGATGTAAATGGTGCCCTTGGGCGCGTTGGACTCGAGGCGCGCCGCCGTGTTGACGGTATCGCCGATGGCGGTATAATCCTGCCGCTGCTCGGCGCCGATGTTGCCCACAACGGCGGGGCCGTAGTTGATGCCAATGCCAAAGGAGACGCTGCGGCCAAACTTTTCCTCCAGCTCGGCGCTCAGCTTTTCAGAGCCGGCCACCATGTCCAGCGCCGCCTTGACAGCGGAAAAAACAGGGTCGGGATGGGGCAGCGGCGCACCCCAAAAGGCCATGGTGGCGTCGCCGATGAACTTGTCCAACGTGCCCGAGTTGGCCATGACGGCCCCGGAGGTCAGGGTGAGATAGTTGTTGAGCACATCGACCACCTGGGGCGGCGACAACACCTCGGACATAGGGGTGAAGCCGCGGATGTCGACGAAAAGCACGGCGATGTCGGTCAGCTTTCCGCCCAGGCCGAGGGCATCGCTGCCCTCGCGCAGGATTTCACTGACGATTTCGGGCGCCACATAGCGCTTGAAGGTGTTGGTCACCCGCCGCCGCTCCAGGGCGGCCCGCACATAGTTGATGGCCACGGTGGCGATGTAGATGACCGTGATGCTCAAGGGCACCCACAGCACATGGGTGACCAGGCCCGCCGTGTGGTAGAAGAGATAGCTCAGCCCCACCGCGCCGCCCGAAAGGCCGAGCCACAGGAGGGTGGAGGTGAGCACCTTGCGCTCCCACATCAGAAGCAGCGCCAGCAGCGAGACGAAGAAGAGCAGCACATACTGCACGCTCTGAGAGGCCTCGCGCTTGAAATCGCCCCGCAGGTACATCTCAATCATGTTGGCCTGGGCCTCGATGCCGTACATCTTCTTGCTGTGGTCGATGGAGGTGGTCACATAGTCCTGCAGGGCGGCATCCCACGGGCCGATGAGGACGATTTTGCCCGCAACATCGGGGATGTTGCCCTCGAAGAGGTCGAGGATGGAATGGCCCTCATCATAGTCGAGGGGCAGGCCGGTGTAGGGGATGTAGAAGGACTCGTGGAGCCTTCCCCCGGTTGTGGCCGGGGCGCGGCCCGCGTCCAGCCCATGGTAGATCGCGTATTTACGGTAAAGCAGCTGGTTGAAGGCGGTTACGGCCGTGCCATCGGGTAGCGTGATGTCGCGCAGCCCCTGGCGCAGGAAGCCATCACTGTCGAACATCGAGTTGATGTGGCCCAGGTCGGCGGCCTCTTTGAGCTCGGGGAAGGGTGCGTGGAACTCAATTAAATCCTCGCGGATGTAGAGCTTGCCGTCTTGAACCTCCGACACCACACCGTACTCTGCGAAGCAGGCCACCACCACGTTGCCGTGCTCGCCCAGGGCGCTCACCAGATACTCATCGTCCTCGGGATAGATGGAGTAGCCGCCGTAGACAACATCGATGCCGATGGCGGCGGGGCGGTTTTCAGGGTCGCTGTTGAGGTTTTCCACCGCCATGGCCATGATGTCCCGCGTCCACGGCCAGGGGCCGAAGGCCTCGATGCCGCGGGGGTCGATGCCCACCATGACAATCTCGCCGCTGGCCGCCATACGCCGCTGGAAGAGGGCGTCCGAGACGATGTAATCGGGGGCAACCAGCAGGGCCCGGCCCTTTTCGTTGGACAGCCAGAGGCCAAACCAGGCCACCCCGGTGAGGATGGCGGCAGCCAGAAGGGCCGACCCCAGGCGAATGAGGTCGGACCGGCGCCACACAATGGCGGGCATTTTGAAGGCGGGCAGCTTGAAGCGTGGCATTTTCATGGGGATTCCCCTATCTTATGTGTTGCTCTCGGCGGACATCTGCCAGGCGCCGCTCTCGCGGAAGAGGTTCAAAATATCAGGGTCGACCTGGCCATCCTTGACCATGAAGCCAAGAATCTCGAAGGCCTTCTCGGGGGCAAGCCCCGGCTTGTAGGGCCGGTCGACGGCGGTGAGGGCGTCATAGACATCCAAAATGGTCAGCAGCCGCACCTCTCTCGGAATCTCGTCCCCGGCGAGGCCGAGGGGATAGCCCTTGCCATTCAAAAACTCGTGGTGGGAAGCCGCCCAGCGGGGCACCATCTTGTGGCCCGAGGAAAACTTCATCTCCTCCAGCATCTTGCCCGTCATCACCACATGGCTCTCGATGACGGCCCGCTCGGCCCCGGTCAGAGTCCCCTTGCGGATGGACAGGGCAGTCAGCTCGTCGCTTGTCAGGAAGGCCTCGCCGCCCGGGCCGGGGGCGGCGGCCAGGGCCTCGATGGCGGCCAGGGTGTCGTCGGGCAAAAAGCCCATGGTGTTGGCCGTCTCGATAAGGGCCCGGGCGTTCCCAATGGCGCCCGCCATGGCGGTGTAGGCGGCCTCGTCCAGGCGGTTTTCCAAAAAGGCCACGCGGTTCTCGAGGCCGAAGCGGGTCAGGCGATGCATGACATCGTCATAGCGGTCGCCCAGCCGCGTCTGCTTGTCCATGACCTCCAGGGGGATGACCAGCTTGCCCACATCGTGGAGCCAGACACTCATGAGGAACTGCCGGCGCTGCTCGTCGTTAAAGGTCCAGTCGCTGCCCGTCTCACTCAGCCAGTCGAGGAAGCGGCCCCCATAGCGCACCATATTGCGGGTGTGGTTGGCGTTGTAGGGCGACCGCGCGTCGATGGCGGTCGACATTACGCGCACGAAGGAGTCTAAAAGCTCGGTAATCTCCTTGGCATAGCTCATGTTGGTCAGGCAGATGGCGGCCTGAGAGCCCAGGGAGAGGATGACCGGCTCGAAGTCCACATCAAAGGGGATGGCGCGGCCCGCGTCATCCTGGGCGTTCATCATCTGCAGCACGCCGATGATATCGCCCCGGTCGTCCTCCAGCGGCACCACCAGCATGGAGGCCGTGCGGTAGCCGGTCATGGCATCGTAGCGCCGGGGGCCCGAGAAGTCGAACTCGGCGCTCTCGTAGACATCGCGCACGTTGATGAGCCGGTGCTGGTGGGCGCAGATGGCGCACACGTTGCTGCGGTTGAGGCCCTGTTCATCGAAGGTGGCCCCGCCCTGCAGCACCTTACCGTCGGGCAGCACCGGCGGCCGGCGCACCGGGATGGCCGGCAACGTGATGGCCCCGTTGCTGCCGCCCTGGCGCACGTTCATAGACCGGGTGATCATCACCCGGAAGTGGAGATTGTCGGCCTCCAGCATATAAAGGGTTCCGGCATCGCAGTGGGTGATGTCCATGGCGGCGTCGAGAATGGTCTCGAGCAGCTTGTCATCGTCCTTCTCCTTGGAGAGCGCAATGCCGACATCCAGTAGGGTTTGTGTGTTGATTTGCTTCATGCATCATCATCTTTCGCTATTGAGTGCCCACAAAATGGGAGGGGGTTTGGGGGAGGGGGGTGAGCCGGAGGGTCACCCCCTCCCCCAAGAACATAACATTACCTTTATCCCTTTACAAATGCCCTTGGCCCTTTGCGCGGAGGTGAAAAACTTAAAACGCCACGACCTCCATGCTCCGCGCAAAAGCACAGTTGGCATTGAGCGCCCTGGCCTCAACCTCGCGCTCAAGGAGGGCATCGTCGTCCAGCTTGCGGCTGTGGTGGAACATCCGGGTACGCTTGACCCCCCACTGGCGGGAGAGGGCGGTCACCGCCTCCCAGGTGGCGTGCCCCCAGCCCATGGCAAAGGCCTGATACTCGGCATCGCTGAACTGGGCATCCATGATGAGCAAATCACACCCGCGAGCCAGAGGCTCAAGGCGGGAGAGGGCCTCCTTGGTGTGCTCGAAATCGGTGGCATATACCACCGATTTGCCCCCATGCTCCAGGCGATAGAGGTAGGCGCCGCCGGGGTGATTGCCCACCTGGGCCGTCACCCGAACCGGGCCAATGTGGAAGGTGCCCGGCTTCAAATCGATGTACCGGGTCTGGGGGGCGAAGGCATCCCCCGGCCCCACCGGCCACAGAGGCGGAGACATAAGCCGCGTCAACTGCTGCCGTACACTGAGGCCCGAAAGCACCGGCCCGCAGATGTCAAACTGCCACTGCTCACGGCTGAGCGCCCCAAAGGAGAGCAGGCCCATGATATGATCCAGGTGGGAGTGGGACAGCAGCAGCGTCGCCGTGCCGCCGGGCAGCGCAGAAAAGTAACCCGACGCTCCAAGCAGCCCCGAGCCGGCGTCCAGCAGGATAATCTGCCCCCCAAGCTCAAGGAGCACACAGGAGGTGGCCCCGCCGAATTGATCGTACATGTGCCCCGCAATGGGCATGGAACCCCGGGTTCCGTAAAAGGTCACGCGTGCGTCGTCCATGGGCGTTTTCCTACCTTTCGATGCTTACGCTTCCCCAAAAAATGGGGGGTTTGGGGGGGATATGCCCAAAGGGCATATCCCCCCCAAGAAATTTCTGTTCCCCCTCCCTTCAGGGAGGGGGTCGGGGGGTGGGCCGAACCGGCACAAGGCCATCCTGTAATTACTCCCATTATAGCATACCCCCAGTTACATTTGCATCACTTTATTGTGGCAAAGGCAGAAAAGCGTCAAAAACCGGAGTTTTTTTGTACAGCAGCCGGTTTTTTGTGCTAAAAGCTTGTAAAAACCATGACTGAGCCGGACAAAACACTTGCAATTACGGCTTTTTGGTGTTATACTACCAAAGGAAGTTATGGTAGGAGTGGGAGTGGGCATGGCCCACTCTTTTAATCTGTTGGACATTTGGGAGGGTGCTGTGCGGAAAAAAGAGCTTTTAGAGCGTGTCAACGCTCTGGCCGAGCCTATCTGCAAGGAGGCCGGTGTCAGCCTGTGGGATGTCACCTTCGAGAAGGAGGGCGCCGCCCATGTGCTCACCCTGTTCATCGACCGGGCCGAGGGCGGCGTGTTCATCGAGGATTGCGAGACCGTTTCGCGCGCCATCGACCCCGCGCTCGACGCCCCCGAGTACGACACCCTGCCCCCCTACACCCTCAGCGTCTCGAGCGCCGGGGTCGAGCGCAAGCTGACGAGAACCGAGCACCTTCAGTGGGCCATGGGCAAAAAGGTGGTGTGCACCTTCTACAAGGGCGTCGCCCTGGGCCGGGAGGCCGCCGGAGTGCTCATCTCGGCCGATGCCGAGGCCGTCACTCTGGACATCCATGGCGAGGCCCAGGTCATCCCCCGTGCCAAGGTGTCCGGCATGCGGATGTTTTTCGAGTTTTAACCGACAGATGTCGTTATTGATAAATTAAGGAGAATCACAGATGGCAAGCGAAATCATCAAGGCTTTAGATGACCTGCAAAAGGAAAAGGGCATCCAAAAGGCCTATATGCTCGACCGCATCGCCCAGGCTCTGGTTGCGGCCTACAAGGCTCTTTACAAAAAAGACCCCAACGCCGCGGCGCTGGAAAATGTCTTTGTCACCATCGACCCCGACTCGGGGGAGATTGCCATGCACGCCGTCAAGACGGTGGTGGAGGAGGTGCTGTCCCCCGCCGCCGAGATGAGCCTCGAGGAAGCCCAAACCCACACGGCCACGCCGTCCATCGGCGACGAGATTCGCATTGAGGTCAACATGAAGGACTTTGGCCGCATCGCCACCCAAACAGCCAAGCAGGTCATCATTCAGGGCATCCGCGAGGCCGAGCGGGGCATGATTGTCGAGGAGTTCCAAAGCAAGGAGCACGAAATCCTCACCGCCGTGGTCACAAGAGTCGACCCCCGCTACGGCAGCGTCATCCTCGAGCTGGGCGGCAAGCGCGACAAGACCGAGGCCATGCTGACCGCCCAGGAGCAAATCGAGGGCGAGGAAATCCGCGAGGGCGACCGCATCAAGGTCTATGTGGTCGAGGTGCGCTCGGTGGGCCGTGGCCCCCAGATTATGCTGTCGCGCACCCATCCGGGGCTCGTGAAGCGGCTCTTCGAGCTCGAGGTGCCCGAGATTGCCGACGGCACCGTGGTGGTCAACTCCATGTCCCGGGAGGCGGGCAGCCGCACCAAAATCGCCGTCAGCTCCAAGGACGAAAACGTCGACCCCATCGGCGCCTGCGTCGGCCCGCGCGGAGCGCGTGTTGCCAACATCGTCAACGAGCTGCGGGGCGAGAAAATCGACATCATCAAATATAGCGAGGACCCGGTGCAGTTCGTGGCCGAGGCCCTGTCGCCCTCCGACGTGCTCTCCGTGCAAATCAAGGAGGACGGCAAAAGCTGCACTGTCGTCGTCCCCGATGACCAGCTGTCCCTCGCCATCGGCAAGGAGGGCCAGAACGCACGCCTGGCCGCCAAGCTGACCGGGTTCAAGATTGATATTCATCCGGAGAGCCAGGGGTAGGCCGCCTGTTTGGCGGTTCATTTGTCCGGCATAGCCGGACAAATGAATGAGCTCTGGCGAACCGCGACCATCGGGAGCGAAGGAGCCCGCAGGGCCGCAGCGACACCGGGCTTCGCTTCGCAAAAAATCCGCGGATTTTTTGTGATTGGGGTTCGTATGGAATATGGCTCACGGGGAAATGAACTCCCCTCCGCCATTGCGGCCTAGGATGCCGCTTCGCGGCACTTATGTCCCGGCCTTTCGCAGGGGCAGACCTTGTGTCTGCCCGCCGCCCCTCAAACCAACCACAACCAATCATCTTTCGGAAGGATGCGGTGAATCATGCCAAAAAAAATACCCATACGCCAGTGCGTGGCCTGTCGCGTCCATGCCGAGAAACCGCAATTAGCCCGCATTGTGCGCACGCCGGAGGGGGCGGTCGTCTACGACTCCCGGGGCAAGGTGCCGGGGCGCGGGGCTTACATCTGCAAGCAGGTGAGCTGCCTCGAGAAGGCCATCAAGACCAAGGCGCTCTCGCGTGCGCTGGAAACCCCGGTGGAGCAGGCGCTCTTCGAGACCCTGCGGCAGCAGATGGAGGAGGCCGGCGATGGCGGATAATGCAAACTTGAGCGCCCATCTCACCTTCATCGGCCTGATGAAGAAGGCCGGGGCCCTGGCCATTGGGGCCGAGAGCGGCTACGATAGCGCCCGGATGGGCCGGGCCAAGATACTCTGCCTGGCCAGCGACGCCGCCCGCAACACGGTGGACGGCGCACACAATGCCCTGGCCGAAAGCCGGGCCTTACTCATAAAATTACCGTTCGATAAGCGGGAATTGGGAGCTGCCCTGGGGCAGCAGGAATGCGCGGCCCTGGCCGTAACCGATTTAGGCTTTGCCCTGTCCCTGTGTCAAAAGCTGGGGCTGGAAAACGAGACCCATGAACTCTCGGCAAGGCTGGAACGGGAAAAACGGCGCAAGGCCAAAAAGCGCAAAACAAGCTCTAAGGGGGATCGCGTATGACCATTAAATACAAGCTTTCAGAGGTGGCCAAGGACTTTGGTCTGCAGAGTAAGGACATCGCCGACATTCTGGCCAAGCACGGCACGGCGCCCAAGGGCAACACCTATGCCCTTACGGAAGAGGAGCTCAACATCGTCTTCGACCAGCTGAGCCTCAACCATCAAATCGGCAGCCTGGCCGAGGTCTTTGCCCCGGCCGCCGGCGCCGCCGAGCAGCGCAAAAAGGCCAGCGAGGAGCGCCTGCTCAAGGAGCAGCGCGAGGCCAAGGAAAAGGCCGAGGCCGAGGTGCGCGCCCGGATTGAGGCCGAGAAGAAGGCCAAGGAAGAGGCCGAGGCTGCCGCCACCGCCGCCCGCCAGGCCCTCAGGGCCCAGCAGAAGCCCAAGGCGCCGCCCAAGGCCCCCCAAAAGCAGGCCAAGGCACGGCAGCAGGGCCAGACGCTGCAGTATGTGCCCAAGGCCAACGCCCCGACCTCCGAGGCCGCTTTGGCCGACACCACCAAGGGCCAGAAGGTTCACCACGTAGACACCCGCGGCTCCAATGTCAACATCGCCAAGTATGATGAGCGCATGGACACCCTCGTCACCACTCAGGGCGACCGCATGGGCCAGCAGGGCACCAAGCAAAAGCTGACCAAGCAGAGCCAGAAGCGCACCCAGCAGTTTGCCTCCTCCAAGCGCCGCCAGGAGGAGCAGGAGAAGCTGCGCCGTTTGGAGCGTCAGGCCCAGCTTAAGAAAATCCCCCTCAAGGTGCTCATCCCCGAGGAGATTAACGTGGGCGAGCTCGCCCTGCGCCTCAAGAAGACGGCGGCCGATGTCATCAAGCGCCTCATGCGCATGGGTGTCATGGCCAATGTCTCTCAGACCATCGACTTTGACACCGCCTCCCTCATCGCCCTGGAGTTTGGGGCCGTGGTGGAAAAAGAGGTCATCGTCACCATTGAAGAGCGCCTGTTTGACGAGCACGAGGATCAGATGGAGGATCTCCAGAGCCGTGCCCCCGTCGTCGTGGTCATGGGCCATGTCGACCACGGCAAGACGAGCCTTTTGGACGCCATCCGCGAGACCAACGTGGTCAGCGGCGAGGCCGGCGGCATCACCCAGCACATCGGCGCTTACCGCGTGCATTTGAACGACCGTGACATCACCTTCCTGGACACCCCCGGCCACGCCGCCTTCACCAGCATGCGGGCCCGCGGCGCCCAGGTCACCGACATCGCCATTCTGGTGGTGGCCGCCGACGACGGCATCATGCCCCAGACCATTGAGGCCATCAACCACGCCAAGGCGGCCAACTGCCCCATCGTGGTCGCTGTCAACAAAATCGACAAAGAGGGCGCCAACCCCGACCGCATCATGCAGCAGCTCACCGAGTATGAGCTGGTGCCGGAGGAGTGGGGCGGAAGCACCATCGTCTGTCAGGTTTCGGCCAAGCAGCGCACCGGCATTGACAACTTGCTTGAAATGCTGCTGCTCACCGCCGACATGATGGAGCTGCGCGCCAACCCCGACCGCCGTGCCAAGGGCACGGTCATCGAGGCCAAGCTCGACCGTGGCCGCGGCCCGGTGGCCACCGTTCTGGTGCAGAACGGCACGCTCAAGAGCGGCGACATCTGCATCGCGGGCACCGCCGTCGGGCGCGTGCGCGCCATGTCCGACCACAAGGGCGTCAAGCTGGACGAGGCCGGCCCCTCGGTGCCCGTCGAGATTATCGGCCTGGCCGATGTGCCCATGGCCGGTGACGAGTTCTACGCCGTCGAGGACGAGCGCATGGCCCGCGAGCTGGCCGACCGCCGCCGCCACGAGGAGAAGGAGGAGCGCGCCCAGTCCATGCAGAAGGTGACGCTGGAAAACCTCTTCTCCCACATCGAGGAAGGCAGCGTCAAGGATTTGAACGTCATCGTCAAGGCCGACGTTCAGGGCAGCGCCGAGGCCGTCAAGGCGTCCCTCGAGAAGATTACCAACGAGGAAGTGCGCGTCCGCGTCATCCACAACGGCGTGGGCGGCGTCAGCAGCAGCGATGTCATGCTGGCCAACGCCAGCGGTGCCATCATCGTCGGCTTCAATGTCCGGCCCGAGGCCGGTGTTATGGAAAGCGCCCAGCAGGCCGGGGTCGACCTGCGGCTCTACCGCATCATCTACGACGCCATCGAGGAGATTGAGCACGCCATGAAGGGCATGCTGGCCCCCAAGTTCAAGGAGGTCATCCTGGGCCACGCCGAGGTGCGTCAGATTTTCAAGGCCAGCGGCATCGGCACCATCGCCGGCTGCTATGTGCTGGACGGCAAAATGCAGCGCAACGAGCAGGTGCGCATCGTCCGCGACAGCATCGTCATCCACGAGGGCCAGCTCAGCTCCCTCAAGCGCTTCAAGGAGGACGCCCGCGAGGTGGCCACCGGCTTCGAGTGCGGCATGACCTTCGAGCGGTATCACGACCTGCGCGAGGGCGATGTGATTGAGGCCTTTGTCATGGAGCAGATAAAGGTGTAGCTGACGCTCGAAGAAAATCTGCGGATTTTCTTCGAAGGGTTTGTTTTGAATGTTGCTCACGCCGGAGTGAATCCGGCTACGCAACTACTGCTTAGGACGCCGCTGCGCGGCGCTTTGAGGGCATTAATCTTCCGAGAACGTTGTCATTCTGAGCGCTGCCGCCGCAAGGCGGCGGGCGAAGAATCTTGCCCTTCACCCCTTCGTGTGCGCACATAAGATTCTTCGGCCTTAGAATGACATACCCGGGGGTTCGTGCCTTTGTAGGGGCGGTCTTCCATGGCCGCCCTGCCCTACTTATCAAATGCACTTGACATTTTCTCTATTCACATTTTACTATTCTCTGCCCAAAGGAGGTGGCACCCCATGCCCACATCCCAAAGCCGGCTCGACCGGATTAACGAGCAGGTGAGCCGCGAGCTCTCCATGCTGCTGCGTACAGTCAAGGATCCTCGCGTCAGCGGCCTGATGATTTCGGTGCTGCGCTGCGAGGTGACCAACGACCTGCGCTGGTGCAAGGTGCACCTGAGCGTGCTGCAAAGCTACAACGAAAAGGAGCTGCTGCGGGGCCTCAAATCCTGCCAGGGCTTCCTGCGCAGCGCGCTGGGCAAGGCCCTCTCCCTGCGCTACACCCCCGAGCTCACCTTCGTGCTGGATGACTCCATCGCCCACGGGGCCCACATCGCCGGGGTGCTCAACACCTTGGATATCAAGCCCGCCGAGCCTGACGAAGACGACGAGGAAGCACCGCTATGAGCATCAACATAAGCCTAAACGAAATGGCCGCGGCCCTCATGGGCTGCGACCGTTTCCTCATTTTAACCCACCGCCGCCCCGATGGCGACACGGTGGGTTCGGCGGCGGCCCTGTGCCGCATCCTTCGCGCTGCCGGAAAGACGGCCTTTGTGGCCCCCAACGAGGACGCCACCCCGCGCCTCAATGCCTTTTTCGAAGGCCTGCTGCTGCCCAAGGGCGAGACCTTTGACACCCTTATCGCCGTTGACATCGCCGACGAGAGCCTGCTGACCCCCTCTATGGAGGGTTATAAGGGGCGCATCGATTTTTGCATCGACCATCACCCCAGCAACAAGCTGTTCGCGGCGCGCACCCACATGCGGGCCGGCGCGGCGGCCACCGGGGAGATTATCTTCGAGCTGGCCGAAGCCCTCGCCATCCCGCTCGATTTGAAGACGCTGACCGCCATCTATCTGGCCCTGCTCACCGACACCGGCTGCTTCCTCTACAGCAACACCACGGCCCTCAGTCACCGCATTGCCGCCGTGTGCATGGAGAACGGGGTTCCGTTCCACAGCCTCAACACCGAGTTTGTGCGCAAAAAAACCAAGGCCCGCTTCGAGATCGAGCGGGCGCTGATGGACAGCCTCATTTTCGATGCCTCGGGCACCGTGGCCGGCGCGGCCCTCACCCGGGCCGACATCCGCGGCGCCGGGGCCACCCTGGATGATTTGGACAATTTGGCCTCCCTTATTATCGCCTTGGAGGGCGTCACCTGCGCCATCCTGGCCACTGAGGACCGGGGCGGTGAAACCTGCAAAATTTCGGTGCGCACCCGGGCTCCCATGGATGGCTCGGCCCTGTGCGCCCGCTTCGGCGGCGGCGGCCACGCCCGGGCCGCCGGGTGCACCCTCCCGGGCGGCGACCCGGTGGCGGCGCGCGCCCGCCTCATGGAGGCGGCCCATGTATAACGGCGTCCTATGCTTTCATAAACCGCCCGGCTTCACCTCCCACGATGTGGTGGCCAAGCTGCGGGGCATCCTGCGTCAAAAGCGCATCGGCCACGCCGGCACCCTCGACCCCCAGGCCACCGGTGTGCTCGTGGTGCTGCTGGGCGCCGCCACCAAGGCCAGTGATGATGTCACCGGCCACACCAAAACCTACCATACCACCCTGCGTTTGGGGCTGGTCACCGACACTCAGGACATGAGCGGCACCGTTTTGGCCGAGAACCCGGTATTGGTCACCGCCGCCGAGGTCGAGGCCGTGCTCCCCCGGTTCCGAGGGGAGATTGAGCAGATTCCCCCCATGGCTTCGGCCATACAAATCGACGGCCGGCGGCTCTACGATTTGGCCCGCAAGGGCATCGAAGTCGAGCGCCCGGCCCGCCGCATCACCATCCATGATTTGCGCCTGGCCGGCCAAGAGGGCGACCGCTTCGGCCTTGAGGTCACCTGCTCCAAGGGCACCTACATCCGCACCCTGTGCCACGACATCGGGGCCGCCCTTGGCTGCGGCGGCTGCATGGAATCCCTCGTCCGCGCGGCCAGCGGGCCCTTTGGCCTCGAAGCGGCCATCGGTTTTGAGGAAGTCCGGGCCCTCCACGAGGCTGGCTGGCTCGAGAGCAAAATCCTGCCGGTGGACGCCGTCTACGCCGATTTTTCGGCCATCACCGTGAATGAAGCCGGCGCGGCCAGAATCATCCACGGAAACTACCTCGATACCCGCCACATGGCGGCGGGCGCGCCGCCTCCCGCAGGCGAACGGAGCCGGGTCTATCTGCCTGACGGCAGCTTTTACATGGTGGGCATCACCCGCCCCGACGGCGCGGTGGCCTGCCACAAGACTTTTTTCACGAAGGACTAGCTATGGATAACTTCAACACACCCAAGGTGGTGGCTTTGGGTTTTTTTGACGGGGTACACCTGGGCCATCAGGCCATCCTGGGCACAGCGGCCGGCCTGGCTGCCGAGAAGGGGATGGAGAGCGCCGCCATCACCTTTGAACGGCATCCCCGCTCCCTGGTGCGGGGCCGCGCGCCCCAGCTCATCACCACAGCGGCCCGGAGGCAGGCCCTCATGCTGGCCCAGGGGGTGGGCCGCGTCATCGCCCTGCCCTTTGATGAAAAAACCGCCGACACCGCCCCCGAGGACTTCGCGCGCACGCTGATGGAGACCTTCGGCGCCGTGCAGGTGGTGTGCGGTGAGAGCTATCGCTTTGGCAAAAACGCCGCCGGCACCCCCGATCTGCTGCGGGAGATTGGCCTTGCGGTACACATCTGCCCCAAGGTGCAGGATGAGCACGGCGCCACCATCTCGTCCACCGCCGTGCGCGGCCTCATCCGCGAGGGTGAAATGGCGCAGGCCTGTCTGTACCTGGGCCGCCCCTTCGCGCTGGAGGGAGAGGTCATCCACGGCCAGCAGATGGGCCGCCGCCTGGGCTTTCCCACCCTCAACCTGGCCCCGGCGGATGACATCGTGCTGCCCCGGCGGGGTGTCTACTCGGGAGCGGTGCGCCTCGAGAGCGGCCAGACCTTCCCGGCCCTGACCAATGTGGGCACACGCCCCACCTTCTCAAGCGCTGACATCGTCAGCGTCGAGAGCCACATCCCCGGCTTCCGGGGCGACCTCTACGGCACCGGCGTGGCCGTACAGCTGCTGCGATTCCTGCGCCCCGAGCGGGCCTTCGAAACCCCTGAAGCCCTGCGGGCCCAGATTGCCGAGGATTTTAGAGAGGCATTAGGGCGGGAGATTCTGTAGGGGCAGACCTTGTGTCTGCCCGCGAAACCTTCGGAAAAGGAGGCATCATCCATGAAGAAAATCATCGTTATCCTGTGTCTGCTGGCCCTGGCCGCCTGCGGTTCCGCCAAGGCCGAGCCTGTGACTACCGCCGCGCCTGTCGCAACCAGGCCTTATGAAAACTTAACGGCGACGGACATCGCCTCGGCCACCGTCGAGTTGATACCGCCTCCCGTGACGGTCGAGCTGGATGCCGAGGCCATCGAAAAACTGGTGGCCCTTTTGCAGACCGTGGAACTCTACGAAAAGGACCCCTCCAACGAGGCCCGCGGCGGACAGGCGGTCATCTACACCCTCACCAAAACCGATGGCAGCGTGGAAATAGTTGCGCCATCGGGCACCCATGTCTCTGTCAACGGGGTTCGGTATCATGCGGAATATGAACCCTCGGAAGCCCTCAACCTGCTGGGTAATACCCTGGCCGGAACCCGGTTCGGGGAGTAGGGGACGCTGCCCTCAGCGTCCCGCGCCCTGTTCCCGCCGAAATCCGAAGGGCATCTATAAGAAAATAATTGAGCAAAATATTTTATGGGGGGAGGGGTTCAGCGCTTCGCGCTGAACCCCTCCCCCCAAGCCCCCCATTTTCAGGGGATTGATTTCATTTCTCAGCCCAACTCAAAATGTCCGCGATCATACTTCGTCAGCGATTCACACCCGGTCTCGGTCACCAGAACCATGTCCTCGCAGCGCAGGTAGCACCGTCCGGGCCACCAGATTTTGGGCTCGAGGCAGAAGACCATGCCGGGCTGGAAGACGGCCTCGTCCTCGTCGTCCCGCAGCCACGGGCGCTCGTGGACATTGATGCCAATCTGGTGTCCCTGCAAATTGTACTCATGCTTGCGCAGATGCTTGGCCCAGCCCGAGCCCTCTAAGCGCTTGTAGAGCACATCGTAGCACATATTCAGCGGCGCGCCCGGCTTGATTTGCGCCAAAAGATGCAGCTGGGCGTCCATGAGGGCATCGTAGGCCTCGCGCACCTTGGGGTCGTTGCCGCAGTAGAAGGAGCGGCCATAGTCCGAGCAATAGCCGTCCCGGATGAAGCCGTAGTCGAAGCCGACGGCGGTGTCCTCCCGCAGGGGTGCGTCGGGCGGGCAGGAGAACAGCCGATGAGCCCCCGGGTCGTCCTTGCGCACATAGATGACGCCGGGGTCGAAGGAGATGTCGGCGCAGCCCTCCTCGACTGCGATTTGGCTGATGATGGCCTTGACCTGCGCGGGGGTAATCCCCGGCACCAGGGCCTTGGTGATGCGGCCCATGGCGGCATCGGTGAAGGCGGCCACGGCGCGGATTTTCTCAATTTCAGCGGCATCCTTGATGAGGCGCAGCCGCTCGCCATAGCGCTCGCCGTCGGGGGTGCCGATGGTGTTGTCGATGGCGGCCACCAGGTGCCGCAGCTCGGCGTCGCAGCTCTCGCCCACGGCGATGCGCTGCTTGCCCCGGATGAAGGGGGTCAGGGCATCGGCCATGACGGCGTAGTGGGTGAGCACGGTGGGCACCTTGGAGTGCTTGATTTCGTGGGCGCGGCGGTGGACGACAACGAGAGTCGGCTCGCCCTCGGCGGGGATGAAAAGGATGCGGTCGGGGTGCTTCATAAAGTGGCCGTTGTGGGCCCGCTCGGCCTCGGTGCGGCCATAGCCGGTGCTGCGCATCCGCTGGAAATGACAGGTGGGGTCATCCAAAAAATACTGCATGTTGCCGCTGTCGGCGTATATCACGCCGTCGTAGCGGTCGTGCCGGAGCATGGCCTGGAGCTTTTCAATCCTCTTGGTGTGCATGGGGGCATCATCCTTTCAGCGAGGCAAGTGATATTTTCAGTATAATACTTCTCTCCGAAAAATCAACAAGAATCTCTCGCATTTGCCGTTGAGATGTGCTATACTAGTGACAAGACAAAAACCCCGCTTTGGAGGCCCCCGGTATGCCTATCCGCAAAGATCACCCCAATTATCAAGCCTATTTGGCCGAGAGCCATCGGCTCTCTCAAGCCGCTGAAGCACGGCTTAAAGCCCTGGCCGCAGAGTTCGGCGAGGGCGAGGAGGGCGTGCGCCTGGCCCGTGAGCTCCAGGTGGAGGAGGCCGAGCTGCGCCGCGCCCTGCAAGAGCGCTTCGGCCTTCTGGAGGACGAGGCACGGACATAGCTGGATGGATGCAAAAAGGGATGCCGCAAGGCATCCCTTTTTTTGATGTGTTGGGTGGATGGCTCCAAAATCCGGAGGGGGCATGGGGGAGGGGGTGCGCCACAGGCGCACCCCC
>JGI994J12354_10002176_pt1 | contig 19310 bp, 12 predicted proteins | sample IntmicLarv3ML3BL_FD_12354 | JGI IMG/M metagenome (IMG submission 12354)
AGTCGGATAATACCGAACTCTCCCCCTTTATTAATATGTGCTAGGCATAGCATTAATTTTGGCAGCAAAGTACAACATACTATTTTTTCCGCCAATCATATCTCCTCACCCCCCACAACACAGCAAAAATCAACACAGAAACAATGCTCACACCAGTGCCNAGCAGNANTCCTTTAGGNTGATATTTTAGNANGATTTCNTGATTACCAGCCTCTAAATCAAGGGTAATAAATCCATAATCGCCACGAATGATATCTGCTTTCACGCCATCAATAGTAGCATACCAGCCATCTTCATAGGGGACTGCAAGTAGTAACAGCCCATTGGTATCAGTGCTTACAGTACCAGTAACCAAGGTATGCTTTTTTGGAGCCTCAAAGTGCATGGTGGCGGCAGCCTGTGGTCGCTGAATTTCAGCAGTTGAATAATAAAAAGCAATATTTTCAATCGTGCCGCTAATGGGGGCGGCAGTTGTTGTAATGCAAATGTAATCGCTATTACTTGGTAAACGTAAGCGAAGATGTGTGGTTTCGCCAGCATTACCAGCAACATAATGTACCATAGAATCATTTAATCGAATAGATACAACGGAATATTTATCAAAGGTAAGGTCAAAATCAAGATAAATACGATTATGTTCGGGTAGCTTATCCCTAGTAATATCAAGTGAAAAAGAATCTGTTTTAGAAAACGGATAGTCGTCTAATTGATAGTCACTTTTTTCAAGTGTATAATCAGCCGCGGACACCTGTTCATAGCTATAGTTAGCGATTGTTTCTTCGTCCAAGATTAAGGCTTCGCTGATTAAACGGTCAGAGTCAAATTGCTCTTTACTAATTTTTGTTGTCGGTATCTCAGAGGCAATTGAAACCTTTGTAAAGAATTTTCCAATCGAATCGGTATTTGTATTTTTATAAACATAGAGGTTGCCAAATTCTTCTAAAAGGATAAAACCATCAACATTCAACTGTGGACTGTAGGATAATAGATACTTGATGTTCAATAAAGAAGCAAGCTCTGCATCATGGACAGCTTGCGTGTAGCTATATTGGGAATCAGACATTCGAACAAACCCTGGCCACAAAGTATTGACAAATTCTTGAATATTTTTATTTGGTGTTGAATTATAGGTGCTAACACCAAAACGGTTCTGAGCAAGGCTATCCATGCAGTGCGTAGCGCCCTCGTAGGTTTGTTCAATGCGGTAAAAGGAATCATCAATAGAATGAAGATAAGCAAGGGCAGCAGTGATGTCACGTCCATAAAGATGATCAAAAAATGGTCCATCACCTTTTAACAAAACCTCACGATTATTTGTACTGTGATAACTATCATAAATACTGCTTGTCATCACAAGTAGGAGTAATAGAGTGGTTAAGAGTAGTTTCGGGAATTGCTTTTTTGGGTGACAGATAAGGAGTAGGATAAGTAGCATACCTATGCCAATAGCACAGATAATGAGCGGTGATGCTTGGCTTGTTCCACTATTGTTTAAGTAAAGTATAAGAAATAGGAGTAGTGAAATCCCAAGGGCAATATAGCTTAATTGTTTCTTTATAAAAATGCGTTCTAGTGTAACAGCAATAATAAGGCAAGCAAAGGGCATAAAGGCAAAGGAATGTCTCGAAAAAGCATAGGTAAAAGCATTGTAAATCATGCTGCCCGCTCTAGTTAGAAGAAAAAAAGCACTCAGTAATAAAGCGAGATATTGTACGATTTTTACTTTTTGTGGTTGGGCTTGTCTATGAATCGTAAGGATATATTGTAAAAATAAAATCACAAATAACACCGACAGGAATAAAACAGGTGCCTCATAGTAATTAACATAGCCTGTAAAGTCNGTAGAAATNCCNTGTAGATTCGTAGAGAATAAACGATAAAAAGCAGTCATATAAAAATGCTTTCCATAGGGATTTAGATGTTCGACAAAACGACTCAGTAAAGAGCCAGAAGAATCAAGTCTAGTTGAAATCGAAAAAAGATAAAATGCGGACGGAATAAATACAATCGCAATCATACCAATACCAAGTAATATCGAAGCACAGTTTTTGAGGAACAGAATGCCCCGCTCCTTGGTTGGATAATCTAAGGTAATAAGCCGTAAAAGCAAGTAAAGTCCCACTGTAAGTAAGGTCATATAGGACATGTAAACACTACCCATAACGGTAAAAGCAACAGCTAAAGTCAAGCTGAAGCTAAAATGACGTTTTTTCAAAGCTCGCTCCATTAATAATAGAAGTAGCGGCAGTAAAATAGTGTAAAGTCCAAATTGATAATGTTGCCCCCAAACGATTAAATAGCCGCTAAAACCATAGATATAAGCAGTAATTACACGGGAACGCAGGGAAATAGAATATTCCTTTAAGAAAAAGAAAAATACGCTAACAGCCAAGAAAATTTGTCCGATTTCAAAAAATACCATTAAATAAGGAAGTCGCATTGCACCAAGAACAGCCCCTGCTAAATATAGTAAAAATAGCAGTGGGTGAAATAGATTTAGGGCATAAAGACTGGTTCCAAAACCATTGGTAAAGTCCCAAAGGGAAAGAGTTCCATTTTGGATAGCATTAGAAATAGAGGCATAGTGCATTAAATATTGCTGATAGGTATCGGAGCCAACGTCTTTAAAGACGAAGAATTTATTTCCAAAAACAAACTGAAAATAGATGATGATACAGCTCACCAGTGTAATGCCCCATAACAAAAGGAGGGCTTGTCTTTCTTTGTTTCGTTTTATCATAATAAAATCCTTTAATTTTTAATAAAAATAGTTACGAATTGACACGTTTTAGTATAGCACCTTGTTACTTGACATGCAATTTGATTTTGTCTATGATATAAGAGTGAATGAATTTCTTGATAGAAATGATTCACTCCCAAAGTTTGTGATGGAGCCACAAACTTGAATTTCAGATTTTACTTACAAGCCTCTGCAAAAAGGCTCCAGCATGGAGGAAAAGAGTGAGAAACAGAGTTTTGCTCGCCCAGATTTATATGTGTATGAAAATGCACAGATGGGAGTAACTATGAAAAAGTTAATAAAGAAAATTACAAATTATTATAGAGAGCATGGAGGGACAGGGGTTGCCCTACGAACGGTGGAAAAGCTGACAGGCTTTAGACCAGGAGCGATTTCCTATGCAAAATGGTATCATCAGGACAAGGCTTCAGCGGCACAACTGCAAAGGCAGCGTACGGAAGCTTTTTCGGTGTTACCTTTATTCAGCATTGTGGTACCCTTATATCGTACCCCCGAACCATATTTACAGGAATTAATTTCTTCAGTTAAAGCACAGACATATCCGCATTGGGAGCTATGCTTATCAGATGGAAGTGGTGATGAAACATACTTACAAAAAATATTGTCCACATATGCAGATGATGATACACGAATCCGTGTGGTCACTGCAACAAGGAGTCTAGGAATTGCCGAAAATACAAATCAGGCAATCGCCTTGGCGAAAGGGGATTTTGTAGTATTTGCAGACCATGATGATGTATTAGCACCAAATGCCTTATATGAATGTGTAAAGCGGCTAGAGAGACAGCCAGAGACAGAAGTCATCTATACCGACGAAGATAAGATTTCTATGAATGGAAAGGTTCATTTTGATCCGCAGTTCAAACCAGATTTTAATGAAGCATTACTATGTAGTGTGAATTATATCTGTCATTTGTTTGTTGTCAAGAAGAGCTTGCAAGAGCAGGTGGGACTTTTAGATGCTGCATATGATGGGGCACAGGATTATGATTTTATATTACGCTGTACCGAGCAGGCAAAGCAAATCCACCATATTCCGAAAATCCTCTATCACTGGCGTTGTCATCAGGATTCGACAGCCGTAAACCAAGAGAGTAAGACTTACGCTTTTGCGGCAGGAAAAAGAGCAATCCAAGCACATTATGATAGATTAGGAATTACGGCAACCGTGACCGAAAGTGAATATTTAGGCCTGTACAGAAGTGAGTATCAGCTTGCTTCGACACCACTAGTTTCCATTATTATTCCCAATAAAGACCATGCGGCTGATTTAAAACGGTGTATAGATTCGATAGAGGAAAAGTCTAGCTACAAGGCATATGAATATGTTATTATAGAAAATAATAGCGAAGAGGAAGCAACCTTTCTTTATTATGAAGAATTAAAGAAAAATAAGGAGAATGTTAAAATCGTAACCTATGAGGGGGATTTTAATTATTCAGCGATTAATAATTTTGGGGTTCGTTATGCCAGTGGTGAATATTTGTTATTTTTAAATAACGATACGGCGTGTCTTGACGGAGAAATGCTGACCGAGCTATTAGGAATAGGAAGTAGAGCAGATGTTGGGGCGGTTGGAGCAAGGCTTTATTATGGTGATGATACGATTCAACATGCGGGTGTTATCCTTGGCCTTGGTGGAATTGCTGGTCATGCCTTTGCACAGGAGCGGCGTAGTGCGACAGGCTATTGTCGGCGGATTATTTGTATGCAGGATTTAAGTGCAGTCACAGCGGCATGTATGTTAGTAAGGAAAACGATCTTTGATGAAATTGGCGGCTTTGATGAAGAATTAGCAGTAACCTTTAATGATGTAGATTTATGCTTGCGTATTGGTGAGCGGGGTAAAAGGGTGATTTATAATCCTTATGTACAGCTTTATCATTATGAATCAAAGTCTAGGGGAGCGGAGAACACCCCTGAAAAAGTGGCTAGATTCCATAGTGAAATTGCCTTTTTTGAAAAGAGGTGGGGAGAGCTTTTAAAGAAAGGCGACCCTTATTACAATCCCAATTTAACATTAAAGGAAGCTGACTATACATTGAAGAGATATGATGAGGGAGAAAAGAGTGAATGAATTTCTTGATAGAAATGATTCACTCCCAAGGTTTGTGATGGAGCCACAAACTTGAATTGCAAAGCAAAATCTGAAATTTTGCGAGTAAAATTTCAGATTCTACTTGCAAGCCTTCGCAAAAAAGGCTCCAGCATGGAGGAGAATAATGATTGATTTTAATCTACCGCCCTATGCGGGAAAAGAGTTAGAATATATTAAGCAAGCCATTGAAAGTGGTAAAATTAGTGGAGATGGAATATTTACAAAGAAATGCTCCAAGTGGCTAAAGGAAAGCTATGAATTAGGTCATGTATTATTGACAACCTCCTGTACACATGCCTTGGAGATGGCGGCGATTCTCTGTGATGTGCAGGCAGGTGATGAGGTTATCTTACCATCATATACCTTTGTTTCGACAGCAGATGCCTTTGTACAGCGAGGAGCAAAGCTGGTATTTGTAGATATTAGACCAGAAACAATGAATTTAGATGAGCGTTTAATTGAGGAAGCAATCACGGATAAAACAAAAGTGATAGTACCTGTGCATTATGCGGGTGTTGGCTGTGAGATGGATACAATTATGAAAATTGCGGCGAAACATCAGCTAAAGGTGGTAGAAGATGCCGCACAGGGTGTTGGTGCCTATTATAAAGGAAAAGCCCTTGGCAACATTGGTGATTTTGGCTGTTATAGTTTTCATGAAACGAAGAATTATTCGATGGGTGAGGGCGGGGCTTTAACATTTGGCGATAACGAGATGGTAGAAAGGGCTGAAATTATCCGAGAAAAAGGAACTGATCGCAGTAAATATTACCGTGGAGCGGTGGACAAATACCGCTGGATAGATTATGGTTCTTCGTATTTGCCAAGTGACATGAATGCAGCTTATTTATGGGCACAGTTAGAAATTGCAGAGGAGATTAAGCAAAATCGAATCGCCAGCTTTGAATTTTATCATGAGGCGTTAGCAGAGTTAGAAGATGAAGGATATATTGAACGTCCTTTTATCCCTGATTATGCAGAGCATAATGCGCATATGTATTATATTAAGGTACAAAATCAAGACATGCGGGCGAAATTAATGGATTTTCTAAAGGAGTGTGGTATTAGCACTGTTTTTCATTATGTACCGCTGCATTCGGCTCCAGCAGGTCAGAAGTTTGGTCGCTTTGCGGGGCAAGATTGTTATACAACAAGCGAAAGTGAGCGATTGTTACGCTTGCCGATGTATTACAATTTAAAAGAAGAGGACCGCACACATGTAGTAGAGATGATAAAGCGTTTTTACAAGGGCTGAGGAAAGAGGAAGCATGAAGATAAGGAATGTGCTAAAACGCCTGTCATGGTATAATGTAAGAAAAGGTGTTAGCTATTTGAAAAAATATGGTCCAAAGGACTTTGCAATTCGTGTTTCGGAGCGATTTGTTGACCAAGAGGTTGATTATGATAAATGGTTTCGTGAGGGTGAGCCAAACGAGGAAGAGCAAGAAAAACAAAGAAGTAAGCAGTGGGCATATGCCCCGCTGATTAGTATTGCTGTTCCTGTCTATCAAACACCAGAAGTTTTTTTGCGGCAAATGATAGAGTCAGTTATTACTCAGACCTATGCAAACTGGGAGCTTTGTATTGCCGATGGCAGCGGCGAGGATAAGGGACCAGAGCAGATTATTTTAGAATATGCAAAGGAAGATATACGGATTCGTTATCAGCGTTTGACAGAAAATAAAGGGATTGCAGGGAATACCAATGCGGCTTTTGCAATGTGTAAAGGTGAGTATACGGCATTACTAGACCATGATGATTTATTAACGCTTGATGCGTTATATGAAGTAGCTTTGGCTATTACAAAAAATCATTCACCAGATATTATTTATACTGATGAAGATAAGGTGTCAGCAGATGTCAGCGAGTATTTTCAGCCACATTTTAAGCCGAATTTTAGTATTGATTTACTACGAAGCAATAATTATATATGTCATTTTTTGGTAATAAAAACGGCTCTTTTAAAAGAAGTAGGCGGGGAAGATGAGACATTTGCAGGGGCGCAGGATTATGATTTGATTTTACGACTGAGCGAAAAGGCAAGGGGAATCTGGCGAGTAGCGAAAGTACTTTATCACTGGCGAGTGCATGAACATTCAACGGCGGATAATCCCTTAGGAAAAGACTATGCCTTAGTAGCTGGACAACGTGCAATCGAAGCACACTTGGCTAGATGTGGTGAGACAGGAAATGTTACGATGACACAGTATCGTGGATTTTATCGGGTCGAGTATGCAGTTACAGACGAACCGTTCGTTTCGATTATTATTCCAAACAAGGACCAAGCTAAAATGCTGAAAGCGTGTTTGGATTCGATTAGAAATCAATCAACCTATACGAATTATGAAATTATTGTTGTGGAGAATAATAGTATAGAAGAAGAGACCTTGGCATTTTATCAGGAAATAGATGGAAAAGATAGCGTGCGAGTGGTGTATTGGGAGAAAGAATTTAATTATTCAGCAATTAATAATTTTGGTGTTAGCCATGCAAACGGAGCATATATTCTCTTATTAAACAATGACATTACCGTGATTACCCCGAATTGGATCGAGCGGCTTTTGGCAAATTGCCAGCGGCGGGAAGTGGGAATTGTCGGTGCTAGGCTATACTTTCCAGATAACAGGATTCAAAATGCTGGCCTGGTGCTTGGCATGGGCGGCTCTGCTGGAAGTCTCTTTGTTGGCATGAAGCGAGAAAGAACAGGCTATATGCACAAGGCAATGCTGCAGCAGAATTTAAGTGCAGTTACAGCGGCCTGCTTGATGGTCAAGCGAACGATTTTTGAGGAAGTAGGCGGACTGGACGAAAAGTTGGCGGTCGCCTTTAATGATGTTGATTTTTGCTTACGGGTGAGGGCGGCAGGATTTTTGGTTGTTTACAATCCAGATGTTGAACTGTATCATCATGAGTCTGTTTCAAGAGGATATGAAGATACGCAAGAGAAAAAAGAGCGTTTTGAGCGAGAAAAGAAATATTTGAATCAGCAGCATACACAGATGGTGCTGGAGGGTGATATGTATTATAATCCTAATTTATCGCTAGAAACCTGTAATTATGAAATTGCCGCACGAGTGGTAAAATGAGGAAAATTATGAAAGAAGTATCCATTGTTATACCAAATTGGAATGGAATGAAATATTTACCTAATTGTTTGGCGGCTTTGAAAAATCAAGATTATCAAAATTTTGAAATTATTGTCGTGGATAATGGCTCGGAGGACGAAAGCTGCGCTTTTCTTGATGAAAGCTACCCAGAGATACAGGTGATAGCACTAGAGCGTAACCATGGTTTTTGTTATGCAGTAAATAGGGGGATTCAGGCATCTCAAGCGAAATATGTTATCTTACTAAACAACGATACGGAAGCAGAAAAAGGGTTTGTTAGAGAAATGGTGGCAGGGATTAAAAGGTACCCTCTTTGTTTTTCAGGTGCGGCAAGAATGCTGCAGCTTTATGACAAGACCAAAATTGATAGTGCAGGGGATTATTACAATGCTCTAGGGTGGGCATATTCGGCTGGCAAGGATAAGCTGGCGACAAGGTACTTAGTAGAACGAAAAGTATTTGCAGCCTGTGCAGGGGCGGCGATTTATCGGCGTGAAGTTTTTGAAATCATTGGTTATTTTGATGAAAAACATTTTGCTTATTTAGAAGATATTGATATTGGCTATCGGGCAAAAGTCTATGGTTACACCAATCGCTATTTTCCAAAAGCAGTCGTGTATCATGCGGGTAGCGGGGTGACAGGTTCAAGACATAATGAATTTAAGGTGCGTTATTCATCAAGAAACAATGTGTATCTAATTTACAAGAATATGCCGTTGTGGCAAATTCTACTCAATAGTCCAGTATTATTACTAGGTTTCTTGACAAAACTCCTCTTTTTTGCCACAAAAGGGTTAGGGGTGACATATGTTAGAGGGATTGGAAATGGTGTGTTGTTATCGTTTCGTGGAAAGAAAGTAAAGGCACCTAAAGGGCAGGAGAAAAACTATCTAAAAATTCAACAGGAGCTATGGTTAAATATCTTTAGATATAGATGAAATTAAGGTGCTTAAGAAAAAATTTTGTTGCCCTTTATAGGCAGATATTGTATGATAATACGGATATTGTATACCAATATCAAGAGGAGGAAAGAGGTTGATAAAAGACAATCAGAGATTTTTAAATCGAATTCATGTTGTTGTCGATGCCATCGTAATTGCTGTTTCTTACCTATTAGTATTGGGTATCCAGTTCCTCTATCGTTTGGACAGTGGAGTCGGCACATTACCAATTGGAACCTACCTATTGGTCCTCGTATTTTTGGTACCAGGGATTTTACTTTTATATTATGCTTTTAATTTATATACTCCGAAAAGAGTACAGGGACGCCGTGTTGAAATTGCAAATATCATAAAGGCGAATACGATTGCTTTATTGGCTTTCTTATCTGTTCAACAAATGTTGCACCAGACAGATTTTTCAAGATTTATTGTCTTAATGTTTAGTGCGATTAATGTTTTGTTTGCAGTAATTGTTCGCAACATCATTCGCATGGTATTAATGAACATTCGGCGCCGAGGAATGAATTTAAAGCACATTTTATTGATTGGTTATAGCCGAGCAGCAGAGGAATTTATCGAGCGTGTGGAGCAAAATCCACAGTGGGGATATTTGATTCGTGGGATTTTAGATGATAACGTGGAACGAGGAACAAAGTATAAAGAGGTCAAGGTTATTGGTAAGATTAATAATTTAGGTGTGATTTTACCAGAAAATCGTTTAGATGAGATTGTTATTACCTTGGGTCTAAATGAGTATTTCAAGTTAGAGCATCTTGTTGCTTTATGTGAAAAATCGGGTGTTCATACGAAATTTATTCCTGATTATAATAAAATTATCCCGACACAGCCATATACAGAGGATTTATTAGGCTTGCCAGTTGTCAATATTCGCTATGTACCATTATCAAATACCTTTAATAGTATGGTGAAGCGGGTGATGGATATGATTGGTTCGATTTTTTGTATTATTTTATTTTCGCCAGTGATGCTTATTGCAGCGATTATGGTGAAGCTGACATCAAAAGGACCGCTTATTTATAAGCAGGAGCGGGTGGGACTGCATAATAAAGCATTTAAAATGTATAAATTTCGCTCCATGGAGGTGCAGACAGAAAAAGATGAGAAAAAGGGCTGGACAACCAAGAATGATTCCCGTATAACTGGTTTTGGTAGGTTTATGAGAAGAACGAGCATTGATGAATTTCCGCAGTTTTTTAATGTCTTAAAGGGTAATATGAGCTTGGTTGGACCAAGACCAGAACGACCGCAGTTTGTGGAGAAGTTCAGAGAAGAAATACCAAGATATATGATTAAACACCAAATTAGACCAGGAATTACAGGTTGGGCACAGATTAATGGATTTAGGGGAGATACTTCGATTCGAAAACGGATCGAGTGCGATTTGTATTACATTGAACACTGGACGATAGGATTTGATATCAAGATTCTAATACTGACGGTTTTCAAGGGTTTTATTAACAAAAACGCATATTAATCGGGAGTATAAATGAAAGGAGCATTTCATGGCACGAAGAAGAAATGACAGGGGGAACTATGGACCAAATCAGCGGCGGAATAACCAAGGCAGACCAAGTCCAAGGGGATACCAGCAACGTGGGTATCAGCAGGATATAGATGACTACTATGATGGCGAATATGAGAGAGACGAATACCGCAGGAGAAAGCGAAAGAAAAAGAAAGCACTTTTTATTGTGGAAATTATTATTTTGCTTATTCTAGCACTAGGTCTTTTTGCATGGTCGAAGTTTAGTAAATTAAATCGGAATGAAATTAAAACAGGCGATATCATTATTAATGAACAGGCCAAGGAAGCAACAAGCGGCTATACAAATATTGCCCTCTTCGGGGTAGACTCACAAGAGGGGCAATTAGAAAAAGATACACGTAGTGATGCCTTGATGATTGCGAGTATTAATAATAAGACAAAGGAAGTGAAATTAGTATCGGTATATCGTGATACATATCTTGATAATACAAATGGTGAATTTCGTAAGGCAACAGAAGCCTATTATTTTGGAGGACCAGAGCGTTCCATTAATATGCTCAATAAAAACCTAGACTTGAATATTACAGACTATGTTACTGTGGACTTTAATGTGATGGCAAAGGTCGTTGATGAGTTGGGCGGTGTTGAAATTAATGTAGAAGAAGATGAGATTGTGCATATTAATAATTATCAAGTAGGAGGCTCGCAGATAACAGGAATGGATTATGTTCCAGTGACTTATGCTGGACCGCAGACCTTAAATGGTTTACAGGCATTATCCTACTGCCGAATCCGTGCCACAGCAGGGAATGATTTTAGACGAACAGAGCGACAAAGAGCAGTATTAAGTGAAATGTTAAATAAAGCAAAAAGTGCTGACTTAATTCGGCTAAATAATGTCGCAGATGAAGTGATAAAGGAAATGTCCACTAGCTTTAGCGGAGCAGAAATCCTCTTTTTATTAAAGGATATTTTAGCCTATGATATGAGTGAGAATACTGGTTTTCCATATAATTCCATGCCAGTGCTAGACCCCGTAGCCGGAGATTGTGTCGTACCAGTAAATCTAGCAGATAATGTAGCACAGTTGCACCAGTGGCTGTTTAGAACAGAAAACTATACACCATCGACAACAGTTCAAGAAATTACTAATACAATCATTAACAATACAGGGATTCAATAAAAGATGAGAAAATATAAGGTAGACATTATTATTCCGACATATCAACCGGACGAAAAATTTCATAGACTCATGAAGAAGCTGCAAAAGCAAACCTATCCGATTGAGAAAATCCTAATTATGAACACCGAAATAAGCGTGTTCCCTAGTAAGGACTATGAAAATATTCCCAATGTGGAAATATGTCACCTTAGCAAGCAAGAGTTTGACCATGGCGGCACTAGAGATAGGGCCGCTTCGCTTGTGAATAGTGAACTGATGTTATTTATGACACAAGATGCCGTACCAGCAGATGAGTATTTGGTAGAATCCCTAGTTGCAGCCTTTGACGATGAAAGAGTTATGGCAGCTTATGCAAGGCAGTTGCCGAATAAAGATTGTAAACTTATTGAACGATATACACGGAGATTTAATTATCCAAGCGAAAGCTGTATGAAATCCAAGGTAGATTTACCACATCTTGGAATTAAGACGTTTTTTTGTTCCAATGTATGCGCGATGTATCGCAAAAGTGCATATGTAAAATGGGGCGGTTTTGAAAAACGAACGATTTTCAATGAAGATATGATTTTTGCAGGCAAGCTAGTGCAAGCGGGTGGCAGTATTGCTTATGTGGCAGAGGCTAAAGTGATTCATTCGCATAATCTAGGAAATATAGAACAATGTAAACGCAATTTTGATTTGGCGGTGTCACAGGTGAATCAGCCGCAAATTTTTGCTGATGTAAAATCAGAGAGTGAGGGGCTTCGCCTAGTAAAGAGAACTGCAAGATACTTATGTAAAAGTGGACGACCGTGGTTGGTGATTAGTTTAGTTATTACTAGCGGTTGTAAATTACTGGGCTATAGCCTAGGAAAAAGGTATCAGAAGCTACCAAAGTGGCTCATTTTGAAACTAACATTAAATAAAACATACTGGAGTTAGAGGAGGAAAAATTATGTGTGGAATCGTAGGTTATGTAGGAGAGCAGGAGGCAGCACCCATTCTTTTGGACGGGCTGGAAAAATTAGAATATCGTGGATATGATTCGGCGGGAATTGCCATTTATAATGGTAAAGAGATTACCATGAAAAAGGCCACAGGTCGCTTAAAGGTATTATATGAATTGACGCATGGCGGTGACATGATGCTAGGACATGTTGGAATCGGGCATACGAGGTGGGCGACACATGGGGCACCCTCTGATGCAAATGCTCACCCGCATTTTAATAAAGAAGCCTCAATTGCAGTCGTTCATAATGGTATTATTGAAAATTATTTAAAATTGCGTAAACGATTGGAAGCAAAGGGGTATGAATTTGTTTCTGAAACGGATACCGAGGTAGTTGCTCATTTACTGACACATTATTATAAAGGAAATCCTATAGAAGCAATCATCAAGGTAATGCATCGTGTTGAGGGTTCCTATGCCCTAGGAATTATCTTTGAAGAACACCCAGGAGAGATTTATGCGGTTCGTAAGGATAGTCCATTAGTGGTTGGTAAAGGAAAAAATGGAAATTTAATCGCCTCTGATGTGCCAGCGATTTTAAAATATACTCGCAATGTATGCTTTATTGAAAATGAAGAAATTATTAAATTAACAGACGACCATATTCAGTTTTTTAGTGTTGATGCAGAGGAAATAGAAAAAGAGTTTACAACGATTCAGTGGGATATTAGTGCGGCTGAAAAAGGTGGTTATGAGCATTTTATGTTAAAAGAAATGTATGAGCAGCCAAAGGCAGTTGCCGATACCTTAAATCCACGAATCAAAAAAACGACAGATGGCTATGCGATTGAAATTGAAGAATTAGGTATGACAGACGAGGAAATCAAGGAAATTAGCAGAATCTATATCGTTGCTTGTGGTTCAGCCTATCATACGGGAGTGACGGCAAAATATGTTATTGAGGGTTTGGCACGAATCCCAGTTGAAGTGGATTTAGCGAGTGAATTCCGTTATCGTAATCCGATTTTAGAAGAAAATACGATGGTGATTATTGTTAGTCAGTCAGGGGAAACGGCTGATTCACTGGCGGCGCTGCGGGAGGCGAAAGCAAGAGGGATTAGAACCCTTGGAATCGTTAATGTCGTAGGCAGCTCGATTGCGAGAGAAGCCGACAATGTGATTTATACTTGGGCAGGGCCAGAGATTGCTGTTGCAACAACAAAGGCGTATAGTACCCAACTGATAGCGGAATACCTTTTAGCAATGAAGTTTGCACATGTTAGAGGGCAGATAGATGACAAGGAATTAACTGTTTTGGTAAAGGAATTAGAAAAGCTACCACAACAGATTGAGTTATTGTTAAATAATAAAGAGCGTATTCAACGTTTTGCCAATCGTTATTTAGCGGCTAAAAGTATCTTTTTCATTGGACGTGGGATTGACCATGCAATTTCATTGGAGGGTTCGCTGAAATTAAAGGAGATTTCCTATATTCATTCAGAGGCTTATGCGGCAGGAGAATTAAAGCATGGTACGATTTCTTTGATTGAGGACGGAACCTTGGTTACCTCTGTTTTGACTCAAGAAGAGTTATATCAAAAGATGATTAGTAACATGGTAGAGGTGAAAACACGAGGTGCCTTTGTCTTAGCAGTTACCAATACGGATAATATTGAAGCAGAAAAAAATGCCGATTATGTAATTTACATTCCTAAAACGCACAAGTATTTTACAAATTCCTTAGCGATTATTCCGTTACAACTTTTTGGTTACTATGTATCATTAGGAAAAGGCTGTGATGTTGATAAACCGAGAAATTTAGCCAAATCTGTTACGGTAGAATAAGACATCTTCATTGCAAGGTACTAACATGGTTTTGAAATAACGATTTGAGATGAAGTATTCAAATATTTTTAAAGGTTTTATCACAGATTAAACACAATTACTTGTTAGACTGTTCTCAGAAAATGAATAAAATAATAAGAGAACATTAAGGAGGCTTACACTATGTATGATGAAATCAATGATGATAGTATAGAGGGAAATGAGGTTCAGCCAAAGCAGGACCCGATTCCAAAAGCAGAAGAGTATAGCATTCATGAGAGTAGTCACGAGAGCACTTTTTCGGACAATCAATTTTCGGAGAATAATATCTCAGAGAATAACCTCCACACGAATGAGTTCACAGAGAATAATCCGTCCACAAGTAATCCTTATGAGGGTGGGTTCACGGAAGATTGGGTTCCAGCGAGTAACAGTCACGAGAATAACTTCTCGGAGAAAGCTATCTCGGAGAGTAACATTACAGAGAATAACATCACAGAGAGCAACTTGACGGAGAATAATGTTTCAGAAAATAACTTGACAGAGGGCAACATTTCGGAAAATAGCTTCACAACGAGCAGCCCCATGGAAAGTAGTTCCATGGAAAGCAGTTACATGGAAAGTGGCTCCACGGAAAATGAGATTCCAGAAAATAATAGTAGTAATATTCACGAAAATAACCTCTCAGAGAATAACGTTTCGGAAACTAACTTCACAGCGAGTAATCCCATGGGAAATAGCTCCACGGAAAATGAGATTCTAGAAAATAATAGTAGTAATATTCACGAAAATAACCTCTCGGAGAATAACATTTCGGAAAATAGCTTCATGGCGAGCAGCCCCATGGAAAGTAGTTCCACGGAAAGCAGTTACATGGAAAGTAGTTCTGCGGAAAATGAGATTCCAAGACAGCAGAGCTTTAACTATCGAAGTGCAGATGACAATCACACCACCGCTCATGATAATAATGATGCAAATAGCCATTATGCAGGAAGTAATGATTTTAGTAATTATTATCAAGAGCCAAAAAAGAGTGGTACAGGGAAGAAGTTTTTAGTTACAGCATCACTAGCGATTGTCTTTGGAATTGTTGGTAGTATAGCATTTCAGTTTACAAACTATCTTGGTAGGCAGACGGCTCCTAGCGAAACAGAGGTCACTGTTTTAGATGTTGTAAGCGAAACAGAGGTGGTTCAACAAGTGGAGTCAGCGGAAACTGTAGCAAAGGTTAGTACTTCTGCTGATGTAACAGATGTCGTTGAAGCGACCATGCCATCTATTGTGGCAATCACGAATATCGGTGTAGAAGAGGTACAGGGCTTCTTTTATGGACGGTCTTATCGGCAAGAGACAGAGAGTGCTGGTTCGGGCGTGATTGTTTCGCAAAATGATTCAGAACTTTTGATTGCAACGAATAACCATGTAGTTTCAGGAGCAGAACAATTGACAGTATGCTTTAGTGTTGATACAGAGGACGCTGATGACTTGGTGGTTGAAGCACAGGTAAAGGGAACCGCCCCTGAACGTGATTTAGCAATCATTGCGGTTGATATTTCTCAAATTTCAGCAGATGTAAAAAATAAGATTCGAGTTGTTGAAATCGGTGATTCGGACAATTTAAAGGTTGGTCAACAGGTAATTGCGATTGGAAATGCCCTAGGATATGGTCAGTCAGTGACGGTGGGATATGTTAGTGCCTTAGATAGAGAGGTTACTGTAGATGATATGACCAATCATTTGATTCAAACAGATGCAGCTATTAATTTTGGTAATAGCGGTGGTGCTCTTTTGAATGCAGCAGGGCAACTCATTGGAATTAATTCAGTGAAAGCAGCGTCAATGGGTGTTGAGGGAATGGGTTATGCAATACCAATGGCAACAGCAGAACCAATTTTAGGTGAATTAATGAATCGGACAACGAGAAGTAAGGTTGCGGAAGCAGAAAAAGGCTATATGGGAGTAACACCAGTAGATGTATCGAATGAGGCACGTGATATTTATAATATGCCAGCAGGAGCCTTTGTTTATGAAGTTTCCGAGGGGTCAGCGGCTGAGACGGCTGGAATTATCAAGGGTGATATTATCATTAAGATTGATGGTGCGACCATTTCATCAAGGCAGGAATTGTTTAACCAAATGAACTATTATAAGGCAGGTGAAACGATAGAAGTCGTAGTGGTTTCGGCAGAAGCGGGCGAATATAAAGAGCGAACTGTTAGTATAACCTTAGGTCAAAGACCAGCAAATATGGATCAAGGAGTAGATCAAGAAGCAGAGGACGGACAACTAGAAGAATATGACGAGTTCAATCCTTTTGGTGGTGAGTTTGACGAAGATGTTTTTAGTTTTCCCAACTAAACCAAGGCGGAATAAAGTTATTATTTGTTACAGTGCGATAGAAACGAGGGTGTTCGAAAATGTGATATTTTCGAATACCCTCGTTTACCATGTAGGAGGAAATTGCATTTCTATTACGAACAGGGTGTCGAAAGGTCTTTTTACATGTGATATCTACGGATTGTTACGTACTTTGTGATTCCGATTTGTTCTGTTTAGAAAAACTTCACTTGTATGCCTTCTAATTCTAGGATATAATTTAACTCATCGGAAGAAAACCAAGCACGAACGAAGTGAGTATTTGGTTTTACCGATGAGTTAGCGAGAAAACAGCGTTTTTGAGCATTATAAGAAGAGTTTTTTACTTCTTATAATTTAAAATAATGAATCAACACAAATAAACCAGCATAAAATGGAGGAATATCATGACAGATGAAATAAATCAAGATATAGAGGAAGAATTAGTAGAAGTAGTAACTTCACAAGAAGTTCCAGAGGAGGTTTTAGAAGGGGTTTCAGAAAACGATAAGGACGAGTATGAAAATGTCTGTTTTATGTGCCGTCGTCCAGAAAGCAAAGTAGGAAAAATGGTAGATATGCCAAACAGCATTCATATCTGTTCAGATTGTATGCAAAAGGCTTTTGATACAATGGGCAGTGAGGATAATCCATATAAGGATTTACTAAATTCACCGAATATGCCCAATATTAGTATGATTAACCTAACGGATATTATGAATCAAATTCCGAAAAAGCAAAAGGTGAAAAAGAAAAAGACCAAGGATAAGACTAAAAAAGTTGTTCATATCAAAAAAGTTCCAGCACCACATAAGATTAAGGAAATGCTAGATGGATATGTCATTGGTCAAGAACATGCCAAGAAAGTGATTTCAGTGGCGGTTTACAATCATTACAAACGTGTGACAACACAAACAATGGACGAAATAGAAATAGAAAAGTCAAATATGCTGATGGTTGGGCCAACAGGTAGTGGTAAAACATATTTAGTTAAGACACTGGCGAAGATATTAGATGTGCCATTAGCAATTACAGATGCGACCTCACTTACAGAGGCAGGATATATTGGTGATGATATTGAAAGCGTGGTATCTAAATTATTAGCGGCGGCGGATAATGATGTCGAGCGGGCAGAGCAGGGTATTATTTTTATTGATGAAATTGATAAGATTGCTAAAAAGCAAAATACGAATCAACGTGATGTGAGCGGTGAATCGGTACAGCAAGGAATGTTAAAATTATTAGAGGGTAGTGAAATAGAAGTTCCTGTCGGAGCGACAAATAAAAATGCCATGGTACCAATGGCAACAGTGAATACTAGAAATATTCTCTTCATTTGCGGGGGAGCATTTCCAGGTTTAGAAGATATTATCAAGGAGCGTCTAAACAAACAGGCAGCTATCGGTTTTCAAGCTGATTTAAAAGATAAATATGATAATGAACCAAATCTTTTAAGTCAAGTAAACCTAGAGGATATTAGGCGTTTTGGTATGATTCCAGAATTTATTGGTCGTTTGCCAATTATCTATGCTTTGCAAGGTTTAACAGAAGAGATGTTAGTACAGATTATGAAAGAGCCACGGAATGCAATTATCAAGCAATATCAGAAGCTATTAGCACTTGATGAGGTAGAGCTGCTATTTGATGATGAAGCACTAGCAGCGATTGCTAAAAAGGCTTTAGAGAGAAAGACAGGAGCAAGAGCGTTGCGGGCAATTATCGAAGAATTGATGTTAGATATTATGTACGAAATTCCGAAAGATAATAATATTGGTAGCGTAACACTTACGGAAGATTACATTGAGCATAGGGGTGGCCCCAATATTCAAATGAGGGGTGTACCAGTGTTGGAGGGATAAAATGCTTTACCTATTGATAGCAGTAGCAATTTTCGGTGTTGATATGTATATGAAACAGCATATTGAAAAGACCAAAGAGCTTGGTCATAAGGAAATGCTGTTTGGGAAAAAGGTGATTTTACGAAAAGCCCATAATACAGGAGCAATGTTAAACCTTATGGAAAAGAAGCAAGCCTTTGTTGCTAAATTTTCACTTGGAGTATCCATCGTACTTGCGATTTATTATTTATGGCTGTTAATGAGAAAAGGAAATAGCATGTTAAAGCTAGGACTTAGTTTTTTGATTGGTGGTGCAGGTAGTAATGTATATGATAGGTTTAAACGCAAATATGTAGTTGATTATTTTAGCTTTAATGTAAAATGGGAAAAATTAAGAAACATCGTGTTTAACTTGGCAGATATTTTTATCTTTGCAGGCGCATTGATTGTTGTGTTAGCAAAGGGATTTCGTCAAGATAAAGCAACATAGAACCATAATGAAAGCCCCCTTGTGATAGATGTGGTAAAAATAAAACATTGTTGCAAAGGGGTAAAATTGAGTAAATTTTAGAGAGGAGGGTTTAGATAATGACGATAAGAGGAATTATATTTGACTTAGATGGAACACTGCTAGATACAATTACCGATTTAGCCAATAGTGCAAATGATGTTTTGCAAAAACATGGATATAAGCAGCACACCGAAGAAGAGTATAAGACATTCATTGGCAATGGTATGCAGAAATTACTAGAAAGAAGTTTGCCGCAA